>SL_3KL_010_SEDDRAFT_10000453_pt1 | contig 33578 bp, 22 predicted proteins | sample SodLakKL_010_SED_2_FD_10381 | JGI IMG/M metagenome (IMG submission 10381)
ATTCCCGGAGACCTCGAAGAGAATTACACGCTCACCATCAACCCGGAGGAGAGATCGATCCGCGCCAACCACAGGGAGCGTAAAGCAGAAGGAGTAGATATTATTTCATCCGGAAATGAACCGTTTTGGAATGTGCAAATTGATCTTGAGAGTACCACTTGNTTTCGGAGTCCCGGTGATGAGTTACGTGGAGGTGCCCCGAAAGTTAAAAAAGAAAACGGTCGCTCCACATACCGAACAACCGTCAATGGTCAAACCTTGACGTTAACACTACATCCCACGCCATGCCGAGATACGATGAGTGGATTTTTGTTTACCCATACGGCTGATCTCGTTTTCGGTGAGGAGACTTTTTCTGGTTGTGGGATATACCTATAGAGGGAATAACGGGTATATTTCGACTTCGCTCCGCTGCGCCTGTCTACCGAAGCCTTGGCGCAGGGGAGATTACCTGCCGAATCGGTTGTTAATCTCATCCATAGGCATATAGATAAGCGTCGGTTTTTCGAGGGGATCGTGGTAGGGAACTTCGCAGGCGAAAAGCTGATCGATTAACATCTCCATCTCCGGCTCAGTTAATTTTCGTCCTCGCGGAATTGCCGTTCGGGAAGCAAACGCGATCGCTATTTTCTTGCGCGCATCAAGCGTCAGTTTTTGATCCAGCTCGCGATACTGCTGCAGCATCGATTTCAATACCATCTGCTCATCGCCGATATCTATATCGGCCGGCACCCCGTTGATGATCGCCGTATTTCCACTCAACAGCTCAATGCTGAAGCCCATCCGCTGAATAATTTCGTGCAGCTCTTCGAGCAGTGAAAAATCTGTAGCAGAAAACTCCACGGTTTGGGCAAACAGAAGCTGCTGTGTTCCGGGTAGTGACTCTTCCGTTGCCCCCAATGTTTTTTCATAAATAATTCGCTTATGGGCCGCATGCTGATCGATCACACAAAGTCCTGTACGGGTTTGCGTTAAAATATACCGGTTGTGCAGCTGCCAAAACCCGCGATCCTTCGTCTCCGGTGCGCTCTGTTTTTTCTCACTCTGCTGTGGTGCATTTTGGTTATCCGCATCGCCGTAAAGTTGATCGGCAACATCATTTCCATAGCCGCCCCGATTTTGAAAATTGATTCGTGATGGGAAGTGGAAATTTTCGTTGGAATCTCCCCGTCGATCAGGTTGCTGCTGCGGACGAAAAGACTCAAAGGAGTCATCAAAATCATCCGTGGATCGGTCGCCTCCTTCCACATCCGGAACCACAAAATACTCGTTAATCGCTTTTTTCACCACCGATCGAGTCAGCTGTATCACGCTTCGGTCATCCTCAAATTTCACTTCCAGTTTGGAGGGATGAACGTTTACATCCACCATATCGGGCTCAATTTCGAGGAAAATACAGTAGAATGGGTATTCATTCTGCTTTGTCCAGGCATCAAAGAGGCTCAATACCACGTAGGTGAGATACCGGTGCTGAAATGGCCGGCCATTTACGAAAAGAAACTGCTCCCCCCGGCTCTTTTTAGCAAGCTTGGGATCGGCTAACACGCCGTGAATTTTAATGTAGCTTGTCTCTTCTTCAAATGGAATCAGGCTGGCACGATACTGTTTGCCGAAAATTTCCGTAATTCTCTGTTCCAGCGTCTGTTTTGGCAGAAGATAAACCTCATCACCATCGGCGTGCATTTCAAACGCGATATCGGTGTTTGCCAATGCCGCATGCTGAAAGGTTCTCATGATGTGACGCAGCTCTGTGGCATCGGTCTTTAAAAACTGTCGACGTGCCGGCACGTTGTAAAACAGGTTTCGTACCGCGATGGAGGTGCCATCATCCGTAGCCGTCGGTTCAAACGTACGCTCTTCCCCGCCCCAAATTTCATATCGGTAACCGGCGTCATCCTCCACCCTTTTGGTTTTCATCTCAATCTGCGAGATCGACGCAATGGAAGCCATCGCCTCGCCGCGAAACCCCATCGTGCGAATTTTGTAGAGATCGTCTATGGATTGGATTTTTGATGTAGCGTGACGCTCAAAACAGAGCCGGATATCGTCAGCAGACATCCCGCAACCGTTATCAATCACCTGGATGAGTGTGCGTCCCGCTTGTTGAATAACCAGCTTTATACGATCTGCACCGGCATCAATGGCGTTATCCAGCAGCTCTTTGGCTACGGATGCCGGACGTTGGATTACCTCACCGGCTGCAATTTTGTTGGAGAGTTCAGGCGGCATCGGCCTGATAATGGAGCTATCCGTTTCCTTTGTTGTACTCAAGTAAACGTTGGGTAGTTAAAAGATTGGTATTTACAGTATGGATATAATCCAGACTACGAATGCGAGACCGACTGCGTAAACAAATACTCGCATACCCTGTTTGGATTTTCGGCGTTTTGGCTTAATTCGAATTCGTCGCCTTCGCCGTTCATCCTCTTTGGGATCGTAGTAGCGCAGCGGCATATTAAATTTCTTTGGCTTCTTACGTGGGCCAAACATCGGTCTAATCATAATGACTCCGTTTTTTGATACGTAACGTCATATTTATATCAACATTGCAAATATACAATTTGAACCCGTGAAGTTGCAGTGAAAATTCCGGTAATTTCATCACGGTGGGAGAATCACACCGTATGTTCAGCAAACCTTACTTTTTTTCGCTATTTTATAATGATGAAAAATAACCGCAATGAAATCATGGATTAAATGAGCTTTGATAAATTAAAAAGACCTGATAAAGGAACTATCATCAAAAACAATTCTGATGGATCGGTAGATGTTGCCAACGATCCCATTGTTCCCTATATCGAAGGAGACGGAATCGGTATCGATATCTCTCCCGTTATGAAAAATGTTGTAGACAGCGCTGTAAAAAAAGCGTATAACGGCGAGAAAAAAATCAACTGGTTTGAAGTGTATGCCGGTGAAAAAGCTGTTAACGAATATGGTAATAATGAATGGCTTCCCGAAGATACGTTAAAGGCATTTCAAGAGTATAAAGTTGGTATCAAAGGGCCATTAACCACTCCTGTTGGTGGTGGTATTCGGTCTCTAAACGTAGCTATTCGCCAAAAGCTGGATCTCTACGCATGTGTGCGTCCGGTGAAATATTACACCGGTACACCAAGCCCGGTAAAAGAGCCTGAACTGACTGATATGGTCATTTTCCGGGAGAACACCGAGGATATTTACGCCGGAATAGAGTATCAAACCGGAACGGAAGAGAATAAAAAGCTCAGAGATTTTATAATAAACGACCTCGGCTCAAAAAATATCCGTTTCCCTGAAACATCCTCACTCGGCATCAAGCCTATCTCCATTGAGGGTACCAAGCGACTGGTTCGATCTGCCATCAAATATGCAATTGATGAAGGTCGTGACAGCGTAACGCTTGTTCATAAAGGGAACATCATGAAGTTTACCGAAGGTAGCTTTAAAAACTGGGGCTACGAGCTCGCCAAAGAGGAGTTTGGCGCCAAAGAGATCGACGGCGGTCCGTGGTGTGAACTACCCAACGGAATCGTTATTAAAGACGTAATTGCCGACGCATTTTTACAGCAGATATTAACACGTCCCGCTGAATACGACGTGATTGCAACCATGAACCTAAATGGTGACTACATCTCTGATGCACTAGCCGCCTGTGTAGGTGGAATTGGGATTGCACCGGGAGCAAACATTAACTACGATACCGGAATTGCGGTTTTTGAAGCAACTCATGGAACGGCTCCAAAATATACCGGCCAGGATAAAGTGAACCCCGGTTCGCTGATTCTTTCTGCCGTAATGATGCTTCGGTATATGGGTTGGGGAGAAGCGGCTGACCTGATCGAAAAAGGACTTGAAGCTGCTATTAGCAGTAAACGAGTAACCTACGACTTTGAACGTCAGATGGAAGATGCTACCCTGCTGAAATGTTCAGAGTTTGGAGACGAGATTATCAGCAACATGTAATTTCTTTTCCCAAATAAACTTTTAAAAGGTTCTGCATGGAGACGTGCAGAACCTTTTTTATTTTGAAGATATAAAGAGATTTAACTTTTTTACACAGATTCTAAATTGCTGTTTTTCTTTATTTGATGGCTATAATCATGAATGATTCAAAAATTAACGCTGTTGATAAATCAGACTCACTGCGCCTCTATTTCTTGACAGGTAGTGGTATGAGATTATGAAGTAGAAGTTTAGTTCCGTGGTACCATGAAATTAACAAGAAAAAAGGCTTTAGATTTACTCCCTTCCATTATTGATGGGGAAGCCAGCAAAGTAGAAGTGGATGCGTTTTTTTCCTACATCGAAAAAGATGATGTAGTACGGAAACAGTATGAAAGCCTGAAAATTATAAAGCAGGTTTTACGGGATAAGTATCCTCGGGAAAAAGCCCCGGGGCATCTGAAAAGAAAAATTAACCATCTGATTTCAGATCTGGAATCAAAAAAACGGTCTGATACAAACATTGAGCGTCTCCCGGGCACGTTCGGAAATGAACCCGATACAAATCAAGAATCACCCGCTTTATATAAGCTGATTAAGCCTATGCGATATCTTTTGGCTGCAGCAGTGATTCTATTTCTTACATTGGTAACAATTGAACTACTCGATCGTACCTCCACCAGTCAGCTCCCCACATTTCAAAGTCTCGAGGAGGTTGTATTTAACCATTTTGAAAACACGGGTAATCAAGAAATTTCTTTAACAGCAGTTAGTCCGGTTGATATTAATCATGCTGCCGAATACTTGGAATCAGAACTCTCCTATTCCCCAAGAATGCCTCTTTTTGGTGATGCAGAAATATCTCAGATCATCTATACCGATTTTACGCCAAATTTCAAGGCTCCTGTTTTAGAATTCCATCAAGAAGCTGAAGATGAGTATATTTACGTATTCGCCTTTAAAGTTGATGACCTTGAAAAAAAGAGCTCCCTTCGGCGCGACCCCGAAGCGGTTAAGCATTGCCAAACCTATGATGATTACCACATTCGAGAAGTTGACGGTAAGCATGTGGTATCGTGGAAATGGGGTGACTACTGGTATGCAGCCGTATCAAACCACAATGGCAGAGATGTTATCGCCCTTCTGCAGCCGATGGAAGAAGAAACAGATAGCTGGTAAATGCTAATTTTTGCTACTCCATTCTGCTTCGCACACGCTGATCGAACTCCTCGTAGAGATACCCTTCCGTAACTGATTCTTTTGCAGAGTCTGACAAATATTCCATTGCATCCAATGTTTTGTATCTAATTCGGGGGTCCGGATCATTCAGAAGATCTTCCAGTCGATTTTCCCAGCCGGAAGATGAGCGGTCATACTCCAGCATCAGGTCGAGTACCCGATATCGGGTCGTAAACGGAAATTCGCGGCTTATAAACGTTTCAGAAAATCGTACAGCAGATTCTTCCTTCCCCTTTTCGGCAAGAGTACGAAGCAGTAGTGGTACAGAATCCAAAATCGGCTCCTGAACCATAAGAGATTCCACAATATTTTCGAATGCATCGGGATCAACCACTTCCGCCAATGATTTGATAGCAACCACCCGAACCTCTTCATAGTCGGTATTCGTTATCAATGAACGCAGATTGCTGATTACGCGAGAATTCCCGACATAGTTTGAAAGTGCATCAGCAGCCGCTTTTTGGATATCCTTATGCTGATTTGTATTCGATCGCTCCATAAAAATTTCATCAGTTCCACTTGCACCATCCGTTACATACGCCAGCGTATTTAAAATAGACGCGTACACCGCCGGAGTCGTTTCTACGTTCAATACATCGCGCAGCGCGAGCTGAAGATCAGGGTTTTCGGTATAATCCAGAAGTCCATCTGCGGCTGCTTTTCTCGCTTCGGGTTCATCGGCATTCTTAATTTGATGTATCCAAAACATAAACGGTTTCTGCTCCTCCAACGTAATATCATCACGTTCATCAATCCATAAAATAATATTTTCAACTCCAGATGATACGCTCATTTCCACCTCATCACGCGCGCCTGTGAATGTCAGCTCTCGTTCGTTTCGGTCATTTAATGTAACTTCTTCTACCCGAACCGTTACCAGCTCTTCGATGTAGTCGCCATCAGTCTCAAAAATAAAACGTACACTGTTTTCATCCTCATCCCACTGCATATCAACACGGTACGTATAGTGGGGATCCTCTTCCACCACGGGCTGTACAAACTCCGGGCGTTCAAAAAATGGCTGTCCGGTATGATCGTACAACAGCCTTACAAACTGCTCCCAATCCATCACTCCCGGTGAGTAATCAAATAAATCTGACACTGTTTGAGATATTGCTGTATCCAATTCCGGGTGGTTCTCCAGGTAGTAGCTCCACTGTTCAAGATTTTGCATCAAAAGAGCATCATACCCAGCTTCCGCAATAAGTATAGGTTCGAGATCCTCGGGTGAAATATCTAGCCGATTGGCAAAAAAACCTCTCATGGTTTGCAACATCTCCGGTTCACTCCACTGCTGCTGACGAATCAATACACCCATCCATTGACTTAAAATGCCATACTTAATTTGTGGTTCCAGGGGTTTATTCTGATCCACTAAGATTGCACCCGCTCCCGATTGCTCCGTCTCCCACATCAGATCATCCAGGAATAAGATGTGCAGGTCGCGATGCGGATAATCAACTCCTGTTTGAGTTTCCATTTCGCGGAGTGTTTCATCAGCAAGACTAAAGAGTTCATCTACATCTTCAGGCATTGAACTTTCCGACTCAAAATAGGCATGCAGATGATTATCCCCATCAGAATTTGTAACCGTCTCGAATTCGTTCATCCCAAAAAAAAGTGCCGTTACCGGAACGGGGTATCGGCTACGAAAGCGTGTCATCTCTTCATCAACAGATACCACTTCATTTTCTATCTGTTCACCGGTGGCTGCAACTTGTTTAGCCGATGGGTGGATAATTGACAAGTCCACTGTAAACTGAGACCGTGGATGATCCATAACCGGTAGCCAGTGACGCGTTGAGCGCGGCAGCAGCGATGTCCACACCGTACCGTTGTAGTTTTGATGAATTCCAAACATCGGCTGAGCCCGATATTTAATCTGAATTTCGGCCGAATCACCGGAAGAGAAAGGCTCATGGAAAATTATATTTAAATAATCGCCCCTCATTTCATAATCAACAGTGCGATCATTCACAATCACATCCTCGACCTGCATTCGAACAGCATCCAGCGAGATGGAATCAACACTGTTTGCCAGAAATTGGCCGGAGTATGTAATATCTCCCTCAATTATCTGTTCCTGATCGATGCGGATTTCGGCATCCAGGTGTTCAAATTCGAAATCTCTGTCGGGAAAAGCCGGGTAATCCCACTGCTCCTGTGCCTGAAGTGTGGAAATGGATAATAGCAGTATAATAGTTTTGACCAGTAGAATTCGGACCATAATCTTAGCTAAAAATGGAAAGTATTTCAGGTTTCAGTTCCGGGTTGGTGGAAATAGCGTTTCCGGTTTCGATTGTAGTATTGCCATGTACATCCATAAACGTTCCCCCGGCCTCGGTAACTACGGGAAGTAACGCTGCGGCATCCCAGATATTCAGTATTGGGTCGAACATGATATCAGCACGACCAACGGCCACCATCAGATGGCCATATCCATCACCCCAGGTACGATGTAGCCGTGTTTTGGATAAAAGTTCCTCGAAGGGTTGAGTAAAATTGTGTTTGTCGATGTGTTCCATATCCGTCGTTAAAAACGTGGCCTCATCGAGGCTAGTGCAATGACGCACAGTAGCTTTTTTGTCATTAAAAAAACAGCCGTCACCAATAGATGCAGAAACCATTTCGTTAAGTGCAGGGGCGTAAATCACCCCGGCTTTGGGTTCGCCATCAACCAAAACGCCAATCAACGTGGTGTAGAAAGGAACACCGTGTATGAACGACTGCGTGCCGTCAATAGGGTCAAGCACCCAAACAACGTCACTATCTTCGCCCTCCCGTCCAAACTCCTCGCCTATAATTCCGTGGTCGGGAAAGCGGCGTTTAATTTCGTTACGCATAATCTCCTCCGCATTTCGATCGGCATTGGTTACGGGAGAGTTGTCGGATTTAAAATCGAGATCGAACGACTTCTTAAAATAGTCGAGTGTTGAATCACCACCTGCTCTTGCAATTTCAACCGCGCTCTTGCGTATTATATCGAGGGTAAAATCCATCTGGGTTTGCCAAAAATTTACGTTATTTTTGATGCTTCAATTTTATAACTGAATGTAAGATGTAAGATACAATTTCCATGACCGATTCTCAGATTTTTGACCATATTGCTTCAACACTTCAACTTTCATCAAAACAGGTTCAATCCGTTGCCGGATTTATTGATGAGGGCGCCACCATTCCTTTCTTAGCCCGTTATCGCCAGGAGGCTACAGGAGGACTTGATGAAGAACAGCTCCGCAGTGTGAGAGACAAGTTAGAACACCATCGTACACTGGAAGATCGCAAAAAAACCATTTTAAAGGCGATTAAAGAGCAGGATAAACTCACCCCGGAGCTGGAAAAAGAGATTAAGGAGTGCAAGGATCTGAAAATGCTGGAAGATCTATACCTGCCGTACAAAAAGAAGCGCGAAACCAAAGGAGATAAAGCCAAGAAGAAGGGATTAGAACCGCTGGCTGAAAAAGTGTGGAACCAAGAGATTGAAAATGGAAATCCCCTGGACCACGCCAAACCGTTTGTGGATGCTGATAAAGATCTGCCCGATGCGGAAACCGCACTTAAAATTTCCCTCGATATTGTGGCCGAGTGGATTAATGAATCGGTAGATGTACGGGATAAATTACGAGGGATCATCCGAAAACACGGCGTGCTTAAAACCCGAAAAAACCCAGCCATTGATGAGCGAACCAACTACGAAGATTATTACGAATTCAGAAACCGGGTACCCTACTTAAAACCGCACCAGGTGCTGGCCATTAACCGTGGTGAGCGGGAGAACGTGCTGTTTGTAAATCTGGAACTCAACGATGATCGCACGCTCAACAGCCTCGATGATGTGGTGATTACCAACGATGTGTCGATTTTTACTCCGTACCTACAAGATGCCGTTGAAGATGCCTATAAACGGCTTCTACTGCCATCACTGGAGCGAGAATTGCGAAACGAGTTGACCGATAAGGCCGATGAACACGCTATTGAGACGTTTGCCACGAACCTGAAAAGCCTGCTTCTGCAGCCACCACTGAAAAACCAGGTGGTGATGGGAATAGACCCGGCATACCGCACCGGTTGTAAAGTTGCGGTGGTAGATTCACTGGGACAGTATCAAACCGGAACCACCATCTACCCTACCCCGCCACAAAAGAAAATTGCCGAAAGTGCCAAAACCGTCAACAAGCTGCTGGATAAGCACAACGTTACGCTCATTGCGATCGGGAATGGAACGGGAAGCCGCGAAACCGAACAGTTTATCGCCGATCTGATTCAGGAGCGGAAAGAGAATCACCCCGAAGAAAACCTGCACTACATGATTATCAACGAAGCGGGTGCTTCCGTCTACTCTGCATCAACCGTTGCCCGGGAGGAGTTCCCCGATCTGGATGCCGCCCAGCGTGGAAATATTTCCATTGCACGGCGTGTGCTCGATCCGCTTGCCGAGCTCGTTAAAATAGACCCGAAATCGATTGGAGTTGGTCTCTATCAGCACGATATCAACCAGGTACAGCTCTCCAAAAAACTGGACGATGTGGTGGAGAGTTGCGTAAACGAAGTGGGCATCAATTTGAATACCGCAAGCTCCTCACTGCTGACCCATGTCTCCGGGTTGAGCCGAAAAGTGGCTAAAAATATTGTAGATCATCGGGAGAAAGAGGGTCCGTTTGAAAGCCGTGAGCAGATTAAAGATATCTCCGGTGTGGGGGAATTTCGATTCCAGCAGGCGGCCGGATTTATGCGGATTCCCAACGGCAAACATCCGCTCGATAACACCGCCATCCACCCTGAGAGTTATGAGGCAGCAGAAAAGCTATGTAATCTGTTCGGCATTGATGTTGAAAACCTGGCTGATGAACGTAAAAAGATTGAATCTGCCCTTGCCAACCTGAATGTTGAAGAGGTAGCAGAACAAGTTGGGGTCGGTGTTCCAACGCTTGAACTGATTATAGAAAACCTGCAGAAGCCGGGACGTGACCCCCGGGAGTCGTTGCCCAAACCACAGCTTCGCCAGGATATTTTGAAGATGGAAGATCTCTCCCCCGGTATGAAAATGGAAGGGACCGTACGAAATGTAGTAGATTTCGGTGCCTTTGTGGACCTTGGAGTGAAAGAGGACGGACTTCTGCATATATCACAAATGAGCAGTGGCCGTAAAAAAATAGAAAATCCTCACGATGTCGTAGCTGTGGGCGATATCATCAATGTAGAAATCAAAAATATTGATATTGAACGGGGGCGAATCGGACTCTCATTGATCACATAAACAGAATGAATTCACGAACATTTTCTTTATTTTGGTGAAAGGAAAAGTCTATCGATAACAACAGGAAAATCAATTATTTATAACGAACCATTTAATCCAATTTCATGAGTACATCAACAAACGCACAAGAGATTGAACATAAATATCACGTTCCTGTTTATCGGCGGTATCCGATTACGCTGGAGCGTGGGGAAGGATCACTGATTTGGGACACCGATGGTAATGAATACCTGGATATGCTTGCCGGTATTGCCGTAAATAATACGGGGCACTGCCATCCAAACGTGGTGAAAGCGATTCAAGATCAGGCCGAAAAACTGATTCATCCATCCAACTTTTTTTATACGGAGATCCAGAGTAAGCTTGCAAAGTTGCTGTCTGATCTCTCCGGCCTCGAACGAGTCTTTTTCTGTAACAGCGGTGTTGAGGCGCTTGAGGCTTCACTGAAAATTGCCCGGAAGTATGGTAACAACAAAGGCAAAAAAGGAGACATCATCGCCGTTGAACGTGGTTTCCACGGCCGATCGATAGCAGCTATTGCACTGGGGAAACCTAAATATCAGAAAGGATTTCAACCTATTCCCGAGGGATTTAAAACCATTCCTTTTAATGATATTGAGGCGCTTGAAAAAGAGATAAATGACGATACCATCGCATTTGCCTGTGAACCGATTCAGGGCGAAGGCGGTATTCATGAAGTGAGCGGTGAATACCTGAAACGTGCCCGTGAGCTTTGTGATAAGCACGATGTGCTTCTCATGTTTGATGAAGTTCAGTGCGGAAACGGCCGAACCGGAAAATATTTCGGATTTCAACATCATGATGTGCAACCTGATATCATCGCCACGGCAAAAGGTCTTGGCGGAGGATTTCCAATCGGTGCCGTAATGGCAAGCGAAAAAGCAGCCCAGGCGCTTGATTACGGAGACCACGGAACAACGTATGGCGGTAACCCACTCGCTTGCGCCGCAAGTTATGCAGCGGTTCGTACCATCCTGGATGAAAATTTAATGGATAAGGCCACCGAACAAGGGAAATACCTGATCAATCAAATCCGTGAGAAAACTGAAGGGTTGGGTGTTGTTAAGGAGATCAGAGGAAAAGGCTTAATGATTGGCGTAGAATTAACTATTCCTGGCAAACCTGTTGTGTTGGAGATGCTTGAAAATGGAGTCGTATCAAACGTAACGATGGATACTGTCATTCGCCTAGTACCCCCGCTGGTCATTACAAAAACCCAGATCGATCACTTTGTGGATGTGTTTGTAAAAGCACTCAAAGCGAATAAATAGTCATAAATTTAGATCTAAAAACTAAAAAAGGGACTCCGATTAAGAGTCCCTTTTTTAATATCAGCTATTCTTAAACCAACTTATTAGCGCTTCTTATTTCCAATCGTATTTGTCAGGAGCCGGTACACATTATCACTGCCGGTAATAAAAAGTTCATTCAAATCTTCACCACCCCATTCGAGGTTTGTGATCTGTTCGTCAAATTCAATAAGATGAAGCTGCTCTCCATCCTGATTAAAGATTGTTAATCCATTAGGCCCAGTGGTAAACAAGTTTCCACGAAGATCTGTAACCATCCCATCTGCTCCTCCCATGGAACTCATCTCACCAACATTTGCAAATAGCTGCGGTGAGTTTGGCATACCATCTTGTCCTACCTGAAAAATGAGAATATCCCCGGTTTCTGAATCGTTCAAGAAAAATTGTGATTCATCAGACGAAAAAACCAATCCGTTTGGGAGAGCTAATTCATCATAAATCAATGTTAGTTCCCCTACCGGAGAAAGTTTATAAACACCACTGAAATCAATTTCTCTATCTTCTTCATCAACCCCAAATGGAGGGTCTGTAAAATAGATATTACCGTTACTGTGCACTGCAATATCGTTGGGGCTGTTTAGCCGATTTCCTTCGTAATTGTCGACAAGAACGGTAAGTTCGCCATCTTGGTCCAGTTTAGAGACGCTTCCCCGGTGTTGTGCCAAGATAATATTTCCATCCAGATCGGCTTGGATACCGTTTGAATTTCCTGATGGTTCTAAAAAGACATCCGCTCCACCATCTTCACTCCAGCGGTAGACGGTATTGGCAGGAATATCACTGAAAATCAGAAATCCGTCCGGGTGCCAATATGGCCCTTCTGTAAACTGGTAATCACCCGTAATTATCTCAGGTTCTTCACCCTCAATTAAAAGTGGTTCAGGATCGTTGTTACAGCCGAAAAGTAGTAGAGTTCCTGCTGCCAGGAATAGAAATTGTATCAATTTTGCCATATAGGTAGTCCGTATAGTTAAAGTTTCGGCGGTAACTTACAAAAAAATCAAGATAAGGCGACTTTGAGGTTAAAAGCCGCCATCATCTCAATTACGCAAATACGTCTTTAATTTTTGAAAAGAATCCTTTTTCGCGCGATTTGGCATTCGCCGGATCAAAATGATCTTGTCCGCGAAGGGCTTTAATATGCTTCAGCTCCTCGTCCGAAAGATCTTTTGGAATATAGACGTGCACCTTTATAAACTGGTCTCCACGACCTGAGTTATTGAGGCCCTGGATACCACGACTTTTCATTCTCAATAGCTTACCGGGCTGTGTTCCGGGCTCTACTTTCACTTTCGCTTTACCTTTCAATGTTGGTACTTCCACATTGGTTCCGAGAACGGCATCGGGAATACTAAGATTCAGATCGTAATAGATATCATTACCATCCCGCTCAAAATGTTCGTGCTCTTGTTCTTCAATCAGCACAATCAAATCGCCAGGTTCTCCACCGCGAACTCCGGCATTCCCCTGTCGGCGAAGCGTGATATAATTCCCTTCAGAAACACCTGCAGGTATATTCATCTTCACCTTCTCTTCGGCTCTAATTCGCCCTTCGCCACGGCAATCATTGCATTTATCTTTTACAATTCGTCCTTCGCCACGGCACTCGGGGCATGGCTGAACATTTACAAACTGGCCAAACATTGTTTTTGAAACTTGGCGAACTTCGCCCATCCCATTACAAGTAGAGCATGTTTCAAAATCAGACTCGGTTTCAGCACCGGTTCCGTTACAGGAGCCACACTTTTTATGTCGTTTTACTTTCAATGTTTTTTCAACACCTTCAGCAATCTCTTCGAGCGTTAGCTCCACTCTCACTTTCATATCAGAACCGGGCTGACCGGTTCCGCTTCGGCGCCGACTTCTTCTGGATCGGCCTCCAAACGGATCTCCGCCTCCACCACCAAACATATCGCCGCCGAAAATGTCGCTAAATCGGCTGAAAATATCTTCGAAATCAGCATTACCGAAATCAGAAGCGCCACCGCCTCCAAATCCACCGCCATTCATACCGGCGTGGCCAAATTGGTCGTATCGCTGCCTTTTTTGAGGGTCACTTAATATTTCGTAGGCTTCTGATGCCTCTTTAAACTTTTTCTCTGCGTTACTATCCCCTTTGTTTCTATCGGGGTGATACTTCATGGCCAGTTTTCGGTATGCTTTTTTAAGCTCCTTTTCACCGGCACCTTTATCAACTCCAAGTATGTCGTAATAATCTCGTTTTGACATAAAATATTTTTTATTCGCTTACAATTACTTTAGCGTGACGGAGCGTTTTATCTCCAATTCGATACCCGTTTTCGAGTATTTTCAGTACAATTTCACTATCTATCGATTCATCTTCTGGTTTTTGCCGAAGCATCGCATCATGCAGATCCACATCAAAAGGCACACCCTCTTCGTCGATACGCTCTACGTCGTACTTTTTCAAAACTTCATCGAACTTATCGGCTACTAGTCGTACGCCATCAAGGTAGGTCTTATCAGCATCCGCCTCTTCCATCGCTTTAAGCGTCCGGAGCAGATCATCATTAATTGGCAAAAACTCTTCGAGAGCAGATTTTCGAGCATTTTCGAACGTTTGAACACGCTCTTTATTCAGTCTTTTGCGCATGTTATCCATTTCAGCTGTTCGGCGCAGTTGAGCATCCTTCAGACTTTTCACCTCTTCCTCGAGCTCCTGTATTCGCTGATACTGCTCTTCAATCAATGCATCTTGTTCGTTCCGCTCTTCGGCGTCACGTTCATTTTCTTCAGTAGGCGCTTCATTTTCGGCATTTTCAGCCGTAACGTCGCCATTTTCATTTAATTCCTTTTCTTCCTTTTTACTCATAATTCTTTTGATATTACAATTTACAAACGCAGCAAAACCTGCGAATATCTTCATCGTTAATATGATTCAGCAAATAACATGCCAGATACCTATGGAGGTGCATTTAGTGACAATGTTTCCCGAACCCTGAAATTCTGCGGATTTTATTCGTCGTAGAAAAACTCAATCATATTACCATCGGGGTCCGAAGCGAATACAAATCGACCTTTTTTACGGTTAGCAGGACCACTTAGGATGGTAACTTCATTTTCACGCAGATATTTCGCCATCTCATCTACCTGATCTTTAGAATCCAGGTAAAACCCGATATGATCAACCCTGAAATCCCGTGAGTTTGGGTCGTAGCTGGTTTCTGCTTCTACAATCACAAGAGTATCTTCTTTACCAATTTTGTAGACAGCCATACTCTGGCCCATCTTTCGTACAAGTTCAAACCCTAATACCTCACCATAAAACTCTTCAGCTCTCTCTATTTCATTTACTCTAATTGTCATGTGGTTGATGCCGGAAGGTTTAAAATCCATGATTCGATATGTTTTTATAATTTTATGATTATCATACTAAAATACGAAGTTTGCCATTATCTTTTAAGCAGAATTTAAATTCACTTTTTGACCCCATTTATTCGTGTCTACTCTTTTTCTTGTAGCAACACCTATTGGTAATCTATCTGACTTTTCCCCCAGGGCTGTTGATGTACTCAACTCTGTAGATAAAATTGCCTGCGAGGACACCCGCACATCGGGCAAACTCCTTCAGCACTTTTCAATTGATAAGCCAAAGTTTTCGTTTCATCTGCACAATGAGCATCACAAAGTTGAGCATCTGATTAATCTGCTGAATGCGGGAGAAAATATCGCCATCATTAGCGATGCAGGAATGCCCGGTATTTCTGATCCGGGATTTTTAGCCGCGCGGGCCGCCCATCAAAACGGACACACCGTAACCACCATCCCCGGCCCTGATGCCGCCACAACGGCAATTGCCGCAAGTGGCCTCCCCAGCGACCGCTACATGTTCGAAGGATTTCTGCCACCAAAAAAAGGGCGCCAAACCCGCATGATGGAGATCGCAGACTCTGAGGTCACCACAGTGATCTATGTAAGCCCCCATAAACTGGTTCGATTTCTTGATCGGTTCTCCCAATTTTGCGAACCTACCCGTTGGATCTGTATCGCCCGCGAACTCACCAAAAAATTTGAAGAGGTAGAACGGGGACAGATCGGTGAGATGGCAGAGCGGTGGAAAAAGCGCGATTCCATCAAAGGCGAAATTGTTCTTATTATTGCAGGAAAAAATTACAGCGAATAGATGAAAAATTATTCATTCTGGAACCACCCCTGGTCACTTAGCATAACTGCCGCAATACTCTTGAGTCTGGCTTTTCCGCCATTTGATGTAGCTATTCTGCAAATTCCGGCATTCATTTTTCTATTCAGAATTGCTGCCATAACTGTTACCACCCGCCGGATGATCTACTTCACCTACCCCGGCTTGGTACTATGGAACCTATTTACCACTTACTGGCTGATGATGGCCGACATTACCGCAGGAATAGCCGCTATTCTTGCCAATGCCGCGTTAATGCTGATCCCTCTTTGGCTGGCGAGAAAACTCTTCCTATCAAAAATGAACCCCATTCTTGCCTCATTTTTTGCAGCATCATTTTGGGTCAGTTATGAATTTCTGCACCACAACTGGGATTTAGCCTGGCCCTGGCTCACTCTCGGAAACGGCTGGGCTAACCTGACCGGTGCTATTCAGTATATCTCCGTAACGGGACTCCTCGGCGTCAGCTTCTGGATCGTGTTCACATCCGCGCTTGCCTACCACTATATCGTTACTAACTCCAAGTACCTGCTCTACAGCACGCTGCTAATCTTTTTCGCATTCCCTCTTCTATCCGTTGTCGCATCGATTGGCGGGTATGGAGAACAGGGCGATCCGATTGAGGTGGCGATCATCCAACCCAACTCCGACTCCTACGCCGATCATGGCGGGATGGATTCCATTGATGACCTGATTGATAAACTCCTTCGGATGTCGGGCGAGGTTCAAACCGAAAATACTGATGTTATTATCTGGCCAGAAAACGCTGTAGACACAGGGTTGACGCTTGAAAATCGTCAGGTTCGACGTATGCAAGACAGCCTTCAAGCCTGGAATACGGAACTGATTACCGGCACCGGGTTCATCCGCTATTACGATGAAGAGGATGCCCCTGCGCTCCATCGCACCACAGGAGGTGGGCAGCCGTACAATTTCTTTAACGCTGCATTTCATCTGCAGCCATCAGCACCGGTAGATGTGTATGAAAAAGGGCGATTAGTTCCCGTTGTAGAGCGATTTCCATTTCTCGACTTTTTCCATCGGCTGGATGTTTTTAACCTTGTAAACTGGGAAAGTTTGATGGGGTACGGGCTTGGCCGGGAAGCAAATGTTTTTGATGTGAATGGTGCACAAACTCCCGCACTTATTTGCTACGATTCAGTTTTCCCCGGCTGGGTGAATCAGTTTGTAAATAACGGTGCCGACTTTATTACTATTATTACCAACGATGGATGGTGGGGTGATTCAGCCGGCCACAAACAGCATTTTGCCTACGCCCGTCTCCGTGCCATTGAGCATCGCAAATGGGTGGCACGATCGGCCAATAATGGAATTTCGGGCATCATCTCGCCGGATGGCAAAGTGCAGCTCGAAACAGAATACTGGACCGAAGACGCCTTTACTTTTACGATCTACACATCACCCCAAACCACATTTTACACCCGATACGGAAATTGGTTTGCCTATCTCTTACTTATCTCCACAATTGGTGGGTTGATCTATTTTGTGGTAAAACGGAAAGATTTAGAACCGGAAAGTGAAGAGACATTATGACCGGATATTAATCCGAACGTTGAATCGAATATCGTGGGTAGTGCGGGCAAATGTCCGGGTTGATTTCGGCGTGATATTCGTATAGGTGTACTCAAAATTGGATTGCACAGTGCTCGAAAAACGGTACCCTAACACCACTGATCCATTAAATCGAGACTGCCCCGAAACCCTTGTCTCCCCGATTGAATAATTTGCCGGATTTCGATTGATCTGATCACTATCGCCCTGCAGCGCCCTGGAAAGGTCTGATTCCAGTGAAAACCTCTCCTCTTTATCATCAATAAAATTGCCGTTAACCGTAATATCTACATTGTTTGATGGATTTCGGAAAAAGGGAATATTGAAATTTCGTATGGTATAGGCGAGTGACAGCCTGATGCCATCAGAGGTTCGTTCCGTTACCTGGATATTCGACAGGGCCAGACTCGTAACTTTACTGGTTTCATACCCTATTTGTGTTCTTAATCCATTTGCCCAGGTAACATTCAACTGCGCAAGCGGGGAGAAACGGGTCTCAACATTCACGGAGTTCGGCTCAAATTCAGGACGCACATCTTCTACCGAAAAAGCACCTAAATTTCGAGTNAGCACAGCGCCGGGATCGTTATTTAAACTCCAGCCCATTCGGTATCGCCCGGTGTAAGAGTGCGTGAGTGAAGCACGCTGCATAAAGTTGCCCAGAAACGGAATCCATCCCTCTATGCCGGTCCAGTTAACGCGCCAGTTCGGAAGGGGTATAGGCGTAAAATTTTTCTCTCCCGTAGAGCTGCTCCGGCCCATATACGCTTTTCGAAAATCTTCCTGGAGCGTTACACGGTTCAGCACTGTTCGGCCATCCATACTGCCTTCGCTATCTGAAATGACGTTTTCATCATCAGCCATATCGGCAAAAGCGGTTTCGAGCTGCCGATCAAATAGTTCCCGATAGCCCGATCCAAACGCCCAAACTGAGGAGGATATGTTTCCGGATGCACTCGTCACTGAGGCAAGCTGGTTGGCGGGATCGATGGTAATCGTCTCGGTCACACGTTCATCCCACTGTGTTTCCCAGTCNAGATCAACAGAAATATTATCGAACGGTAAAAAGCGAGATGTAAGTGAAATTTGATCGGAATAGGTGTTGGTTGATGGGAGCTGAATGGTGCTCTCTCCATCCAAATTATCTATCAGCCCTCCCCGGTTGACCTGCTCTCTGATCCCAAGACGATATCCAAATCCCGGCGTTGCTGTATCACCACCAAAGAGGTCATAAATCTGCGATCCTCCCGAATATCCCGACTGCGACGCCGTTTTGGATTGGTTGTAATTGATATCGACATCCTGCACACTGAACACAGCCAGCAGCAACTTTCGACCGTAGTAAATGGCATGTTCATCAATTCCCAGCGGCTCGGCATCGTCCGGGCGAGCATCCCGCTCTCTACCCTGTTCCCTATCTGCATCAATAGCATCCTCGTAGATCGACAATCGGCTCAGAAGGTTGTTTATATCCATCCGCACTGTATGATCAAGTCTGAAACTATTGGAGACCCTGGCACCTAACCCTGAACCAAATGGTGAATTTTCCCAGCGGAACCCACCGCCATAGCGAGCTGTGTAATTAAACCAATTGAGCCCTCTGATTTGGTTCAACTGAGGCTGCCAACTTACTGTATAATCCTCGTTGTAATTGTTTCGTCGTGGATTCAGCGTATCAGAAACCAGGTCCCGAAAAACTTCGAATGTTGGTATCGGTTCAAAAGCACCTTCATCTACACCGGTAAGTCCGGCATCTCGAGTAGTAAATCGTCCCAAATCAAATGTATTTCGTGCTTGGAATGTGGTATTGATCGATCGGGTGAGGTTATATCCAAAACCGACGGAAGTATTGTAGGTGAAATTGTGTGTCTGCTGCAGGGGAATTTCGTCCTGCCCTTCCATTACCCGCCGTTTCCGCTCTTCAAAAGTACGGGTGGTGCTTATTGATGTGGTTACATTATTGGGCAAATACCCAAGCCGCAAACCGGATGCCACATTAAACAGTGGCATATTATCCAGAAAACTGAGTGGTCGAATAAACCCGGCATTTCGAAATGTATGATTGTATCGAAGGGAAGAATTAAAATTCCAATTATCCCGAAAACGCTGCTCCGGGTTTCGGCCTGTACCCTCGTTATAGTTGTAGCTGAACGTTGTGTTGTCCAGCGTATATCTCGCCAGGCGATTTTCGGAATTATTTTTTGTCACATTAGACAAATTAATGGCATACGACTGTGTAAAGGTCTCAATTTCACGGCGCTGTTGATCAATTAAATTGTCCTGTTGAAGTTCAGAAAAGTTATCGTTTGACCGAACCGCACTCTCAAAATCAGAAAACCGAATATCCCCCTGGTTAGGCATAAATTTAGGAATTGAAGACGATTGCCTTGTGGATAAATTTAGGGGGATATTCCAACCATATCGTTCGGGAATAAGTCTATGCAAATTAATAGTAGAGCTAATATCATACGCAATTTGATTATCAACCCGCCGCTGTCCCAGCCGTGAGTTCAAGGCTCCAAACCCTTGTGTTTGGCGTGTTACATTACCATCCACCGTAGCAAAATCAGCCAGTTTCATACTCGCGCTACCGTTTGCAGCCCAGCCGGTTTCGTTATCATACCCCGAAACCCGAAGTTCGTTCAGCCACACTTCCGCATCCAATAGTGGCGTTCCGTCACCTGCCGGATTGTCGGGATCATACGGGTTACGAACNCCCATACCAATTTCTGAAACCCGGCCGAGTGAGGGATTACCCACAATTCCGATTACTGCTCCGGGAACGGCATCCTCAAGTATATCTGACCGCTCATAAAGTTCACTGATATTTATATTACTCTCCTGATCCCGCAACTGCTTCAGCTGGTTGAATGCAGAAAGCACAATATTCATGCTGTTTTCGTCGTAGAGCCAAACCTGCTCTGCCTCCTCTTCAAGCAGTGAACTGTTCCCGGGATCGAACGGCTGATATGGATAATTTTCATCNGATGGCGTAATCGGCTGACGATATTCGTAATAGTTATTCTCAAGATCGTTACCGAAACGCATCACCAGCTCAATATCTTCGCGATTATCGTAGCCTTCGCCGTGCACAAACATTCGCATATTTGAATAGTCCAGCAGATTCAATCCTCCGGGATATACCCGCTTAATCATCTGCAGTGACTCACCACTTAAATTTTCTACCTCCATCACAATCGACTGCTCATTCTGGAGTGATTGTAGCTGCGTACCGCGATTTTGTGCCCGAATACCACCGGCCGGTTGCCTGTACGGTGTTGGGCGCCGATTGGCATTCTCCTCAATGTTGATGGTGCTTATTCGTACTTCCGCGTTTGGGTCACTTTCGTCATTAATTGTCTCATCTGCACGCCACTGACTGCCCACAAAATCTAGAGAAGCAAAACGCATGGTAAACGGCTGTTGATAGCCCGACATCCACATCCTCATATAGGTGATATTTTGAAAATCATTGATGTCGCCAAACTTTCGCTCAAACTCATCAAGCGGTATTCGCACCTGGTACCACCTGTCCTGCTGGCGGCTGCCCGGAACACGGTCAACAATAAATGTACCGGGTGTACCGATCTCCAGATCTGATTCACTCGCCGGATTAAAATCAATCTCGTACTGGTAGTACGCGTTCGTAAGATTTACGGTCGATGGGTTTACCAACCCCTCGGTATCCGGGCGATTGGTGATTGCTCGCCGATCTTCCTGGTCCAGAGGCGTGTTGTCTTCGGGAAAACCCAGCAGACGATGAAACCGCTCATGCAACAGGCGTTCACTTACCGCAGACTCTCCATAAAACACATAGTTATCATTCGAAGGATCATTAAATATTCGCTGAAATTCAGGGCTGTCTTCGCCATACTGTTCCCGCATTTCATCAATAAAATCAGAGAACACATTTCGCTCATTCAGTCCATTTACACCACCGGTTGTAGGCAGTCCATCAAGCCCCACATCTTCGATATCCCGGTTTTGAGTTGAGAACTCTCCTTCCGGAGGCACTTGGGTTGAGGGGATAGCTGAACGAGGGTTATCCAAATTATCGAGCACCAAATTCTCAGGGTTCAACCCGAGGCCATCTTCGGTATTAAGTCGGGCATTTGGAATAACATCTTCCGAAACCAGCCCGATATCGATATACAGTTTACCGTCGTAATCATCAATGGAGGCGGAGCTCGGCATTCGTCCACCCGGCAAAACCGGCTGTACCCAAAATTCTATATACTCAATATTATTTTCGGAAAAATCTTCCTGGCCTGATGGAATTACCGTTGTCATTCCTCCCCAGGTTTTTTCGGGAGTCTGCTCCAGCAATTCCCGCATATCCATATTGTAATTATACTGCCCTCGTTTTTGAGGGTTGTAATGAATATCGAGCGTATTAATCAGCTCTTCCTGGGGGTTCCTGGTCTCCCGTCCGGGAAATACATCGGTTACCTGAACCGGCTCCGATTCCGGCGTAAACACCACATCATCAATAATGTTAGAGATGTTTCGGGGGATGGTATAGAATGAAAATTTTCCGCGCAAATCGGCACGGTCGCGCTGCGACTGAATAGTTGATACAGGCTCACCGGGAAAGTCATCCTCTTCAAATATTTGTGCATCTGCATCGTATCCCGGAACTGCTGCGGGTGGCGCTGCAATATGCCATCTATTAGCATTTAGAAGACTTAGCTTAATGCTCGAACCTTCAAAATCATCAATGAACGACAACCCCTGCTCCTCATCGGGGAAAAGTTCATCATTCCGGATTGCACGCCGAACCGCGCGCGTTTCTGCCACTCCCGGGCGCAACTGGGCAAACTCTCCGCTTAAATTAATTTCTGACTCTTCACGCGTTTGTAACAGTGGAAAAGCGTCTAGTGCCCGCGTTATAAACGGTGTATCGAACCGGGCATTCGCATCAAACCCTAAAACGGAATTACTGATCGGCTCATCACCTATTCGAATTTTATCATCCAGCGGCCGCTCATTAAACCGAAAGTAGGTACCTCCCAGTGTGATGTCGTTACTAACATCATACTCCGCACGAAGTCCGGTAAATGTTTTCTGTTCAATGGAGGTGAATGCCTGGTTTTCATATTCTATGGTGATATCCTGCCCCGGAGCGGTGTAGCGGTCGTTCAAAATGGTGATGCTGCCGAAAGAATAATCTACCTGGTAATCTACATCTTCCTGAAGTTCAACCCCGTTTGCACGAACGCGGACAGAACCCTCCACCAGTGCAATTCCTAAGCTGTAATTCTCCTGCAATCCACCTTTTGAAACTCCACTAAATTGATAAAAACGGTTTGTTGAACTTTGTGATGCATTTCGTTGACGTTCGGTGTAGAGCTCGGTATAGGTTAACCGTTCAATCTCCTCATCTGAAAGTGGCGAATCTTCAAGCACCTCGGCAATTCGATTTCCAAACGGCTCCAGGTACGGAAAGATGATCTTCCCCTGTACCGGATCCAATGTGCCGGTACCAAAATCTATCCGGTTATCGGGGTTTAGCGCTCCTTGCGAATCAACCCGATCAAGTCCGAGGTCCTGGAGCAGTGTTGGCTCCCTGCCCGGCAGTCGGTTTTGTGATACATTATCCTCGGTATAGTCCAATTCAATTTCCAGGTTCTCACGGCTGATATCGGTCATCCCCAGCGAGTAGATATTTCGCATGGTAAGTGGAAAAAGCCTGTGATCGGTAGAAACATTTCGCGGACGCAGCATTTTCAGATAAATTCGGTCGCTGCCCCCCTGGTTGATCTCACCTACATTTACCAGTTCCCCAGCTGCATTCCTGTAGTTGTAGGCAATTGCCAGCACCTCTCGCGAACCGAGCGAACGGTTCATAGAAATAAATCCTGACACTTTGTTGATGGTGTAGTCGTCACCCTCCCGAAGTGGCGTAAAATATCCCTCTTCAAAATTCCGAGAGTCGTCTACGCCCAAATCACTCGCCGAAACCCCTTCTTGTGGATCACGAAACTGGTCAAGCTGCTCATCAGAAAATGAATCCAGATTATTATTTGGCGGAGCAAATGTGCCATCACCGGTTTCCACTGTTCCAATATCTGCCAGGGCAACGGCTCGGCGGGAATCTTCATCAGACTGAACCGTTTCGCGCAGTATCCATACCTCTACATCGGCAATCCGAAGCGTTTGGGTGAGTTGCTGTGGGTTCGACAAACTGTTTTCAAACTCCTGGCGAGTATAAAAATCGAGAAAAAAGTGGGTGTCATCTTCATAATCAGCCGGTCGAATTTGGATTTCGCTCTCCGTTGACCCACCACTGATGGTTTCCACATTGCTCTCCCCATCCTGCTGCGATACCACCGAAGTTAATCGCAACGGGCCAAATTCAGCCACAGATTTAATGCCAAACAGTGCACCGCTACCTCGAATCAAAGAGTTGCCGGTGTTCATGGAGACGTTTCCCATCTCAATGCTCTTAATAATCTCATCATCATACCCTTCGTACACAATACTAAGCCGGTTCTGATAGTCGAATGTACGCTCGGTATCCCAATCTGTTTGGATGGTAAGCTTATCCCCAATATTACCCTGTATGTTCAGCTGCAGGCTCTGTTCAAATGTAGGATCAATTCGGGTGCGTTGATCTTCGGGCAGGGTTACATCATCAGGAGATTTTTGAATAGATGCCCCCACATTCATATTTGCCACACCATTAACGCGCAGATTCACTTCCGGCCGGCCAAAAATTGTGGTAAATGCGGATTCCTCTCCGCCGGGAATTTCGAGGCTAAAATCGAGCAGGCCTCGGCTTCGCTCCTCCCGCTGGCGCGACTCTTGAATTAATTGACTCCAATTATCCTGAATGGCATGCTCTCTGTTACGATCGGCAAACTCATCAAACCGAAAATATGTGGGCATACCTGATGGGTGCCCAAAAATAAATTTTTGCGCAAAAAACCCGCGGTCTTCATCCTGTTCGAACTGAATCTCTTCGGCCGGCAGTGTTAAATAATAGAGTTTGGGAATTGGGCGAAAAAATGGATCCGTAACAAAATCTCCGCGAACAGTGCGGAAATGTTTACGGAGCTCATCCATCCCGAGAGTATCGGCGGCAGCAACTTCTGCAGTGTCCGGGATTGCGATATCCTGGGCCGAAGCCCCCGACATCACCCCTAACATGAGTAGCAGAAGCCCCCCTAATAACGTAAAAAAACGACGTACTTTACTCACAGATTAAACGTATACGGATGATCATTTAGAAAGCGAACATATCTAGCAATTGGTTGCTGTGTAACCCAAAACAGTCCGTTTTGGTATGATAACTTTTTCTAACGTCGTAGCTCTGTTTCGATAGGCGCAGATTTTTTAGACTTAGGGCATTAAATTCGTCGTTGATAATAAAACATTAAGGAATATGTTGAAAGTAGGAACCACTTGAAACAGTTTTTTAGATGAACTCGCTTTCTCTTCTACGTCAACAGCTTGTATATTCCCGCTTATGATTAATCATGTTCAGCGCGATCTTTTAAAAAAGCATGTAGGGCCATTCCTGTTCTGCTTTTTTACCGTAATGTTTATCCTGTTGATGCAGTTTTTAATTCTGCATGTGGATAAACTAGTTGGGAAAGGTCTGCCTATCTCCATCGTCGTTGAGCTGATTCTCTCCAATTTAGCCTATATGGTGGTACTTGCCGTTCCTATGGCCGTACTCGTTTCCACCCTTATCGCCTTTGGAAAATTTTCGGAATATAATGAGTTAACAGCCATTCGAGCAGCCGGTGTTAACCCAATTAAACTGATTTTACCCGTTATGGCCGCCGGTTTTATGCTCTTTCTGGCCATGGCGTATTTCTCAAACTACATTCTGCCGGAAGCCAACCACAAAGCCCGTTCTCTATTTATAGATGTACGCATGGCAAAACCCGGGTTTGATTTGCAGGAAGGCACATTTTATGAAGGGATTGATGGCTATACCTTTTTGGTACAAGAGATCGACAACGATACTGATACTCTTCGCGATGTTACCATCTTCCAGAGTCAGACCGGAGATCGATACCGTGCTTTTATTCGCGCCAAAACAGGGTGGCTAGAAAGTGATGATGAATATACGTTAACCCTGTTTCTTGAAGATGGCTCCATCATGAGATATATCCCCGGGGAGCGGCGAAATGAAGAGACCATAGAAACCACCGATTTCAACCGATATCGGATGAGCTTTGATCTCTCCGATCTCGCTTTCTCCAGGGCAAATCCCGAAAGTCGTTCTCGTAACGACAGAACCATGAGTGCACAGGCCATGATGGCTGTGGTAGATACGCTGAACAGGGAGATCCAAAAAGAGTACGACACCCTTGTGAGTAAAACAAAACAAGATGAAGTTCTACCCTTCCATGTAGATCGTACCCGCTCCATCTACCGCTCAGTTGATGAAGATGTAGATACCAAAAGAATTGTAGATTCGGAGTTTGAAGCGCTAAACTATCTGGAAAGCTCACAAGCGCAGGTTACTACTATAAGCTTTGCCAGGAGTAGCCTGAACCGGTACAGAGCTGAAATCGACACCTACAAATCTAATGTCTCCTGGCGTGATTTTCGTGTTGCCGAATTCCTGGTGGAAGTACACAAAAAACTGTCCATCCCATTCGCATGCCTAATTTTTGTACTGATTGGAGCCCCCATTGGAATGCTGACCAGAAACGGTAATATTGGTGTAGCTGCACTCATAAGTGCGGTAATTTTAACCCTCTATTTTATCGCCATCATTCAGGGCGAGAAGTTTGCCGATAGAATGATTATCTCCCCTTTTATGGGAATGTGGGGCATTAACATTTTGCTATCCATTATCGGTATATTTTTGGTTCTTCACGTCAGTACATCCTTTAAAATTTCAAATCTGTTTGCCAAAGATGAATAAAATTGATCGATACATCTTCTTTCGGCTAACAACGATTACCCTGTTCGTACTCGCTGTGTTGATCTGCATTTTCATCCTGATCGACTTTTCCGAAAACAGCGACGATTTTACCGATAAAGGAGCTACTCTTGCTGAAATTTGGAGTCTCTACTATCTCAACTACATTCCCGAGATGGTTCGCCTGGTTAGCCCTGTAGCCGTATTTGTAGCCTGCCTGTTGTTAACAGGACAAATGACAGAACGGCTCGAAATTATTGCCATTAAAGCCTCCGGCATTAGTCTTTACCGGCTTGCCGTTCCATATCTCGTTTTCGGGTTGATGATTGCCGTGAGCGTTAGCTATCTAGATGCGTATGTTATTCCAAACTCTAACGCAGAGCGTATAGAGTTCGAGAACGAATATCTTAGCGGATCGGGCGACCGCCTTGATCGCGGTACGATTTACCGGCAAGAGTCCGATAGTACAATAGTCAGCTTTAGCTTTTTTGATCCGGAGAGCAATGTAGGCCATCAAGCCAGAATTGTAGAGTTTGATGCCGATAGAATTACTAAAATTGCAACGGCCAGCAGACTTCGCTGGGTCGACTCCCTCTCTACCTGGGAAGTAGATCGTTATAACGAACGCAGGTTCCATCAGGATGGATTTACCGAGCATGACACCGTAAATGTACAAATTCCACTTAACCTCTTCCCGCGTGATTTAGCCCGGCGAAGTTCCGATATCTACCAGCTTACCTATCCGGATGCTTTTCAGTATATCGAATCGATTGAGCGGGTAAGTGCAGGAGGTATTGGGTTACCACTCACCCAACTTTACGGACGAATAGCCTACCCGATCTCCATTTTTGTGGTCTGTTTGATAGGGTTCGCACTCGCCACAGAAAAGCGAAAAGGAGGGCGCGGATTTTATATCGCAGCAGGGCTGGGAATCAGCTTTATCTACCTGGTATTTATGAAAGTTATTGAACCCTTTGGCGCCTCGGGTAGCGTTACCCCCGAATTCGCCGCATTTTTTCCGCACGCCCTCTTTCTGTTGTTCGGAGTGTTGCTGTTACTCATAGCAAAAAAATAGCCGGGATACCTATATCTGTATCAGGCTTCCGGTTTGGGGCCACGGTAGTTAAACGGCATATCAAACTTCTCTTTTTTCGTCGTTATTGGGCCGTTTTCATTCTCATACTTCCGGATGTTTTCATTCAAAGCATTTGCCAGACGCTTCGCATGATCGGGCGTAAGCACCATCCGCTTCACCACTTTTGCTTTGGTTACACCAGGCATCATCGAAATAAAATCAAACACAAACTCCGAGGGGGAGTGGGTAATCATCACCAAGTTAGAGTACGTTCCCGTAGCCTCCTCTTTTGTTAGTTCAATTTCTATCTGTTTCCCTTTCTTTTTCTTTGGTTGATCCATAAGACTGCTATTATTAAATGAAAAATTAGATCGAAATAGGTGTCAAGAGCACAAAATCACAGAAAATTATTTTCCTGCATCCATTCGTCATTATAAATCTTTGAAACGTAACGAGTACCGCTGTCCGGCAGAATAACCACCATCACATCATCTTTTGTAACAGGATTATTTTGTGCATACTGCAGCGCGCCAAAAACAGCCGCTCCGCATGATCCACCAATAAACAGCCCTTCCTCTTTGGCAAGCGCACGAGTCATTGTAAACGCATCTTTGTCGTTCACCTGCTCAACAGCATCAATCAGATCAAAATCCACGTTTTCGGGGATAATATCTTCTCCAATACCCTCTGTCAGGTACGGTTTGATCTCATTTTTATCAAATTCGCCTGTTTCAAAATACTTCTTATAAATAGAACCGACGCTATCAACCCCAATTACTTTTATATCAGGATTCTTCTCTTTCAGAAATTTTGCCGTACCGGAAATCGTCCCGCCGGTACCCATTCCTGCCACATAGTGGGTTACTTTTCCATCCGTTTGCTCCCAAATTTCAGGGCCCGTCGTTTCGTAGTGAGCTTTGGTATTGCTCAAATTGTCATACTGGTTCGGATAGTACGAGTTGGGAATTTCCTCACTCAACCTTTTTGCCACCGAGTAGTAACTTTTGGGATCGTCAGGCTCTACATTTGTTGGGCAAACCTCCACTTTTGCACCCAGCGCGCGCAACAGATCAATTTTCGATTGACTCTGTTTATCGGTGGTCGTAAAAATGCACTTGTACCCCTTTACTGCCGCCGCAAGCGCAAGTCCCATTCCTGTATTTCCGGAGGTCCCTTCAATAATGGTGCCGCCCGGTTTAATCAGGCCGGCCTCTTCGGCATCCTCAATCATTTTCAGGGCAATACGATCTTTAATACTCTGCCCGGGATTTAAATATTCAACTTTTGCCGCAACCGTAAGTGGCAGATCTTTTACCACGCTGTTCAATCGAACAAGCGGTGTATTACCAATAGCGTCTAATATCGAATCGTGAATCATAATTTTTTTAAGCTTTCTCGAGTTAACTCCTGTTTGGTACCCGCAAAGATACTAAAAATTGTTCCACGAATGTGAGACGGATTTTTGATGATTATTTGTATTTTCACCAACATATCATGCAGATATCCCAATTAACGCTCCCAACATTATTACTCCAGGCGGCAGCAGTATGGCTACTGTTGCAACCCACCCACATCAGTGGTGATCTTTCCTCCAGGGATACGTTAGATCTCACCACCGTAGACACCGTACGTGTACTCCTTTTCGACTCCCATCCCCCGCAACAAATCTCCATCAAACCAAGATACGGCGAGGTTACATTTCGGTTTGATGAACGCTCCATTACGCTCACCGATGTAGATCAATCTGCAACAATAACCACCTCCGGAAGTCAAATCTCTCTCGAAACAGGTGGCGAATCCCATCAAACCGACAGCCTTTCAATAACAAATTCCGGGGGACTCACTGAAATCCGATCGAACCAATTTGAACGGCGGCAATATCGCGGGGAATTTTCCATTACCAAACATCCCCTGCGTGATGAGCTGCGAATCATCAACCGGGTTCAGCTCGAGGATTATGTTGCCTCGGTAATTGGCGGCGAAATGAACTTCAGAGAGTTTGAAGCCCTAAAAACACAGGCGGTAGTTTCGCGAACGTACGCACTGTGGACCATACAGAATTCGCCATTCCCCGATTTTGACTTGAAAGATCATGAGTCGAATCAGATGTATATCGGAGCGGTGCCGGAAAAACCGTGGTATCTCGATGCCGCACTATCTACCGATGGAGAAATTTTAACCTGGAGCGGAAAGTTGATTTTAAGTGCATACTCCAGCACCTGCGGTGGGGTTACCAGTAATAATGAAGATGTTTGGCGTGGACGAGCTCTGCCCTATCTGCGATCGGTGCAGGATCATGAAATGTGCTCCATCTCGCCCCACTACCGCTGGGATTTCGATTTCAATTTTGATGAACTGAACGAACTGCTTCGTTCCCGATACGGCTTTACGGCAGATGATGTTGAGCTCGAAAGAGATCATATCGGAAGGGTTCGCCACATCGAATTCACCAACAATCAAAACGGTCGATTGCTGTTTACCGGTAACGAGTTTCGGCTGCTCATCAATCGAACCTACAATCCACTATCGGTTCGCAGCACCCGGTTTAACTGGGATCAGAAAGATGATGGGAAAAGAATTCAGATATCCGGACAGGGGCTTGGCCACGGTATCGGCCTTTGCCAGTGGGGAGCAAAAGGATTTTCGAAAAATGGGTGGGATTACAGAGAGATTTTATCCTTTTACTTTAGTGGTACAAAAGTTGTAAATTTCCATCGTATTGAATCAAACGCAATAGAACTGCACAATTAATCATGTTTTTAGAGCAAGATAAACCCAAAGATTACGACTGTGGATATAACCTGGACCTGATGATTCAGGCAATTCCCCGAATTGACGATCACACCGAGCGTTTGCAATATGCAAAGCGTGTGGTTGGCCTTATTAAACAGAGTCACCCCAATTGGGTAGAAAAAAATGGCCAGAGCAAAATGGCCTGGGACTATTTCTTTGAACTCGCCGAGTTCGATCCAAAAGAGTATGGAATTCAAAACCCATTTACCTCCGGCTTGGTTGATGACGCCAAATAAATGGCTGCAGTTATTTCTACAATTCAATTTATGACGCACTTCAACACGCTTTTTAGGTGAAGAATATTGCCTCCAATCAAACCACTTCTATCTCCTTGTAACTATTTACAACACAATAGATAGAACCAATAAAAGCTATTCTTTCTCTTGTAATTTTTTACTTTTAAATGCCAAACTTTCAATTTATATTGAAAGTATTGAGTATTTGCTCATAGCACTAAAGTAATAAAGTAATGTCTACAGATTCGGGAACTCCAACAGAGTTTATTGAAACGCTTGACAGTAAAGCCTTTACCGGTTTTCTACAGAACCTGTCCCGAGACAAAAAAGGGAGAGATTCCAAGTGGATTTCTATTACACTGCCCATAGCCGGTATCGATCCGCTCGCAGCACTTGAGCTGGATGACACCCGTGAAGAAAAGTTTTACTGGGATCACCCCGAAGAGAACACGTCTATTTCTGCGGCCGGAAAAATTGCCGAACTTAAAGCAACCGGTTCAAACCGGTTCCAGGAAATTGCTGATGCTACTCGTCTGCTAAAAGATCAGATATCTGCATATACGGCAATTCAGCACTCCATGGCCGGTCCGCTATTTTTAGGTGGGTACTCATTTAACGATCATAATATTGGGCGAGTGTGGAATCGATTTGGTGCTGCTCGATTTGTGCTTCCCGAATGGATGCTGGTTAAAAGTGGCCACCTCCATCTACTCACCTTAGTCATCGAAAAAGGTGACAAAGAACTGCACGATATTTACCAAGAAATTATTGAGCGATTTACGGATTTCATGAACCTGGCGGGGTCGCTTCAAAACAGCAGACGTACCACGAAGCAGAGATCAAATATTGTTTGTACGCTGCAGACACCCGATGACAAAAGCCGCTGGGTTAAAAAAGTTGCCAAGGCGAAAAAACTCATTGAGCAGAAAAAGTTTGAAAAAATTGTACTGGCACGGCGAGTTACAATTGAATCCCGCTGCCCGCTCGATTCTACCGTGATGATTCACAATTTGAGGCAGAAATATCCCGGATGCTACAATTTTCTTATCCAGGTAGATTCGGAAACTTCGTTTGTGGGTGCCACGCCCGAGCGTCTTGCATCTTTTAAACAGGGTACGTTTTTAACAGAGGGTTTAGCCGGGAGTATTTCGCGTGGAAAAACAGCTACGGAAGACGCCTCCCTTGAACAGTCGCTGATGGGCAGTAAAAAAGATCGATCTGAGCACCATTTTGTGGTCCGTGCCATCAACGATAATCTCAAACCTTTTAGTGAAAGTGTTGATCATCCCAAAATTCCTCAGATAAAAAAATTGAACAACGTTCAGCATCTTTTCACCCCAATTTCTGCGTCGATCAAAAGCGGCGTGCAGATCCATCAGCTGATACAAAAACTTCATCCCACGCCGGCCGTAGGTGGATTTCCGCGTGATGAAGCTACGCCCCATATTCAGGAAATTGAACAGATTGAGCGCGGATGGTACTCTGCCCCGATTGGCTGGTTTAATCTAAATGGCTGTGGAGAATTTGCCGTGGCTATCCGCAGCGCACTGCTCGAAAACAATAAGGCATACCTCTATGCCGGCTGCGGAATTGTTTCCGATTCTGACGCAGAAAAAGAGTGGAGCGAAACTCTGCTGAAATTCCGCCCGATGATGGATGCCATTAATCAGCTGGAAGAGTCGTACTATGACTAACCATCTTCGCTGGGCTTCCACAATTATCCGTTCGCTCTATGCAAATGGAGTTCGGCACGCCGTTATCTCTCCCGGCTCGCGCTCCACACCCCTCACCATTGCACTTTCACTTCACCCCGGCATTAAAAAGCATATTCTGCTTGATGAACGCTCAGCTGCATTTATGGCGCTCGGCATCGGGAAAGAGTCCGGTCGACCTGCCGTGTTAGTCTGTACGTCAGGTACGGCTGCAGCGAACTACTACCCCGCTGTTATTGAGGCGAAAGAGTCCGGCGTGCCGATGGTTATACTATCCGCAGACAGGCCGCCAAATCTNCGNGGAATTGGAAGNTCACAAACCACAGATCAACTGAAACTGTATGGTGATCACGCGGTTTTTTTCCACGAAGTTGGCGAAACCAAGAGTGATGAAACTGACTTAAAACGACTCACATTTGCAGGCGAGCAGGCGGTTGCTGATTCTATCCGAATTGGTGGTGCAGCCCATTTGAATATGCCGTTCCGAAAGCCGCTGGAACCGACATCGGAACAGATTGACCAAGAAGCCTCGGAAAACTCAAAGCAGTTGGATGAGGATTCGAGTTTTGACCCCGGGCATCATCAAACCGTGCATTTGGGTGAAGAACTATCAGCACTGATAAATGAATCCAAACAGCCGTTACTTATTGCCGGGCCGGCAAATCCCCGGCATTCGCTTGCCAACCATGTGCAGAAAATGGCTGACCGGATCAACGCTCCGGTTATTGCAGAACCCGGCTCGGGCGTGGACGGAGATATTCTCCGATATGAGCAATTTTTTCGAGACAAATCTACCCGTAAGGAACTAAAGCCGGATTTAATTCTTCGTTTTGGCGATCAGCCCTTTACAAAATCGATGCTGACAACCCTTGCCGATTGGAGTTCAGTTTATACCATCCATTTTTCGGCGAGACACGCATGGCAAGATAGCGAGATGTCCCGGTCACACTTTATCCCCCTGCAACAGAATGATGAACTCGACCTGGCGTCCATCAACCCGAAAACGGATGAGAATTGGCAGAACGCCTGGCAGAAATTGGAGCGTTCATCACAAGAAACCCTGACCAGATCTTTAGATGGAACCAAACCGTTGACCGATGGCCACCTGTTTTCGCACATCAGCCGACAGCTTTCTGATAGTTGGAGAGTGATGATTTCGAACTCATTGCCACCTCGTGATATGGCGCTTTTTGGGCAATTTTCTACTCACCAATTTGTGAATCGCGGAACGGCCGGGATTGATGGAATACTCTCTACAGCTATTGGAATTTCGAGCTCATCCGGTGCACCAACCTGCTGCATTGTGGGGGATTTGGCGTTCCTACACGATTCCAACGCACTGCTTGCGTTACAAAATGCAGGGCAGCCTTTCGTAGTGGTGGTGATTAATAATGGC
>SL_3KL_010_SEDDRAFT_10000454_pt1 | contig 33549 bp, 35 predicted proteins | sample SodLakKL_010_SED_2_FD_10381 | JGI IMG/M metagenome (IMG submission 10381)
TTGGGAGGGGGGATGACAATGGAATACGTTTTATCGCTTGGTTCAGTATCCGGAGTGAAACTTTTTTGATCATCCCAGAAAAGAATCCACTTTTTTTCAACTTCTCCAGGTTCATAACCCTTGGTTAGTTCCTTTATGGCCATTTATCCGACTCCGTACGTACTTGGAAATTCAAGTTTCAAAGTTCAAGTTTTTTAAGGTCAGCAGCCTTTACAAACAACGCAATAATAAAAAATGGTACATCCGATCTGCAAAAATAAAGCTGTTCTTAAGGCCTTGAACCAGCTTTTCATGAGATCCTGGTGCTTAAGAAAAAGAAAAGAAAGCTGGACTTCAAGGGTATCTGTGGATTTTTGCAGACCGGGTCATAGCCGGCCGGGGCTTAGAACACCATGATCCGGAAGCGCCTCACACAAAAAGATCCAAAGAAGAGCTGCAAATAAAATCCATGCAATGCGCCCAATAGCCAAGAAAGATTACTTCAGAGAACACCCCGGCTGAATGAGAAAAAATCAATCCGGCCGGCGCAGATCTCAGAGAGTAAACATTATTAATTGACAAAAAAAGGTAAATATCCGCATTATTACTTTCAGTCAAATATTCAGGACTGCAAACAGGAAATCCCCATCATATGACGGGGATTTCCTGTTTGGATTAATGAAAAGCAGCAGCTATTCAACCCAGTCGTCATCGTCTTCAATGGGAGCAAACCCGCGGCGCATGGTGTTTTCAGTGACGCACCTGGGATCAAGAAACTGGATCAGATAATCAGGTCCTCCGGTTTTGGAACCTACTCCGGACATCTTGAACCCGCCAAAGGGCTGACGTTCAACCAATGCCCCGGTGCTGCCGCGGTTAAGATAAAGATTGCCCACCCGAAATTCTTTTCTGGCTTTGTCCAGATTATTGGGGCTGCGGCTGAATACCGCACCGGTCAAAGCAAAACGCGTGGAATTGGCCCACTGGATGGCCTGGTCAAAGTCTTTGGACTTCATGATGGCCAGGACAGGTCCGAAAATCTCTTCCTGGGCCATCCTGTGCTCAGGTGTAATTCCGTCCACAATGGTCAGGGGCGCGTAGCAGCCGTTATTATCCGGCACATCCCTCTTGAGCAGGATGTTTCCTTCCTTAGCGGCCAGCTCAACGTATTCATTGATCTTTTTGCAGGCAGATTTGTCCACCACCGGCCCCATATAATTAGCTGGATCTTCAGCCGGCCCTATCTTTACCGATTTTGCAGCCTCCACCAGCCTGGCGATGAATTTATCATAAATATTTTCCAGGACAATCACCCTGGAACAGGCCGAGCATTTCTGGCCCTGGAAGCCGAAGGCAGAATAGATCACTTCCAGCACGGCTTCATCCAGATCTGCGTCATCATCAATAATGATGGCGTTTTTTCCGCCCATCTCGGCGATGACTCTTTTGACCTGCTGCTGACCCGGCTGAACCACCGAGGCCTTGTTTACTATGCGCAGGCCAACTTCCATGGAACCGGTGAAGGCGATGAGGCTGATATCCGGGTGCTCAACCAGGTAATCGCCCATTATTTTGCCGCGTCCGGGAATAAACTGAAAGACCCCGTCAGGAATGCCTGCCTTTCTATATATCTCGGCCAGGCCGTAACCGATGACCGAGGCCACGCCTGACGGCTTATAGAGTACGCAGTTGCCGGTCACCAGGGCGGCCGAGGTCATTCCCGCGCTGATGGCCAGGGGAAAATTCCAGGGAGAAATTATTGCAGCGATTCCCTTGGACTGATAAAAAAGATGGTTGACTTCTCCTGGTGCGCGGCCCATGCGCCTGGGATCGCCAAGCCTGAGCATTTCCCTGGCGTAGTATTCCATGAAATCTATGGCCTCGTCCACATCAGCGTGGGCCTGACCCCATTGTTTGCCCACCTCCATCACCTGCCAGGCGGAAAGTCTGAAGATATCCTTCCTGGCGATGTCTGCAGCCTTGAAGATGTAGTTGGCCCGGTCCAGCGGACTGAGGTCGCGCCACATTGGCAGGGCCTGCCTGGCCCCGCCTATTGATTGGTCCACCTCCTGTCTGGATGCCTGGCAAACATGGCCTATGATCTCATCCGGATCAGCAGGATTGTAAGAGGTGAGCTTGTCATCGGTAAAGATTTCCTTATTGTTGATCATGAGAGGGTAGTCTCCTCCCATTTCCGAGCGAACCCGTTCAATGGCCTCAGGAAAAGCCTTTCGCTCGGATTCAAGGGTGAAGTCGGCAAGACTTTCATTAACAAAGGGAGGAATTCTGCCCTGACCGGTTTCCTGCTTTTCCCTGGCCTGTCTTTCTTCTTCGGCCAGGACAACGGGATCCTCCAGGAGTCTGTCCATCTCAGCGCCTTCAACAAAACTCTGCCGCAAAAACGATTCATTGGCTGTGTTTTCCAGGAGTCTGCGGACCAGATAGGCCATGCCCGGAAGTATTTCCCCGTAAGGAGAATACAGGCGGACCCTTCCGGCAACCTTGAGAAGCCCTTTGCGGACCGGTTCAGCCATGCCGAAAAGAACCTGGTATTCATATCTTTTTTCAGGCACTCCAAGTTCTATGGCTGTTTCCATAACCGCTGCTATGGACCTGATGTTGTGTGAGCCGCAGGCAAGGTAGCAAATATCGCTGTTTTTAAGGATTTTCCTGGATTGTCTTTCAAAGGCCGCGTCTGATTCAGCCTTAATGGTATACACCGGGACCCTCCAGCCGTTCTGTATGGCGATCACAGTTTCGTAGTCCCAGTATGCTCCTTTTACCAGCCGGATGGCGATGGGCAGGCCTTCATTGCGGGACCAGGCCAGCAGATCTTCAAGATCATTGTCCGTATCCAGAAGATATGACTGAAGTACTATGGCCAACTGGTCAAAATCCCTGAGTTCCGCTTCCGCCCTGAGTTTCTTGTACACCTCTATGGTAATGTCCTTGAACTTGTACTGTTCCATGTCTATGCATAGATGCGCCCCCAATTCTTTGGCTTTGAGGGCCACAGGCTTGAGCCTTTGGCAGATGGCGGCCACGGAACCTGCAAAGTCAGATGGCCTGGCCTGGGAATACAGGGCCGAGGGCTTGATGGAAATATTGATTTTGGGCGCAAAGCCCCAGTCAGGACCGTCTGCTCCGTCCAAAGGTTTCCACTTGTCTGTGTCTTTTCCAAGGCCGTTCAGAAGTTCCAGATAGCTTTGCTGGTACTGGGTGCCCTCGTCTTCACTCACCGTAGCCTCGCCCAGGATGTCCACGGTAAATGCGAAATTGTCCTTGCGCATCTTGTGCAGGGTCTTCAGGGCCTGTTTTATGTTTTCGCCGATTATGAACTGTTTGGCCATGCTTTCGATATTGAAGCGAATGGACCTGGCCAGAAGCTTTCCGGCCAGACCCTTGCCCCATCCCGTGCTTTTGGCCCCCCACTTGAGTACAGGGGGTATGTCCTGATCTTCTCCGCCGAAATATTCCTGGATGTGTTTTGTCAGTGATTCCGATGTATTGAGATAGGGAAGAACATCGACAAAACGAAAAAGCTGGACCTTGAAATCTTCATTGCGCATGGCCCAGTCCATGACTTTGCCGGTCCACCAGCCTTTATTGAAAACAGACGGGGCCTCGCCGCTGATACTTTGAAAAAATTCCCTGCCCCTGGCCCTTATTTTAGAATTCATTGCATTATTTGACATGATATATCCTCCCCTGTGATTGTAGGTTCACTTTTTGACTTCCTGAGTCAGGCTATAAAGATCCAGCCCCGCAGTCTCCTTGATTGTATCAAGAACAAAGGTAGTTCTGGTATCCCTTATGCCGGGTACTTCTCCCATCTTTTTCAACAGACCGGTCAGGGCGTCCGTGTCCGCAACCCTGGCCTTGACCATATATGAGTATTCACCTGCGGTAAAATATACTTCCTGGATTTCCGGTATTCCTGCAAGGTCCCGGCCTATCCTGGTGGAGCCTACATTTTCTTCAGTCTTGACCAGGGTAATCACGGCCAGGGACAGACCCAGGGCCTTGGGATCAACCCGGAGTTCGTATCCCCTGATGATTCCTTTTTTCTCCAGTTTGCGTACCCTCTCCAGGATGGCCGATGGAGCCATGTTCATCCGTCTGGCGATTTCGGCATTGGATATTCTGCAGTTGTTCTGGAGCATGTTCAGAATTTCTTTGTCTTTCATGTCGATCATTCTTGATTTATCCTTTTTATATACATATTATTCTAAAATATGGGAGTGGTCAAGAATAGAATTTGTTTTAGGGCGAAGGGTCAAGGGGAAAAGAGCACGGGGCATGGTTCTCTCTTCATCATGTGGAAGCAGAACAGAAGCGGTGCACTTTCAGTTGATAGACAAATTGCAGAAAGACAAAGGAATAAATTGGAATCAAAATTTTTTCTTCAAGACAACCTGGATATATTAATACCCAAGTTGTCCAGTTTGTCCGGGAATCTCAGAAACCAATCATATAAGCCAGAAGAATAAAAACTGCAGCGTAACAGACGGAGCTTACCAGGATAAGGCTGATCAGCTGGTCGATTTTTGAGGATGAGTATTTATCCGGTCCCGGGCCAAGGACAGGCTTGTCTGCAACCTGTCCGAAATACGAATCCCTGCCGCCCATGTTTACTTCAAGGAGGTGAGCTGCGGCCGACATTGTCCAGCCTGCATTGGGGCTTTCCATTTTGCGGGCATCCATAGCAATGGTTGAAAAAGCAGGTCTTTTTCCCAAACGTAGAATATATCCGGCTCCAAGCATGGACAGGGCGGCCAGTCTGGCAGGAATCCAGGCCAGGACATCATCAGCCTTTGCTCCGGCATAGCCCAGGTCTTTCCATTTTTGCGTCTTATACCCCCACATGGAATCCATGGTGCTGACCAGTTTGTATGCCCAAACCCAGTGAACGCCCAGAAGGCTTAAGTAAAAAAAAGGAGCGCAAAAGGCATCGTTATAATTTTCCGATGCTGTCTCCGCCAGGGACCGGTAAAGACCCTGCTCATCCAGATGCGCGGTGTCACGGCTTACCAGATGACTCATGGACCTTCTGGCCTCGTCCAGATTGCCGGAAGCGATAATCTGCTGCGCTTTCCTGGTTTCATGAATCAGGCTGCCCAGGGCCAGTGAAGCGTAGCCCAGGTAAATTGAAATAATCAGACCGAAAAAGGGGATTGATGTGAGCAGTGTCACTGCCAGAAGGGTTGAAAATATCCCTGAGAGAAGAACGGCAAAACCGCAAACCTTCAGGCCGAGACCACACCTTCTGGCCTTTGGTTCAAGAAAGTCCAGAAATCTGCCGAATAGTCTGACCGGGTGGGGCCATCGCGGGGGATCGCCCAGGACAACGTCTGCAATATAACAGACAAGCAGGAAGATAATTATGCCTTCAAGCACACCAGGCTATACCCTGACAAATCTGACCAGGTTCTCCTTTGGAGCGCCGGTAACATCAATCAGGTGGGTGGAGCAGGATATGCATGGATCATAGCCGCGAACCAGCATGCTCAGCTTCAGTTCGATTGCTTCCGGCTCCAGCCCGGAAAGCATGGGCCGCATGGCATCCATGTCCATCTGGATGTTGCCGTGATTCTGGTTGGTGGGAATTACGCAGTCGGCTGAGATAATCCTTCCCTCGTCGCTGTATTCGTAGCTGTGAATAAGTATGCCCCTGGGAACCTCGATGGCGCCGACTCCCTTTCCTGCCCTGACTTTTATGCGGGCGGGTTTTTCATCCTTGAGTCCGCGGTCCAGAATCCTGGAAATAATCTCCAGGGAGTCTTCAGCTGAATGTACGCATTCCACCAGCTGGGCAACGGTGTTGAAATAGGGATTGTGCACAGGGGCTTTCAGGCCAAGCCTGGCCGCGGCCTTTCGGGCTCCGGGGCTGAGAAGTTTGTGGTTGAGGTTGAACCTGGCCAGAGCTCCCACCAGATAGGAATCACCGGTATTTTTGGCCCATTTGGCCGTGGACTGGGGAACGCAGTATTCATTGGTAATCTGCTGATAAAGCTGGGCAGGCCTGTTGATATCCTTTGAACTTCCGATTTCTCCGGAATAAAGGGCATACTCTGAGGGCGAAACCAGGGCAACGTATTCGGTAGGTCTGTTGAAGTCAGGCCATTTGTCCCCCAGGGCCACGAACAGTTCCACAATTTTATCCATCCGGCCAAGGCTTTCCCTGAGCTTGTCCTGCAGATCGGTAAGTTCGCGGGAAGTGGGGATAAGTTCCATGCCGCCGGGTATAAGTCTCTGTGGATGGGTGGTCCGTCCGCAGATCAGGTTACTGAATTCATTTGATATGCGTCTGCACCCGATCAGATTGACCAGTTCTTCCTTGTGGGTTTCAGCAAGGGGTAGAACAGAGTCGACTCCCATAAGATCAGGAAGGACCAGGTAGCCTATGTGCAAAAGATGGCTTTGCAAGTTTTCCGCGTGCAGGGCCAGTTTTCTCAGGTCAAGGGTCTGTTCGGAGACATTGAGTCCGAAAGCGTCCTCAGTGGCCTGGATTGAGCAGAGCTGATGCCCTATGGAACAGATGCCGCAGATCCTTGAGACAATGTGATGAATGTCCTGGTACGGCCTGCCCTGAACCATGGCCTCAAAGAATCTGGGGGCTTCCACCACATGCCACTTGCAGTCCCTGACCCGGTTTTCCGCGTCAAGCTCGACAATTATATTGCCGTGTCCCTCCACTCTGGTCAGGTGTTTTACCTTCAGGGTCTTTGGTCCTGCTGTCCCGGTCCCCGGGCTGGTCTGTGGACTCTGTTCTTTTTTCTGCTCTTTGGCTTTTTCCCTGGTCATAGTCTCTCCGCAAACTTTAATGCACAATTATAATCTGTTATTACATCCAAAATAAAGTCTAAGGTGGTCCTGGGCATCCAGCCAGGTAAAACCATGTTCATCCATTACCTGCCCGGCAGCATCCATGTTGGCGTCAGGGGCTATTCCCCGGCATCCCCAGCACACGCTGCCTTCATTGACGCAGCACGCGCCGCATCCAGCCCTGGTCACAATGCCCAGGCAAAGCCGGCCCTGCTCGTACCTGCAGATGTTTCCGGCCATTTTGCATTCCACGCACACAGGATATCCGGGAGGAGTGTAAATTTTTCCAAGAAGAAGTTCCTTTACCGCCCTGGCGAATTCATTTTTGTCAATGGGACACCCGTGTATGTCCATATCCACCTTGATCACCGCAGACAGCGGTCTGGCAGCGTAAGTGGAGTACCATCTTGCATGGTCCCCGTAAACAGTGGCCTTGTATTCGGATTCATTAATGAAATTTTTCAGACAGTTGATTCCCCCGATGGTCGCGCAGGCGCCCAAGGCCACAACTATCTTTGCGTTTTCCCTGATTTCCCTGATTCTTGGTTCATCTTCAGGTCTGGTAATGGATCCTTCCACGAAGGCTATGTCATAATTGTCCTGCTTGTTGGTCTTGATCTCGCGAAATCTTACAATGTCAATGTGTGATACAAGGTCAAGGAGCCTCTCCTCAAGGTTGGCCACCTGAAGCTGGTCCCCTTCGCATCCTGCAAAATCAAAAAAAGCGATCTTTGGTTTTGCCGTCATTCTCGTCTCCTTATAATCGACTGGCTACAGCGCTTCTCCAAGCCCGGCTATATCCGTATAGCAAAAAACAGGGCCGTCCAGGCAGCAGTTAAGTCCATTGATCTGACAGTGTCCGCACTTGCCCAATCCGCATTTCATGCGTCGTTCCAGGGATACATATATCCTGTTCTGTGGAATGCCAAGTTTGCTGCATTCCTGGATAACGAATTTGTACATCACGGGAGGACCTATGGTGGCCACGCTGGTGGTTTCAGGATTGATCCTGATTTTGGAAAAAAGCGTGGTGATTACTCCAACGTTACCTGTCCACTTGTCGTCCGGGACATCCACGGTCTCAAGCACCTCAACATCATTCCTTTTGCTGATCTCGGCCAGCTGGTCCGTAAATATCCTCTCCTCGGGGTTTCTTGTTCCCACCAGAAGAGTAATCTCCCCGAATTCATCCCTGTGTCTGAGCATATAATGCAGAACACTTCTTATGGGAATATATCCGAGACCCCCGGCCACAAAGAGAAAATCCTGACCAACAAATTTCTGCATGGGAAAGTATGAGCCATAAGGTCCCCTTATCCCGATTTTAGCGCCGATTTCCAGGGCGTGCAGAGAGTTGGTCACTGATCCGATCCTGCGCACGGCCAGCTCAAAATTATTATGGTCGGTCCGGGGCGGCGAACTGACTGAAAACGGGGCTTCGCCCACTCCGTAAACCGAAACCTGGATAAACTGTCCGGGCCTGTGGGCAAGGGGTTTTCCGCTGTCCTGGACAAATTCAAACAAGGTCACAAGTTCATTTAGTTCTTTTTTAGCCACCAGGGTCGCGGGTCTGGGGACATAAGGGGAAAAATCAGGTTTCATTCTTCATGGCCTCCCAGATCTCATTGTATACTTTCATGGGGTTGGCTATTCTTGCGGTGCAGGCCTTTACGCATCTTCCACAGCCGATACACCCGAGTTCACCCAGTTTATCGTAAATATACTTGCCCTTGCGCATGTATCTGTGCCGGTATCTTTCCCAGGCCGTATCCCTGAAGTTATGTCCTCCAGCTATTTCCGCAAATCCCTTGAGCATGCAGCCGTCCCATTGCCGGTATCGTCTGCCCTTATGAAGCAGGTCATCGGCTTCCTCCTGAATTTCAAAGCAATAGCAGGTAGGACAGACCAAAACACACGAGCCGCAGGAAAGGCAGGTCTTAGATCTTTCCCTCCAGAACACCTGGTTGTTGAAAAATTTATTGACCATTTCCGGGGTTTTGTTCCAGTCATATTTCAGGGTCTGTTTTCCCGCCCTGGCCAGGACCTTGAGATGGACTCTTCTGGCGGCTTCCTTCTGGGCCACGCTGGATTTTTCAACATGGCCATCCGCTTTAAGCATTTCTTCTCCCCTGGCCGAGCCCACCTGAACAAAAAAAGCGCCCGGGCTTATTCTGGTCCAGTAAAGATCATAGCCAAAGTCCACGCTGGAGGCATCCATGCTTGACCAGAAAGCAGTGTCGGCAATGTGTACCGGCTCAAGCCCGAAAATAAGAGTGTTGTCTCTTCTGGCCTGGTAATTAACATCCGGACTGTCCATTTCCATGAGCTGGTCCAGCTGGTTAATGGCCTTGATATCGTATGGATGAACCCCGAACAGCAACTGTTTTGGAGCCTCGATCACCGGCCTTGCAGTATATCTTTTCATGTCAAAAGAGATAATGTCTTCACATGGGGGCAGGATAAACCTTTTCAAGGTGGTGTAGCAAAGATCATAATCCCAGGCGATCTCAATCTGCTCGTTCCAGGGCCTGAATTCGTAAAAGCCGTCATCAACCCTGGTCGGGGTATAAACATTCAGCTCATTGGCCCAATGTTTCAATAATCCTTTGATTTGGGGCAAATAAATTGTGTAAGCAATCATGACTGCTCCGGTTGGTTAGTAAAATAAGATTCATCTGACACTATTAGCTGCCTGTCAGGAATTTGTAAAGTCCTTAATTGGAAAACGCGGGCAGCTTTCATTCTTCAGCCAGGACAAATTTATCCTGGCTGAAGAATCCCAAGAAGTTGTTTCAATTCAGTTGCTTATAAAGAAGGTGCGAAGGGCGCGATTTTCTTCAGATCTCTTTTGTTTTTCCTGTGCTGATTGAGAATAATCAGGCTCACAATGCTTATGCCGATAATATCTTTAAAAATGTCCGGGCTGAAGCACAGATATGTGCCCACGCCGAAAATAATCCATTCGACAATGGTTGTTTTTCTCAGCAGATAAAACATGGACCAGGCGGAAAAAGCAATAGTACCGATGGTTGCCGCAAAATAGACCATGATGATTTCCTGAACACTTCCGTCCAGAACCATGGCCGGCTCGTAGGCAAAAAGAAAGGGAACCACGTAAATAAGTTTGGAAAACTTCAGGGCGGTCCATCCCGTTTTCCACGGATCTGATCCGGCAATGGCTGCTCCGGCATAGGCAGCCACGCACACGGGCGGGGTTACGTTGGAGTTCTGGCTGAACCAGTAGACGATCATATGGGCTGCTATCAGGCTTACCCCGAGTTCACTCAGTGCCGGAACCGCCAGAACTGCTATAATGAGGTAGGAAGCTGTGACAGGAACTCCCATTCCCAGGACAAGGGAGGCAACTGCGATTAAAATGATTGCCACCAGAAGGTTTCCTCCGGAAAAAGAAATAATCAGATCGGAAAATTTGAGTCCTATTCCGGTCAGGGAGATGGTGCCCACTATTATTCCGATAACGCCCACGGTAGCTCCGATAACCAGGGTGTTGCGAGAGCCCACAACCATTGCTCTCCAGATTTCCTTGTGTCCCATCCTGTATTCTTTGTCAGCCCAGCTGATGACCACGCAGGAAAGGGTAGCCCAGAACGCGGCCATTCCAGGTGAATATCCGAACAACATCATCAAAACGATAATGACCAGAGGCATAGCCTTGAACCAGTGTTTTTTGAAAACTTCCCTGGCCTTTGGCTGGCCTTCCAGATCTATTCCGCGGATATTGAGTTTTTTAGCCTCAAAGTGAATCATGACAAAGACGGAAAGAAAGTAGAGCAGGGCAGGAAACACGGCAATGGCCATGATGGTTACGTAGGGGGTGCCGGTCATTTCGGCCATTAAGAAGCCACCCGCTCCCATGATCGGGGGCATGAACATGCCTCCGATGGAAGCAGCAGGTTCTATTGCTCCGGCCACATGAGGACGGAATCCAGCCCTTTTCATCAGGGGGATGGTGAATGATCCGGTAGACACAGTGTTGGCAATGGCTGATCCTGATACCGAGCCGAAAAAGCCTGACGCAATAACAGCAACTTTGGCCGGTCCGCCAAGACTTTTACCGGCCAGAGCCATGGGCCAGTCAATGAAAAACCTGCCCACACCTGATTGCTGCAAAAAAGAACCAAAGAAAATAAATATTATGACATAGGTAACCAGGACGTTGGCCATCACTCCGAATACTCCGTCCTGGGTCAGGAAAATGAAACTTGCCAGTCTCTCAACATCAAATCCTCTGTGGGCGATGGGACCGGGCATGTATGGTCCGAAATAACCATAAATAAGGAAGGACGCTCCCACGATGGTGATGGACCAGCCAAGGACCCGCCGGCTCACCTCCAGGGAAAGGATGATCCCCACAATGCTGACCCAGATGTCCATCTGGGTTTCAGCTCCCATTCGGTAGTTGAGACTCTCGAATTCCATTATCCAGTAACCAACAACAAAAACCGAAGCCAGGGCCAGGAGGATATCGATTGTGGTGGGCCGGCTATGACTGGATCTGGACCAGAAGGGAAAGGAAATAAAGATCATCACATAGGTCAGCAAAACATAGACGCCGCGGTGATACTGATCGCTGAAAGGCTGTACACCGGCAGCATACAGGTAAAAAATGACCATTGTCACCCCGAGCAGAGAAACAAAAGTGAACCAGAAAGGGGATAGTCTTCGACCAAATTTGGAATCCTTGGCCTGGATTTTTTTCAGTTCTTCATTCTCTTCAATTTTCATCTGATCCTTATCCAGCATCTGTTCTACCACCATTTAGCTTGAAAATTGTACAAAAAATTAAAAAAGATATGAAACCGGAAACCATTTATATTTCCTACAATCAAAATATTAAAAAAATTCTTTGGAAAAGATAGTCTGGTCTGGCCCGAAAGATTACCGGAAAAATAAGAATTATAACGCGAATCAAGGGTTCAACATGTAAAAATTAAAGGTAAAAATAAAGTTAGAAAAAAAAACCAATCAATTGTTCACCGCAACTTTAGACAATAAAAAGGCAAAAAAAAAGAGAACCGGATCAGTAAATCCGGTTCTCCAAAAAAACATTATGGTCTTAATTCTTCCGGGATATCAATTCCCTGTTCTTTCCAAAAGCGGTAAGCTCCGGGATGAAAAGGTACGGAAGCTCCCATTGTTGCGTTTTCTATGTTCATTTCCCTGGCGGCGCCATGGGCTGTAAGCATGTGCCTTAACCCTTCGGGTGAAAAGATGGTCTTGACTGATTCATAGACTATTTCTTCATCCACATCTTTGCCAGCGCACCAGAAAGTTGAATCCTGGAAAGTGTCTACAGGGTTATCCACGTTGCGGTATGTTTCGCCGGGTATGGTTGTCTTGGCGTAGAAAGGATACTCTTCATAAAAACCGGTTTCCAGGGCGTCCTCGTGTACGTTCACAAGGCTGATTCTGCTCTGGGTGGCGGCTTCTATTACCGAGGCATTGGGATAGCCCACCAGAACCCAGAAAGCATCGATATGACCGTCCCTGAAGGCGGACGCGGCAGGAGAGTAGCCAAGAAACTGAGGAGTCATTTCATCCCAGATTCCAATGTGTCTAAAAAACCTTTCAGCTGAAAGGGCTGCGCCTGATCCGGCATTGCCTACGGCAACCCTTTTTCCGGCGAGTTGTTTGGCTGAAGTGATTTCATCCCGGGCCCTGACCACCAACTGGGCCGGTGCACCGTAAAGGTATGCCACAGACATTACATTCTCATACTTTGTGGTGTCTTGAGGCAACTGACCCTGCCTTCCCAGGAATGCGTCACCGGAATATACAATGCCGTAGTCGATCTGTCCGGCATTGAGCCTTCTGAGGTTTTCACCGGAACCCCCGGATCCCTCTGAGGACATTTCCAGATTGGGAATATGTCTGCCAAGATAGATGGCCATTCCATTGGCAAAATAATTAAATGTGCCTCCGGTAGGTCCGCCGCCAAAGGCCAGGAAAGCCTTTCTCTGGGCGTCGGCCTTGTTGTCAAAACTCATGCAGAAAAAAACGGCAAGAAAGCCGGCCAGCAAAAAAATTAAACTCCCTCTTTTCATTTTGACCTCCTAAAGTCGTTATAAATCGTTTCTGAAACCTTATGTCGCCGAACTATTCAAAGCCTTAAAACTGTTCTTAAGTCAAGATGTTTTCCATCATAAACCCAGAAAAAAATTGTTGAAAATGTTTCTGTTATAATATGGCGGGTTAATGAATACAGTATGTAAGATTGTCGAGTGTTCAGATAAAAGTCCACTTTCTTCTGGTAAGCGGGGTTAATTATCCGGTAAATGAAAAGAAATATTCAAACAGGAGGCAGGGTTGTAAATCACGCTGGAAAAACTGTTTTCCCTGGATGCTGCACCTAAAAAAGCCCTTCCGGATTCGTTTTTTTGGACCTGGAAGGGCTGTGGAATAATCCGCCATTACCCATGACGGTTATGTCTGTGATAAGGGTTTGTCTTCAGTCGGTTAACCATTAACGGTTTTCTTTCCAAACTTTTTGAATAAGTCTTAAAAGCTGGTTGGAAAAGCCCGCCTCATTATCATACCAGACAATAAGTTTGATCATGGTTTCATCCATGACGGAAGTGGACAGGGCGTCAACCACTCCTCCGTGGACACTTCCATTAAAATCAACAGAAACCAATGGTTTTTCAGTATATCCCAGAGGTCCTTTCATGGGTCCCTGGGCAGCGGCCCTGAGTGCCTTGTTTACCTCCAGGACAGAGGTCTTGTTCTCAACTTCAACCACCAGGTCCACCAGGGAAACGTTAGGGGTGGGGACTCTGATCGCCATGCCGTCCAGCTTGCCCGCAAGTTCAGGAATAACCTGGGTCACGGCCCTGGCAGCCCCGGTTGTGGTGGGAATCATGGACATGGCCGCGGCCCTGGCCCTGCGGATATCCTTGTGGGTTCCGTCCAGTATCCGCTGGCTCATGGTGTAGGAATGGATGGTGGTCATGAGTCCATGCCTGAAGCCGAAGTTGTCGTAAATGACTCTGGCCACCGGGGCCAGGCAGTTGGTGGTGCACGAGGCGTTGGATATGATTTTATCTTCAGATTTCAGGGAAAAGTCATTAACCCCCATTACAATGGTGGCATCGCAGCCTTTTCCCGGTGCGCTTATAAGAACTTTTTTCGCCCCGCAACTTAAATGCTTTTCACAACTTTCCCGGTCGGTGAATTTCCCTGTAGTTTCCAGGACCATATCAACTCCCAGGTCTCCCCATATCCACTCGCCCGGACCTTTTCTGGTAACCCGGACCAGGTGGCCATCTATCTCAAGGCCCTCCTCAACCGGTTTGACCTCTCTGGAAAAAGTCCCGTGGACCGAATCGTATTGAAGAAGGTGGGCCAGTTGTTCATTGTCCGCCCTGGCGTTGACTGCAACCAGCTCCATGTTCTCAGCAGAGGACAAGAGCCTGGCCATATACCTGCCTATTCTGCCGAAACCGTTCATTCCGATTTTAATGGCCATTGATATCTCCTGGTCTTATATTTTATTGGACGAACCCAACACGTTTTTAATCTTATGCCTGACCATGTCCTTGACCGCCTGCCTGGCCGGACCAAGATATTTGCGGGGGTCAAACTCTTCAGGATGTTCCCTGAAGTATTTGCGGATGACCGCGGTCATGGCCAGCCGGATATCAGTGTCAATATTGATCTTGCACACTCCTGACTGAGCCGATTTACGCAGAAAGTCCTCGGGCACACCCACGGCGTCGGCCACCTGACCTCCATACTGGTTGGCCATCTGAACAAACTCCGGCAGGACTGAAGACGCTCCGTGAAGAACCAGAGGGTAGCCTGGCAGCAAGGAATTGATTTTTTCCAGCCGTTCAAAATCAAGTTTTGGCTTGCCCTTGAACTTGTAGGCCCCGTGGCTGGTGCCGATGGCAATGGCCAGGGAGTCGCAACCTGTACGTTCAACGAATTCCACTGCTTCATCAGGATCAGTGTAAACATTTTCCTCTGCGCTGACCTCGTCCTCCACTCCGGCCAGGCGGCCAAGTTCCGCCTCCACCCATACTCCCTTGTCGTGGGCGAAATCCACTACCTGCCTGGTCAGGCCGATGTTTTCCTCAAAGGGAAGGTGAGACCCGTCGATCATGACTGAAGTAAATCCGTCTTCAATTACTTCTTTGCATATCTTAAAGGTCTGGCCATGGTCCAAGTGCAGGACAATAGGCAGATCTGATTCTTCCAGGGCCGCCTCCATGAGCTTGATGATGTATTTTTTGCCTGCGTATTTCCTGGCTCCGGCGGAAACCTGAAGAATCAGAGGGGATTGTTCCGCCTCTCCGGCCTGGATAATGCCCTGAACTATTTCCATGTTGTTTACGTTAAACGCGCCGATGGCATATCCTTCACGATAAGCTTCCTCAAACATCTCCTTGGGTGAAGTCAACGGCATAAGACCTCCTTATGGGTAATAAACGGTTAATTTTTTTCATCCGGAAAGGTCTGTCCCCTGCTTCCGGATCAAGAACAGGCTGTTTACCAATTAACTGTAGAGTAGTTACTTTATTTTCAGGTTGCCAGATTTAACCAGCCCCTGCAATTCACTCATTAAGCCAAGGTTGGTCAATTCAAACCGAAGCGGGGTCAGGGTTATATATCCCCGGCTCAAAAAGGCCCGGTCAGTTTCCGGATCGACCCGGTCCATGGGAATATCTCCTCCCAGCCAGTAATATGGCCTGCCTCTGGGATCCTTGCGGGAATGATAATAATCATTATAAACAACATTAGTCTGGGCGCAAACCTTAATTCCCTTGATCAGTTCCATTTTACAGGCCGGAAAGTTTATATTCAGTATATTCCGTTCAGGCAGGCTTGACCAGGAAAATTCCTCAATAAACCGGGTAACCCACCCGGCCTGTTTCCCCAGGTCTCTCGGGTTAAAATTGTCAATGGATACAGCCATGGACGCAATCCCGGCCAGAGCTCCTTCGGTGGCTGCTGATACTGTTCCGGAATAAAGCACGTCAATGCCCACGTTAGCTCCGCTGTTGATCCCGGATACCACCAGTTCAGGCCTCTTTTCCAGATAGGAGTTCATGGCCCATTTGATACAATCCACCGGAGTGCCGGAAAGGGCTATGCCGCTGAAGCCGTCCTCACTGATTTCCCTGGCCGTGATCGGAGAAAAAATGGTCAAGGAATGTCCAACAGCGCTTTGTTCGGTCAATGGCGCTACCACAAATACATTGTGACCGGAATTTTTCAGTTCCGAGTAGAGGGACTTGACCCCTATGGCATGGATGCCGTCGTCATTGGTTAGGAGGATGTCCATTTTTCCGGTGCGTCAGGGTATTCTTTTTTGGCCGCGGTAAATCCAGCGTTAAAGGCCTTGATATTGATATCGATAATTTTGGCGGGAAGAACGCTTTTAAGGCTTTTACGTACCGAGGCGGCCTTCATAAAAGGCAGAAAGTGGGTCAGGGCTCCAAGGGTGACAATATTGGTGGTCTGTACCAGGCCCACCTTCCTGGCCATTTCGGTAAAGGGAAGTCCCAGAAATATATTGGTGGGTGTCTGAGCAACCATGGAAGTGTCGACAACCAGAGCGCCTCCGGATTTCAGGTTGGTGAAGAATTTATTGCATGCTTCCTGGCTCAGGGCCACCAGAAGATCAAGGCTGACGGTCTTGGGATAGCTGATGGGTGAAGAGCTGATGACCAGGTCGCTTCTGCTGGCGCCGCCTCTGGCCTCAGGACCGTAGCTCTGGGTCTGGGTGACAAAGTATCCGTGATCCAGAGCCAAAGCCTGCCCCATTATTTTGCCCAGGGTGAGTATCCCCTGCCCCCCAAGTCCTGAAAGGCGGATTTCAAACCTGTTGAGTTGCGTGTCTTTGCTCATTTGGCCTCCCCTGTGATCTTCAGGCGCATCTGAACATATCTCTCTTCCAGGCCTGCGCACTCATTATGGGTTAAAACGCCGGTGGAAACCACATCCTTTTGTTTTTCCGGGGGTAATTCCTTATATTTTTCCATGGAAACAGAGTTTTTCTTGAGCCATTTGTACATGTCAACAGTGCTCTTGTACTTGTTTTTGCGGCCGAACTGAGTGTGGCAGGGAGTAATCGCCTCCACCAGGTTGAAGCCAGGATTGACCAGAGCGGTGGAGATCAGTCTGTCCATGAGGTTCGCCTGCATAACCGTGGCCCTGGCTACGAAATTGGCCCCGCAGGCCTTGGATATCTCGGCAATGTCGAATTCTTTTTCCATCTGGCCGTAAGGGGTAGTGGTGGAATAGCAGCCAAAAGGAGTGGTGGAGGAGCTTTGGCCTCCGGTCATGCCATAAATATGGTTGTTCAAAACCAGGGTGGTCAGGCCGATATTGCGCCTGGCAGCATGGATAAGATGGTTTCCGCCTATGGACATGGCGTCTCCGTCGCCCATGATCACGATGACCTTGAGTCTGGGATTGGCCAGTTTTATTCCTGTGGCAAAAGTAAGGGCGCGTCCATGGGTGGTATGCACTGTATTAAAATCCACATAGACCGGAATCCTTCCGGAACAGCCAATGCCGGCAACCAGCACAATGTCGTCCTTGGGAATGTCCTGGGCGTGGACGCTCCGGATAAGTGAACCAAGGACTATTCCATGTCCGCATCCCGGGCAGAAAACATGGGGAAATTTTTTGCTGTGCCGGAGATAATCATGAATGAGTTGGGTTACTTTAGCCATAATTTAACCTTTTAGTATCTTTTTGAGTATTTCACCTGGGGTGATAATCTGACCGTCAATTCTGTTTATAGTGTTTACCTTGCTCTGGCCCTGGTTAACTCTTTTTACCTCGCGGGAAATCTGTCCCATGTTCATTTCAGGAACCAGAACGGATGAGCATTGTCTTAACATTTTTTCCACAAAGGGCCTGGGAAAGGGAAATAGGGTCTTCAGCTTTAAAAGTCCTACCTTTTCTCCCTGTTGCCTGGCCATTTGTACTGCCATTTCAGCTGCTCTTCCAACGCATCCGTAGGCTATGATGCAGGCCTCGGCGTCCTCACATTGAATTTCATCAACTATCTGGATATCATAAAAGAACTGGTCAATTTTTCTGAAAATCCTGTTAATAAAGCTCTCCACCTCCTTGGGCTTTGATGTGGGGTAACCGTGATCGTCGTGGGTCAGGCCGGTCACATGGTACCTGTATCCAGACCCCAGTGGGGGCATGGCTGAAACTCCGCGCATATTGTCTTCAAAGGGCATATACCACTCCGGAGGCATGCTGGGAAGAAGGCGCGAACATACATAGATGTCTTCAGGATCGGGAATGGTGATTTTTTCTCTGGTGTGAGCGGTTACCTCATCCAGAAGAAGAATAACCGGGGTCCGGTATTTTTCGGCAAAGTTGAAAGCAGTCACCGTCATTTCCAGGCATTCCTGAACATCTCCGGCAGAAAGTACGATAATGGGATGATCACCGTGGGTGCCCCACCTGGCCTGCTGCACATCCCCCTGGGCCGGACTGGTGGGCATTCCGGTGCTGGGGCCGGCGCGCATTACATTAACCAGCACCAGGGGAGTCTCTGTTATGCTCGCGTATCCGATATGTTCCTGCATCAGGGAAAAACCCGGACCCGAGGTTGCGGTCATGGCCTTGCGCCCGGCCAGGGAAGCTCCTATAACCGCTCCAAGACCCGCAATTTCATCTTCCATCTGAATAAAAACTCCTTCTTCCAGATGTGGAAGGCGCCTGGCCATCTCTTCCGCGATCTCGGTGGACGGCGTTATGGGATAGCCGGCGTAAAAATCGCATCCAGCCAGAAGGGCGCCTTCGACAACCGCCTCGTTGCCCAGGGCGAAAATTTCTTTGTGCTTTTTCTTTTTTGTTGTTGCCATATTTATCTCAACAAGAGGTTAAGGTTTAACGTTTTAATGGGTGCTAACTTGATTTTCTGTCTTTTTCCGTCGGGGTTTCAACGACAGAAGGGGGGTTGTCCGAGGTACTTGCCTGCTTTTTCTTCTTTATTTCGTTTTTCGGCTGGACCAGGATGGCGAAATCCGGACAATGAATTTCGCAAAAGCCGCAATTAATGCATTCCTCTTCATGTGCTACCTCGGCTTTGCCCTGGTTGTTTAACCTGAGTACTCCGGACGGGCAGAAGGTTGTGCAGATTCCACAGCCTTTGCACCAGTCCTTATAAATTTTGACGCTGGTTTCTCCCTTTTTCTTAGCCATATTTCTTCCTTTGACAAATTAAATTATATAATGATTCAGGTAAAGTATCACATAATTAATATATGAGCTTTATTTTAACAGAGTTCAATGATAGAAGTCGGGCATTGGGAATAATTGTACGGGTAACCGCACGAAATCTGCAACCCGGCTCAAATTCAGTAACGTCTCTCCCATGGACAGCCATTACTTTATGGCTGCTCAATTGACAACATTATGAAGCAAAAAAAATATTATATTCAGGATATCATTCCGGGCAAGCAGTTTGAAGAAATGTTCATCGTTTTTACTGGCAACTGACCCTTCAGGATAAAACCGGCTCAATCCCGGCCAGAATATGGAGCCCATTAAGCCAGGGTTTTGAAAAAATCAAACCCGGGCAGGTCGTTTATATCAGGGCCAATGCCCAGAGCTTCCGGGATCAGCTGCAGCTGAATATTGAGGCCCTGGAATTTTTGTCGGACCAGGAAACAGATATGGCGCTTTTTTTGCCTGTTTCTAAGGTTCCTCCGGAGGAACTGTACAGGAAGTTGTTGGATCTTCTTCGCAACAAGGTAGCTTTTCCGCCATGGACCCGTCTGTACAAGAATATACTTGGACATGAGGAAATCAGGACCGCTTTGATCAGTGCTCCAGGGGGCAAGTCCATTCATCATGCCTACATAGGGGGCCTCCTGGAGCATACCCTGAGCGTTTGTAAAATATGCGACTCTGTTAGCGGACTTTACCCGGCCCTGGACAAGGATGTCCTTCTGGTGGCCGCTGCCCTTCACGACATCGGCAAATCCAGGGAGATCACCTCTGGAATTAGCAGGGATTATTCCGATGAGGGGAAACTTTTGGGGCATATCTTCCTCGGTCTGGAGATGATTCAACCCTTTTTAAACAGGGCCCGGAACCTGTCGCCTGAAGTTATAATGCATCTTAAGCACATAATCCTGAGCCACCACGGTGAGCTGGAATTCGGCTCACCCAAAAGGCCCAAAACCCATGAGGCCTTTGTGCTTCACTATGCAGACAATCTTGATGCCAAGCTGAACACTCTGGACCAGGCCCTTGTAAAGCCTCCTGATGACCAGGAGAGTGAGGATTACTGGTCCGGATTCCAGAGGTCCATGGGCAGATATCTGTACAAACCTGTTAAAACTCCCAGACCTGAGTCCAAAAAAAACAGACCAGGCAAAAAGGCAGGGCCGTGTTTATTACCCTTGAAGGCATAGAAGGGTGCGGCAAGACCACCCAGGCCGGTCTTCTAAGCAGGTTTTTCCGGGAAAAAGGAAAGGAGGTTGTCCTGACCAAGGAGCCCGGAGGCAGCAGACTTGGCCTTGACCTCAGGCGAATACTTCTATCCATGGAAAGCCTGGACCTGTCGGAAGAGGCAGAACTGTTCCTTTATCTTGCCGACCGGGCTCAGCATGTTAAAAGTATTATCCGGCCTTCACTTATGGCCGGCAAGGTGGTTATTTCCGACAGGTACACCGATTCAACCATTGCTTACCAGGGATACGGCAGAGGCATTGACCCTGTTTTTCTGGACCGGTTGAACAACATGGCAGTAAGGGGGTCATGCCCGATTTGACTATTCTTTTTGACCTTCCCGCGGAAATGGGTCTGAAAAGGGCTCTAAGCAGAAATGCTCAAAATGATCTGACAATTTCCGAAGGCCGTTTCGAAGCTGAAAGTCTGGAATTTCACCAGAAGATCAGGCAGGGCTACCTGACCTGGGCCTCACTGAACAAGGCAAGATTTTTGACTGTTGACGCCACAAGAGATATAGAGTCAATCTTTAAATTCATTTCCGGGAAAATAGAAGATTTTTTGTAAAAAAGTCCAAAAAAATATTGACATTAATCCGGACAATCTTTAAATGTTCATTTCTCGCTTGGTGGGGGGCGGGTAGCTCAGTTGGGAGAGCATCGGCCTTACAAGCCGAGGGTCACAGGTTCGAGCCCTGTTCCGCCCACCATGTTAATAATACGCGGGGCCGTAGTTAAGCTGGTTATAACGCTGGCCTGTCACGCCAGAGGCCGCGAGTTCGAGTCTCGTCGGCCCCGCCATAAAAAATCAAAGCCCGGATGCTCATGCACCCGGGCTTTTTTGTTTTGTCAGACAAGAAGGGGATATGCCAAGAGCCGGAAAGGCTCCATACCTTCCACATATTTATTTATGAAGCGTTTCCGGATTATGTAGATTGTTTGATGAATTCCTCTATTTTCAGGGCAGGCATGCTTAAAAGCTGGACTGTGCCCCTTGAGCCCAGTTCAACAGACATTTTCAGGATGGCTTCATTGCCCGGTGCCTCGACAATGTTTACAAAATCATATTCCCCCATCACGGCAAACTGTTCCAGGACCTTTACACCCATTTCTTCGAGTTCCTTGTTGACCTCCATGACCCGTCCTGGTTTCTTTTTTAAAGATTTCCTGCCCTCATCGGTCAACTTGCTTAAGATTACATAGTAGCCCATGTTGAACCTCCTCTATGGTTTAAGGGTTTAAGGTTTATTGGATGTTGCTCGTCTTTTCGGACATGACGAATCCGGTAACAGATCGTAATTATCTCCTTGACTCCCGGATAATACTTGCCAGCTCCAGGGCCGCCGCCTTCGGCGAGGAAGCAGAGCAGATGGCCGAGACCACGGCTGCCCCGTTCATGCCGGCGGCAATGATCTCTCCCAGGTTGGATTTATCAATCCCACCAATGGTGATCAAGGGCCTGGAGGTAAGCTGCCTGGCCTTTTCTAAACCCTCAATCCCGAAGGGTTCGGTAGTGTCCGGCTTTGTGGGAGTGGGAAAGACGGGACTGAGGCTCAGGTAGTCAACGTCCAGTCCGGCTGTTTCATTAATCTGGTCAAAGGTGTTGATGGAGATCCCCAGGATTTTGTCCGGACCGATCATCTGTCTGACCACGGAGCAGGGCAGGTCGCTCTGGCCCACATGGACCCCGTCAGCACCAACAGCCAGGGCCACGTCTACCCGGTCATTAATTATCAGGGGCACACCTGTCTTTTCCAGTTGTTTTTTCATGGCCCTGGCCAGTTGAAAGAACTCCCTTGTTTCAGAATCCTTTTCCCTGATCTGAACAATACTTACCCCTCCTGCAACAGCCTCCATGACCATGTCAATCACGTTCCGGCCCAGGCAGAGCCTTTGATCGGTTACCAGATAAAGAGAATAGTCGATATTCTGGTTCATTTACAGTTGTGTTGCCCCGGATATTACCGCGCGCATAAAGGCCGGGAAGATCATCCGGGGTGCGGCTGGTAATAAGATTGCCGTCAACAACCACTTCTTCGTCCACCCAGCTGGCTCCTGCGTGTTCCAGGTCGTCCCTGATGGCGAAAAAAGAGGTGACCTTGAGGCCCTGGAGAATTTTGGCCGAAGCCAGCATCCATCCCGCATGGCAGATGGCAGCCACAATCTTACCCTTGCCGTGCATTTGCCTGACCAGGGAGACCATGTCCGTGCTGCGGCGCATATGATCCGGGGCATATCCGCCGGGGATGACCAGCACTGAAAACTCATCAGGTGTAACGTCCTTGGCCGCCAGGTCCGACTTGGCCGAGGTTCCCTCCTTGCCGGGATACACCTTTCCGGCCTGGGGTCCCACCACAAATGTTTCAGCCCCGGCTTCCCTGAGCCTGTAGAGCGGATAGATGAATTCATAATCGTTGTACATCTGTTCTACAAAAACAATGGCTTTTTTACCTTTGAGTTCCATATTATCATGCTCCTTTTTTAACTGTATCATAACAATGAATCCGGATAATGGCAAGGATTTGTGAATTCAACAGTGCCTGATCAGAGTACCAGATGGTCAGTCTGCGAAGAAAAAAAAAGCCCCGGGATATCCCGGGGCTTTATGAAATGTCATGGCTCAATAACTGCTGACTTTGAGTTACATATTTAACAATGCCTGGGTGATGACCGGTTCAAAGAGATCCAGAACAATCGACGGGTAAAGGCCCAGAAAAATACCCAGCAGGACCACTGCCAGCAAGGGCAGAGACATGCTCAGGGGAGCATCCTTTACGTGGGGATCCTTTCTCAAATTTTCAGGCATGTCACCGAAAAAGATGGTCATGGTGAAATAACCGACATAGCCTGCTGTTATCAATACTGCCATGAGTCCCAGGATGCCCACGCTGATGCCTATGACATCGGCTCGTTCAAATATTCCCTTGAACATGATGACTTCAGCGATAAAGCTGCTGAATGGGGGTATCCCGGCCAGCATCATGCCGCCGGCTATAAATAAGACCATGGTCATGGGCATTTTTTGAGCCAAACCCTTAAGCAGGGTGGTGTCGCGAATGTGCGTAGAGTAAACAATCATTCCGGCAGCGGAAAAGAAGACGGTCTTGGCTATGATGTGGCTGAGGAAGAAAAACAGCCCGCCCTCTATGCTGGCTGCAGTCAAAGCTCCGATGCCCAGCATGGAATAGGCGCACTGGCTGATGGTGGAACATGCCGGAATACGTTTTATATCCGTCTGGCCCAGGGTCAGCAGTGCTCCGTATATCATGGTGGCCACTCCCAGGACCATAATTGGCGGACCGAACCACTGAAAGTCCTCCCAGAGTGGAAGGACAAGCACGCGCACAACAATATAAGCGACTATATTGGCGTAAACAGCCATCAGAGCAGCCGTGCTGGTGGGTGTGTTGGAATGCACCCATGGAATCCAGACATGCAGGGGTACGATGGCTATTTTGGCAAAAAGACCTACCAGAATAACTGCAATGGCCCAGAATGCCAGCGGAGATCCGGACATGGCGTGAACCTGGTCTATTTGGAAGGATCCTACCTGTGAGTAAATGATGAGGATACCGGCCAGGGTGATGATAGCCGAGAAAATCCCCCAAAGAAGGAACATAAGGGCAACTTTGACCCGTTCATAGTAGCCGAAATAAGCTAAGATAAAATAAAATACAATAGTCAGCAATTCAAGAAAGAAGTACATGACAATGAGGTCAGCGGCAAAGCTCAGCCCGAGAAAGCCCACCGGAAAAAGCATGAACAGATAAAAAAAGCAAGCGTAATAACTGGTTTCGCTTTTTTTATCTATTCCCGCGTAGAGCAGCTCTATTCTATGGTCAATGTACTTGATGGAGAATATGCTGAGGGCCAGACAGATGAGATTACAGATTATGGCTACAACTATGCTTAAACCATCGGCTAATAATGTAAACCTGATATCCGGGTTAATCAGCAGAGGGTAATCGACTTTAATGGGATTGCCTTGGTAAACACTGGACAGTGCCACAAACAATAGGCCTGTTGTGTAGGCAATACCGAATACCGCCAGCCATCCCGCTTTTTTGCCTAGCTGATACCTGAACAAGAAAATGAACAGTGCGACCAGTACCGGGAAAAAGATTATCTGGAGCAGTATAGATGGTATCATGTAATCATCCTCAACAAAGACACAAAAATCAGTAGAATGGTCAGGATAAGGATATAGCTCATAGCACTAGTAAGATCCCTTGCATCTCCTCGAATAATTTTCAGCAGTGAATTACCTCCCTGGACTATAGTTTTAGGGAGTAAATAATGAACAGTTTTATCTAAGGCCCCTTCGCACTTGTTAAAGATGAAGAACGTGGCCAGGCCTTTCATACTGCGGGTAAATCCGGCATAAATATTCCCCAGCCAGTTATCAACAAGCGCCACTGGCTTGTAGGCGATTATGATAACGCCTTTGGCGGCCAGCCTGTAGAAAAATTCAAAGTCAACAGCGATATATGGTTCGCCTGCGAGTTTTTTGCGAAATACCCAGAAGGCAATGTAGGTAAAAATAAGCAGTTGGGTCATTTCAATGAAGTGATACAACTGAAAAGGATTGTATAACTGCGGATATGGAAGTTTATCGTAAAGAAGCCAGGGATAAACACCAAAAAAGGTGCACAGGAAGGCTGTAATTCCCATAGCCCAGATCATATTAGTGGGTGTCTTGGTCGGGGTTAAGTCGCTGTCCTGCCCGAACCAGGTCCAGTAGGGAAGCTTGAGCCCTGTATGCAGGAAAGTTCCGATGGAAGCTAGAATCAACAGCAAAGCTGCTACATCCATAGCTTCGTATCCTGCTGAGGCCACGATAATTGACTTGCTGATAAAGCCGTTGAAGAAGGGAAACCCGGATATGGAAAAGGCGCCTATCATGTAGAGCCAGAAAACGAGCTTTTGTTTACTGTACAGACCACCAAGCTCGGTAAGCTTGCTTTTACCTGTAGTGTACAGGACTACACCAGCGCCCATAAACAAAAGGGCCTTGTAGAGAATGTGGCTGAAAGCATGCGCGGTTGTCCCGTTGATGGACATTTCGGTGCCTATGCCCACACCCGCAACCATGTAGCCAACCTGACTGATGATGTGGTAGGCCAGAATGCCTCTGATATCATTGGCCAGCACAGCGTATACCACCCCGTACAGGGCCATGAGAACGCCCATAAATATGAGTATCTGCCAGCCTGCAAAGAGAGACGCAAGAACATAGACTGCTGATTTTGTTGTCAGGGCGCTCATGAAAACAGCACCGGTAACCGTGGCCGTGGGGTAGCTTTCTGAAAGCCAGGCATGCAAAGGAGGTATGGCAACGTTTACTGCTACTCCTGCCAGGATCAGCCAGGCTGCCAGAGATTCACCACTGGCAAAGGAAGTAAGCTCCAGTGACCCGGTATCAGCTACATGGAGGAGAACGCCGCCCAGCAGCAGCACTCCGCCGAAAATATGAAATAAAAAGTAGCGCATGCCTGTGGCTACTGCTTCAGTTGTTCCTCTGGCCCAGATGAGAAATGTAGATGCCACTGCCATCAATTCCCAGCCAAGAAACAGAACCAGGAAATCACCCGCAAAAGTAACGCACAATGCGCCGGCAGCGTAAAAACTTGCTGCTACCTGCTGACGCAGATCATCCATGTGCAGGGCGTAAATACCGGCAATGACCGAAATGAGTGAAAAAATTATGCCAAATATCCAGTTAAGGTTGGTTACCTGAAGAAAAATCAACTCAAAATGCATAAAATCAACTGCGACCCGGGTGCCTTGTTCAAGGCCGAAGATTATCCAAAGGCTGAGCAGCGGCGGGATCAGGAATATTCCCGCACGCAGTCTTTGCGGGATCAGAGGCAATAACAATCCGCCCAAAAGAAAGAAAAGAAAGGGTGGTATGTTAAAAGTTATCATAAAACTTCTCGTCTTTTTGAATCATCAGCTTGCCCAGCCATTTGGATACAAAAATGATCAGAGTGCATCCGATAAAACCGTATACCACGTAAAAGGTTGGTATCTTGTCCCACCAGCTTGGCTTGGTGTACGGTACCAAAAGCTGGATGACGACCGTTATAAGGGTTAGGCCCAAGAGAGTAGCCCAGTGCCAGGTTTTCATGAGATACTCCTGTTTAAAACCGGCTAGCGGCTCATAATCTCGATAAATTGGTAAAACGTTTCCGGAAAAATTCCAAGCAACACTGAAATGATCGAAGCGGCTACTATTGGCACCACCATAAACAAAGGTGCCTCGCCATACTTGCTCAAGTCAACACCTTGAGCAGGCTTTCCAAAGAAAGCAGTATATATTATCTGACCGAAATAAAAGGCATTGAGCAGTGTGCTGGCCAGCAATGCGCCCAATAATATCAGATGACCGGTTTCCAGACTTCCAAGCAGCAGATACCACTTGGAAATAAACCCGGAAACAGGCGGCACTCCTATCATGCTCAGGGCGGCGATGGAGAAGGCTCCCAGGGTCCAGGGCATCCTGCGTCCTATTCCGCCCATATTGCTTATTTTTTTCTGTTTAGTAGCTACATATATGGCCCCAGCGGCAAAAAAGAGGGTGATCTTACTGAAGGCATGGTGCGCGATATGCATTGTTCCGCCTGCAATGCTCAAGGAATTGATCATGGCTACACCTATTACCACATAAGAGAGCTGACTCACGGTTGAATAGGCAAGCCTGGCCTTGAGATCGTCCTTGGTCATGGCTATTACTGAAGCAGTGACAATGGTGAAGGCGGCTATATAAGCTGTAGGTATGCTCAGATATAGACTGTCCATGGTTTCCAGCCCGAAGACCGAAAGAATAACCCTGCTGATACAGAAAACTCCGGCCTTGACAACTGCCACGGCGTGCAGCAGACCGCTGACCGGAGTAGGGGCCACCATGGCTGAGGGCAGCCAGTTGTGCAGAGGGATGATGGCTGCTTTTGCCATGCCGGCAATGAACAGAATGTAGACGATGATGACTACTGTACTGTTGGCGTCTTCAGGGAAAATGCCGGTCCTGATGTCGGTCATATGGAAATCCAGATTGCCCACCAGAAGATAAGTGATGATCAATGCTGGGAACAGGAAGAGCTTGGATGAGCCCAGAAGATAAATCAGATATTTGTACATGCCCTTGTAGGCTTCATCGTCTTCATGATGCGCGACCAATGGGCAGGTACAGATGGTGATAACCTCGTAAAAAAGATACATGGTAAAGATGTTGCCGCTGAAGGCAACACCCATGGCCCCGAAGATGGCTATGGCAAAACAGATATAGTACCGAGTCTGGGCATGCTCATTCAGAGAACGCATATACCCGATATTGTAGCTGGTTGCGAAAATCCACAAAAATGAGGCAACCAGTGCAAAAATAAGGGACAGGCCGTCCACTGAGAACGTGATGCTTATTCCCTCAACCAGGACAAGAAGCGTGTAGGTCTGGACATTGCCTTCCAGAACGCTCGGAACCAGAGCGAGAACTGCGGCAAAAGTCAGTATCCCACCCGCAAACGAGACGCCTTCCCGGACATTGATGTTGTGCCGAGCCAGGTAGATGCCGATAGGGGTGAGGAAAGTAATGATCAGCGGAATGAGTACGCCCCAGTTTTGTAGGGTATCCAGCATGCCTACCCTCTCCTTGCGCAGTGTTTAGTGCTGTCGTAGTATCCGCCTGAAATCTGGGCTGCCTTGGAAAAATTTGAAAAATATGTCGTTGTCATAGCGAAATATCCAGTTAAGCTTTTTATCCAGACCGTATCATGCAGTAAGAACATCTTTTCACCGGCTATATGCTTAGGATTATGGCGGGCAGTCATGGATACAGTCCTTTGCCCGCGGTTTTTTTGTTTTCCATGGTCGCCGTTCTTTATCAGACGTTGGCGGTCCAATTACCTGATCACGTCCACTTATTAAGGAAAAACTAATAACATTTCCAGGCGTACCCTTAAGCCTTAAGGAGCAGGCTTGATAATGTCCGGAATGGCCAGAGAAATAACGTTATCGACTATCAGGCCGTTATAAATGCCCACCAGGATTATGCTCACAGCAACTATCAGGACAGGCAGCAGCATCAACAGGCCCATCTCTTTTCTGGGCATGGTTTCGTATTCTTTGCTGCTCTTATCTTCAGTTTCTATAGGAGAAGCTATAGTCAAAGCAAAGGACTGGGTGAGCTTTTTATCGTCCGCCACCTCGTATGGCCGGAAAAAAGCGATGTTCATAACCCTGAACAAGTAGACAACACCCAGAATCGAACTAAAAATTATGACAAAAACGAATATCCAGGCTTCGGCTTCGATGGCTCCCAAGATAAGGTAAAGCTTGCTGAAGAATCCGCCGGTGGGCGGAATACCCACCATGGACAAAAGAGCGATGAAAAAGGCCAGGGCTGTCCAGGGCATGACTGTTGGAAAGCCCCTCAGGCGGCTGATGTTCACTGTGCCCATGTTGTTGAGCATGCCCCCGGCTGTGGCAAAGAGCACCAGTTTCATCAGGGCGTGCATTAAAATGTGCAGCATGGCCCCGATAAAAGCTATGGGGTTGGCCAGGGCGATACCCAGGGTGATGTAGCCGATGTTGGCCACCGAAGAGTAGGCCAGCATGCGCTTGATATTGGACTGGGTAATGGCCAGTATGGAACCGGCTATGATGCTTGCAGCCGCAAGCCAGCACAGGACGTCCATGAGAGGGGGGAATTCGTAAACGGTCAGGATCCGGATAAAAACATAGGCCGCCACCTTGGTTCCTATGGGAGCGATGAGGGTGGTCGCCGTAGATGACGCATCAGTATATGCGTCGGGCAGCCAGTGATGCAGCGGGAAGACCCCCATCTTGATGACAATGCCCAGCAGTATGAACACCAGTCCGACTATTACCGGGCGCTGATACTCGGCATAGGGCAGGATGAGTCCGATGTCCGCCATATTCAGCGAACCGGTGGCCATGAGTATGAACCCCACGCCAACGAGGTAGATTATGGCTCCGGCAGTGCCCAGGACCAGGTAGCGAAAGGCTGAGACCGGACCTCTTCTGGTCCCGATGGCCAGAAGACCGTAACCGGCCAGGGCGGCAATCTCCAGAAAGACAAAGAGGTTGAAAAAGTCCGCGGTTATGGCCATGCCGGCCAGTCCGCCCAGGAAGAGCATGCTCAGGGAATAGAATCCAATGCTGCTGCCGGGAAGCTCCTGGCGGACATTGTTTCGGGCATAAACCATGACCATGAGCACGCAGGCGCTGATTATCACACAGATAAATGCAGAAAGGGGGTCCAGGATAAATTCGATGCCTATGGGCGGCATCCATCCCCCGAGGTGATAGCTGATGGCCCCGTTGGCCATCACTTCCTGAAGGCCCATGAGGCTTATGCCGAAAACAGCAACAGAAGTCAGCAGGGCGATGGCAAATGATGCACCCGACCTGAAATAACCCACCATGGGGATGATCATGGACGCGGCCAGATAAAGGACAGGTATCAGTGCCGGAGAATTTTGAGTAATCATGGTTCTTCTTTAATCCGGGCCAAAAGTTCGTCTTCATCCAGGGTATTATAGTTACGGTAAACAGCTATTGCCAGGGCGATGGCCACTCCCAGAGTAACCACCGCCACCACGATGGCGGTAAGCATCAGAGTGTGCGGCATGGGATTCATATACATATCCGGGTTTTTCAGGCTTATGTTGGGATCCAGAATGGGCACGGTAGCCCTTTCTTTATAGGCCACAAGGATCCAGAACAGGATGGCCGCGCTCTGGATCATGGACATGCCGAAGATCTTCTTTATCAGGTTTTTCTTCATCATCATGGCGTACAGCCCGATGACAAACAGCAGCATGAGAAAAAAATGGGCGTAATAGCCTTCAACTATTTCCAGCATGGTTTATTCCCAATAGATCGTCATAGATTGCTATCAGACCAGTCATCACCGCCATTACTATTCCCAGCTCGATGAGCAGGATGCCGTAATAGCGAAGATCTGCGGCTTCAAGACCTGGAAAAGGCAGGTAGTGATAGTCCATGAAGTCCCCGCCATACAGGAGTGTCACCAGGCCTGTTCCGGCAAAGATCAAGGCGCCCAGGGCGCAAATGGCTATTGTAATCTTACTTGAAACCTGGGCCTGGCTGGGGACTGCCCCCATGCTCATACGCAGCAGCAGGACTCCGGCCGCCAGAAGCACCCCTCCCTGAAAACCGCCTCCAGGACCATAATGGCCGTGAAAGAAGACGTATATGCCGAAAAGCTGGATAAACGGGGCAATGCCGCGGGAGACAATCTCAATGATGGGGCTCTGAGTCTGGGTTATCATGGCCGTCTCCTTAAGATAAAAAAGCAGGTCATGACTCCGGCAAAAACCACGATTACCTCCCCCAAAGTATCCACGGACCGGTAATCGGCCAGGACCACACAGACCATGTTCGGAGTATTGGTATCCGGATAGGCATGCTGAATGTAGTGGGCCCCAGCCACCGGAGTCCCGGCAGGACTCACGGTCTGGCTTGCAGGCGAATCAAGGTCACCGCGGGGAGGCATGTCCAGAACCGTGTAAAACAGAAACACGGCCAGGACGCCAAGCAAAATAAATTGAAACGCTTTCAATCGCAACTCTTCCTTGTAGTTTTAAAGACCGCTATTACCAGGTAGATACCCACAACACCGGCACCCACCACTGCTTCGGTGAAGCCGACGTCCACCGATCCCATGGAGATCATGATCAGGGCCACGGTGAAGCTGTATATGGTCAGAGTGATCACCGCAGCCAGGAGATTTTTTAATTGTAAGGCGATCAGCGCGGACACGATCAATATGATGTAAAGAAGAAACTCGATTTCCCACGGCATGGCTCAGCCCTCTTTTCCTTTTCTTGTCCATGGCTTAACCCCGTGGATCAGCGCCCTCCTGCTCAGTGCGTGCGCGGCCACGGGCGCGGTCAAGGCCACAAAGGCGGCCACAAATAAAAGTTTCAGGCTTATCAGGCTGAAACCAGTAAAAAACGCGATTCCCAGGATAAAGAGCATGATTCCCAGGGTATCCACTTTTGTTGCTGCGTGAGCCCGGCAGTAGACATCGGGAAAGCGGATCAGACCGATGCTGCCCACCAGCATGAAAAGCACCCCTCCAAGCACAAAAAGCACGCCCAGTATATTAGCTGCAAACTCCATAAGATCAGGACCTCTTGTGGGGTGTAATGCGGAAATACCTGGAAACGGCAATCACCGCGATAAAGTTGAGGATCGCATACGCCAGGGCGATGTCCACAAACATATCCACCCGGCCGTACACCAGACCGAACAGCAGAACCAGGGTGATGATCTTGGCCCCTACGGCTGCGGCTCCCAGCAGGCGGTCAAAAACCGTAGGACCCTGCAGGACGCGGTAAAAAGGGATGAGCAGGACCAGGACCATGATAGCTGATATCAGGACGTAGAAGAAATCCATCAGGTTTTCTCCTCCTCGATTTTACAGCATTTTTGCGCTTCCCTGGCCCCCTCCATGATATGGATGTCTGTAGACATTTCTTCCGGAGTGCAGTCCTCAAGATAAAGCCGGCCCACCCTGGACTGCATGTCCCCATTGACCAGGCCCTCTTCCAGTTCGTCCACTATAGCGTGCACCAAAAAATGATCACCTTTTATATCCAGGGTCAGGGTGCCGGGGGTCAGGGTAATGGAATTGCCCAGTATAACCTTGGCAATGGGATTGGGGAAAGGGGATCTGAAGCGCACGATCATGGGGTTGATGGGCATTTTGGGATGCAGGGTCAGCTTGGCTACGGCAATGGCGGACAGGGTGATCTGCCACAACAGCCAGGGAATGTACGTGATCAGGCGGGGTAGTTTTATCCGGTTTCCTGAGAGAACTTCACCGCTGCTGATGGGGATATGACGAATTCTGGAATTGAGCCAGACTACAAAGGCGACTGAGACTGCGCCGTAAAAGATGGGTTCAAGATAAAAGCGGCCACTGAGGATGAGCCAGAGGGCCATGAGCAGGGAGGCCTGGAGAATAATGCCTCTGTTTTTTTGGAAAAAGCCGGCTTGAATCTGTTCTGGTCCTTGGTTCTGTGTCATGCTAAATTCCAGTTAATTAAATATTCGGCACAGTCTTGGAATGAAACACCAAGTCGACAACAACTGGTGACCTTTTAGATTTATCCCTGAAAGGTGTCAAGAAAAAAAATAGTAGTTTATAAATTTTTTCAGGAATATGAGATTGTCCTGATTTCTGGTTCCAATACTGAATTTCCCCTTTTTTTCAAAAACATATTGATTTCCGGGAAATAGTTATTAATAGTAATTAATGTTATATTATTAACATCAGCGGGTATGCGCATCTAATCCGTTTCCATCCGGAAAGTCTTACTTTCCGGATGCTGGAACTATTTGTTTTCTTTACGGAAACGATGAAAAGAACCGTTTCCGGATGAAAACTAATTCAAATCAATGTGGTAAGGAGATAAAGAATGAACAAGGAAAGATTCAAGAAGTGGGTTTGTACTGCAGTGGAAATGGAAGAAAAGGGCAAGGCCTTTTATGAAAAGGCTGTTTCCAGCTGCGAGCAGGGTCTGGGCAAAGAGATTTTTATCATGCTTCGCGATGATGAACTCAAGCATATTCAAAGAATCAGGGAGATTGAAAATGCACTGGACAAGGACCAAGACCTTGAGTCGGTCTGCCGCATCGATGAAGAGCAGGATGATTTGAAAAAAGTCTTCAGGGATATAGCTGCCAAACACCAAAAAGAAAAACCGTGTTCATCCATGGTAAAGTCCTTACAGACAGGGATTGATTTTGAATTGGCCCTGGTCAGTTTTTATGAGGAAGCCCTGAAGGGAGCTGAAGAAGACCTGGAAAAAGAGTTCCTGCGCAGGATGGTGGCCGAAGAAAAGGCGCACTATGTGCTATTAAGCGATCTCAACTTTTATTATGAAGATCCTGAAGGCTGGGCCATGGAAAAGGGTGGATACGGACTGGATGGAGCGTAGAAGGAAGCGCGCCGTTCACGGTTCAACGCTGTAAGAATTAGGAATTTAGGGATTCAGGAATTCAGGGATTCAGGAATTCAGGGATTCAGGAATTCAGGGATTCAGGAATTTAGGGATTCAGGAATTTGGGGATTAAGGGATTAAGGGATTGAAGAATTAAGAAGGGGCAAAAAAAAGGTTCAGCCTTGAACTTTGACACGTGAATTTCCCATTTGAAGAATCAAGCCGGGAGGAATTGATGCGAAATGAGTTGAATATTTTGATTGGCGGCGAAGCCGGTCAGGGACTGGTCACCGTTGGGGGATTGCTGG
>SL_3KL_010_SEDDRAFT_10000455_pt1 | contig 33535 bp, 25 predicted proteins | sample SodLakKL_010_SED_2_FD_10381 | JGI IMG/M metagenome (IMG submission 10381)
TTTTTAATCATTTCATCATAGAAAAGTGCTGTCTCGCAGTCGCTTATTCGTTTTACAGCTGTTTTACAAATATTAAATTAGGCTGTTATCAGATTCCGGTTCGCGCAGTTTGCGTCCTGGCGGGGTTCTTATCGAAAAATCAAATAGGTATCAAAGCAAACAGAGATGTATTAATTTCAGAGCAGGCTTATGAAAGAACCGGATAGCGAACAGATAATGTACTGGGCGGCGCGTATCAGAAAATCTGATCCCCAAGCCTTCGACTGCCTTTTTCGGGCACTGTACCCGGCATTGGTGAATTTCGCTTTTCGCTATACACGGCACAAGCCGGCGGCATGCGACATCGTGCAGGACTCTTTTGTCACCCTTTGGCAAAAACGTGATGGCATAGAACCTGAAAAATCGCTAAAAGCGTACCTCTACAGGATTGTCAAAAATCGTTCAATTAATTGGCTGCAAATGCACATAAATCGTTCAGAACCTCTTACTGATGAATCTGAAAATGCCTTAAAGGCAAACGGCCACGCACCGGATTCTCAATTTGAACAGAAAAGCGCCCTGGCTGAAAGCTTTAATGAATGGATAAAAGAGCTTCCGGAAAGGCAGCAGGAAGCATTCGAGCTCAGCCGTTTTGAGGGGCTCGATCACAACGAAATTGCAGGTGTGATGGAGGTATCCCCGAAAACGGTGAATAATCATATTGTAGCGGCCCTGAACACACTCAGAGAACGTTACAACAATTATCAACAGAACCTGAAAAGGGCTGAAGAATCATGAAGAACAAAAAAGATAACCCATTGCGTCCGTATCGTCCGGAGTCTGAAAACGGTGTTCGCTTTATCCCGGAAAAAGAAGATCACCAGGAGATCTGGAATCTCGCCGGCATGTATCGGGAACGTGCACAGATTGAAACAACAGAAATTGAGGATGCACTTGGCAGGGTGCACAGCCGGCTTGATTTTACCGATACTCCCGGAAAAAACGGCAAAGCTGCGCCGGGTGAAAAAACATGGCTTTACGCACGCTACCTGGTTGCTGCCCTGGCACTCATTGTTTTTGGCGGTTATCTGCTATTTGTGCCCGTTACCATCACGGTTCCGCACGGTGAAATTGCAACAATCGAATTTCGTGACGGATCTACCGCAGAACTTAACAGCGGAACATCGCTCAGCTATAACCGGATTTTTTTCGGACGCACTGAACGAAATCTGACCATGAACGGAGAAGCCTTTTTCCGCGTGGTACCCGGTAGCGAAACGTTTCGTGTACATGCAAATAACACCACTACCGAGGTGACCGGCACTGAGTTTAATATTCGCTCGTGGAACAGCGATCCCGGAAGTGAAACAACCGTTACCGTTTCTAATGGCGGAGTGATCTTTTTAGCAAGCAGCGAACCTGTGGCCCTAACAGCAGGTAATCAGAGCCGCTGGAACCTTGAATTGGATGCCCCAACTGAGCCGGCAGCAATAGAACACGACGATATTGCAGGATGGCGTGAGCGCCGGCTTATTTTCCGTGATCAGCCGCTAATTACCATACTTCGTGAGCTTGAGCGAGCGTACGATATAAGGATTGAACTGGACGTTCCCGGAGCCGAAACAGAGACACTCACCGCCTACTACGCCAGGCCGGTAACAGCCGCTTCAGTACTTGAGGATATAACTCTGGTGAAAGACCTTCGTTATGCCCAGACAGCCGACGGATATCGTATCTTCAAATAAACCGGACTCACGGATATGAAAACAACCCGCTTCACCTGGTTACTTTCTGTTGTATTTACGGTTCTGCTTCTGGTGCCCACAGAGAAGCTTATGGGACAGAATGCTGATTCATCGGATGAGTACCAGTTCAATTTCAGGGGTGAAGCAATGGCGGAGGTTCTCGACCATATTGCAAGAACAACCCGGATCGACCTTGTTTACGATCCAGAACTTATCCGCAATATACATGTCTACAAACGATTGCGGGGCAGCCATGTTCCTGACCTTCTCACAGAGCTGCTGAAAGATTACAGACTCGACTATATTACACTCTCTTCAGGCACAATTGTGATTGTTCGTTCGCCGCGTGAGAGTCCCTCATACGGAGGCTTTGCAGGAATAATTATGGATGAGACAACAGGAGAACCACTCCCCGGCGCCTCGGTTATGCTGGCTGATGCTTCCGGTGGAACAAGCTCAAACCGGTCGGGGCATTTCTCGCTGAACCGTATGATAAGCGGTACGCATCACATCATCATCAGTTACCTGGGTTATGAGTCGGTTTACAAAACCATCAACATCATGCCAAATCAGGAAATACAGGAAGAGATAGGCATGAAACCACGTGCGGTCGATTTTTCGCCGCTAGTGGTAGAAGCACACCGTACACAGCTGCCGGCCGGCAACAGCGGAAATATTTTGATTCCGGCACATGAAAACGAGCAGGCAGGTGCCGGTTTCAGACCGATACGAAACCTCAGCTTGATGCCGGGAGTGCAGTACGGCCTGCCAATGACGGATCTCCATCTTCAGGGAAGTCCGGAGGGCGATCACAGAATTTTGCTGGACGGAGTGCCGGTTTACAATCCTCACAGTTTTGGCCGCATGTTCAGTTCTTTTTCACCGTTTGCAATCGGCAAAGTGAGGCTCCACAAAGCGGGTTATGGTGTTCAGGAAGGCAGCCAGATGGCCGGTCTCATTGATATATCCCACGAGCTGAACAAAAATGGTAATCGCGGCTTTCTGATACAATCCGACCCTCTTTCACTGAACATGAAAGGCCAATACTCAAAAGAATTCTCCGGCAGCCGAAAGCTGCACCTGATGGCTGCCGGACGCTCAAGTTTCTGGAACTTCTATAGCAATCCTGTACTGGATGACATGCTGGCTTCATGGAACCGGGTTGACCCACTCCTCACCAATCTACAGCTCAACCTCGAAGGCGATGCAGTATTCTTTGTTCCGCATTTGCACGATTCAGAGATAAACTTCAGCGATCTGCACGTTGCAGCAGCATACGAGCCCGACCGGTTTAGCTCAATCGAAGCTTCGGTGTATGCTGGCGATAACAGTGTTATTACCAGGGTACTAAACCAGAATACCGGTACTTTGGATTCGGAAAGATTTCTGTATGCAGGTGAATCATACTATTGGTCGAACATGCTGGCACGGGTGCAGTACAATCGGATGATAACACCCAGGCTTGATATTTCCATTCGCACAGCATATTCAGAAAACCAGTTCGATCATACCAGTGTGGCCGGGCTCAGTAACACATCTCCCTTTCGAAGTTTCGGCAGCTTCAGGGTATTATCGGCAGATTCGCCGTCCGAAGTATTGCAAACAGGCTTTACCCTGCCTTCAAAGTTTGATGCAAACAGGATCAGACACCTATTTTCAGCAGCAGACATTACGTGGAGTTTCACTCCTTCTTTCTATGTAGAAACAGGTCTGCGTACTGATTTTGTTCATTCGCGGGTATCCATTTCTGATGTGAGTTACCTCGGTGCAAACACCTCGCAGAATTCGGGTATATACAGCAGTTATTTAAACCTGAACCATAATTTCAGCCGTTTTTGGAGGGTAAGTTACGGTACAAGGCTTACCATGATTAGCAACAAGCAGGGCCCATTTATTGAGCCCAGAGCGTCTATTCAGTTCGACAGGCCCGATAGTGGAATCGGTTACTGGTCATTAAGATTTGCGGGCGGCCTCTATCGGCAGTTCATTAATGAATACAGAATTACCAATACCGGAATTACATCCATTGTACCCGAAACGAGTTTGTGGTCGCACGCCGACGAATCGGCGATTCCAAAAGCCTATCACCTGAGCGGGTCGCTCCTTTTGCAGCCAAACGATGATACCGCCATTACTCTTGAAAGCTTTTACAAATGGCAGCCCGTTACCAACATAACCTCGTACAGAAACCTGACAACAGGTACTGAACTCGAAAGATCGGAAACCGAGGCTTTCGCCACAAATACGTCGCTAAGTGCTCTGGGCGCCGGAATACGCATTCATCAAAATATCAATGGGCTAAATGTCCGGCTGATTAGCGGTTACGACTACAGCTTTTCACAAATCGACTTCAGTGAGCAGTTTGGCCGAAAAATAATTACCCCCTGGAACGAACCTCACAGGGCGCAGTTCAGAACCATTTGGAGGGCTTTCCCAAATTTCAGCATGGCACTGAAATGGCAGGGAGTTTGGGGAAGAGCTTGGGGCTTTAAACAAGCTTATTACAATTATTTGCGTTTCACAGACAGCATCATTGTTGAGAACGATCTGTTCGAAAATCCCGAAAACGATCGTCTTCCCTTTTTCAGTCAGGCCGATCTGTCTCTGATATGGCAGCCATCACCCGGTAAATCTGACATGGAGATACGCCTCGATCTGATAAACCTTCTGAATCGAAAAAATGTAACCGAGTTTTACCTCACGCCAATATACGGCCGGGGTATCAGAACCGGTTATAAGTTATCCGAACGAACACTTCCAGGATTCTACCCTAATATCAGTTTTACGGTATCTTTCTAAAGCCTGTTCCCCAATTTCTGAAAAGTGGGTTTACGAAGTTGGATAAAACAATGTTCTTTCCCGGTTTGCTGCAGAATTTGATGCGGGTTTATAAGGCAACTATGTATCAGAGGGATTTGCAGAATCGGTCAGCAAAGCCCTCTATCTGTGTTTCGGTCACTGTACACAAATGCCTGCCCCCGGCTCATCTGCTCCAGTTTCAATGAGCCCACAACATGGATCTCTTTTTCGAGAAGAAGTTGAGCGGGCATTGTTTGGTTCACACGGTTAAATTTGAGCGAACCTGGCCCTGTAATTGGTGCGCCGGTCAGTCATCTCGCCCCTGATATAGCCTTCACGTCCGCGTTCCCGCATCTCATAACGAACGAGGTGTCCCGGTACATCCTCCGATACCCACCATGTCATTTCAATATCTTCGTCCTCGTCATCTAATTCACCATCGTAGAAGAGTACGATTGTCTCGTAGCTGCGATTACCTATCCTCAGCGTTTCCGTTCCGGTGCGGTAATCTTCCCACTCTTCGAGATACATGTAATTTGTATTAAGACCGAAACTTTCCAGCTCCTCATCCTCTTCATCAAATCCGTGATCTTGTTCGAAATTTTCAAAAACATAGTGGCTTACTTCTCCCGACTCTGGATTCTTGAAATACATCTCGAGCGGGCTAAATGAGCGCGTAACCTTCACTTCATATTCGATTGCATCCTCACCATCGGGCTGATAGTTGAGATACCACCAGCTTGAGCCATCATCATTTTTTTTCAGCAGTGCCCTTTCGGTTGTAAACCCACTCGACTCATTGCCATCGCGTGCTTCCATCCTCCAGGTGGTACCTTCTCCTTCTTCAAAATCCTCAATCCCGATTCCATACCCGCCAACCATAAATGCCTGCGTGAAAGCAAGCTGATAAAGCATAGGTTCGGTATAATTCGCCAGCCATCGGCTCACTTCCCGTTCTACCTCGCGCTCTACCCTGTCGCTCACCGCGTTTGACAGCCCGCCATAAGCTGCTTCTCTGATTGTACTGCATGATGTAATAAGAAGCAGTACGATAATGAATACCGAACCTGAAAACATAATTCTACTATTACCAAGCATAATTCTTCTAGTTTTTTATTAATAAAAACGACCGGAGACGAGAGGATACTCCCTGAGAACCAATGGCCGTGATGATGTTTCACTCTGAATAGCGTAAAAAAAGATATATTTGTTTCATTCTCAAATACAGAAAATAGAGATGGAACAGATATGAAATCTCTCGGCAATCAGTCTGTCTCAAAGCAATGTACGCAAAGTCTAACTTAGCGGCGTTTGCAGAGCAAAAAACTTTAAGTAACTATCTATTCGTCCAACTCAATCAGCATGCTTTCCAGAAAATCTTGAATAACCTCCGAAATAGCCTCTTTCCATTTCCCGGAGATCGCGGAAATAGGTAAGCGGTTGGGCTACTGAATTCGTCTGTTTCTAACCAACGTTTCGCGGATGCTAACTATAATTTTCAATCGAATTCGTTTCAGAGAAACCTCTTGCCGGTATTTAATGGAAAATGATAATTCCCTAAACTCCGAGGCGGGAATTACATCAAAGCCGAAATTTTTATCGAGGGGTTCACAGGAAAGACATTAATGATCAGGAAACCAACTGCGGATTATCTTCATGCGGTTTTTTTCACCATTACAGCCACAGGTGAAGCCCAAACTTCCCAGCCGTGCCGCTTAGTAATAGAGTAAAAAGACTCCAAAATTGGCAGAATTCCAATCACTCATCAGGTTGATACCGAACCTTCTATTCGCGAACTATTCAGATATGGTTTTGTATCGCTCTCAAAATTGTGCTAAAACAGTTCTGAAGCAGTTCTTCATCAATAATAAGGGGTGGTGCAATCCTGATCAAAGAATTGGAGTGCAGGGTCCAGCCGAGAATGATACCCTGCTCAAAACACTCTTTCACTACGGCTGCTGTTAGAGACGAGTCGCGCAGCTGCAATCCTAGCATGGCCCCTCTTCCGCGCACTTCCGTTATTCCCTCTCCCCGCAGCATGTGGCAGGCCATCTCCGCAATCCTGAAAGCTTTCTCTTCAAAACCCCCATTCAACAAAACTTCAAGATTTGCATGGGCTGCAGCACAGCTAACGGGATGACCGCCAAACGTGGTCACGTGGTTCAATGGCGGATCTTTTTTAAAAACCTCAAAAATCTCCGACGACGATACAAAGGCGCCCATTGGCATACCGCCGCCCATTGCCTTAGCAAGGCACAAAATATCTGGCACCACGCCGAAGTGTTCGAAAGCGAACAGCTTTCCGGTTCTGTAAAACCCACTCTGGATTTCATCGAAGATTAGCAAGGTGCCCGTTTCACTGCATCGTTCCCGCACCTTTCCGAGCCATTCCGGTTTCGCGGGAATAATGCCTCCCTCCCCCTGCACCGGCTCCATGATTACTGCCGCCGTTTCACTGGCTATCATGTCAAGGCATGCGTCATCATTAAAATCCGCAAAATGAACATCGGGCAGAAGCGGCTTGTATGGATCCCGGTAAACGGCCCGGCCGGTTACGCTAAGTGAACCGTGTGTATCGCCGTGGTAGCTATTGTGAAAAGCAAGAAAATGATGCCTTCCCGTATATTTTTTGGCCAGTTTTAGTGCTCCCTCAATAGCCTCCGTTCCGCTATTCACAAAATAGACCCTGCTAAGTGAACCGGGAAGCTGGCCGCATAACAGTTTTGCAAAGCGGCTCTGAGGCTCCTGAATAAATTCTCCATACACCATTACGTGCAGATGTCGATCGAGCTGACTTTTTATTGCATCAACCACCGCAGGGTGCCTGTGGCCAAGACTGCTAACGGCAATTCCGGAAATGAGGTCAACAAAACGGCGACCGTCGGTTGTGTGAATGTAGCAGCCTTCTGCATGGCTGATTTCCAACCCCATGGGTTCGTCGCTGGTTTGTGCAATATGCCGGTAAAATGCGTCGCTTTGCTCGCTCATTCGGTTACGCTTTTTCCCAAAGGTATGAAATACGGATCACTATGTCGTTGCGTACGGAGGAATGAGATGCTGTGGCCATACTTTCCAAAGCGAGAAGCATTGATTAACAATCACGAAAGTAACAATCAGGCAAAGACTGGCAGAAACAGCCGTTCTCAGAGTGTGAAGTCATCTTCATCATCTTCAAAGCTGCCCATACCGCCGAGCATACTTCCGATCATATCTGTGTATGAGCGGGTATCATCCAGGTCATCTTTTCCAAGCTTCGAATTTTGATGAAGGGCTTCAACCACGAGGTCCATTAACGCATAGGTATCATCGGATGAGTTATCGGCAAAATTCTTCACTACATCGCTTAAACCAGATACTGAATCGAGTCGTGATCTATATTCTTTATCACTGATCAGGTCTGGCAGATCAAGGCTGTTTCCTGCTGCGAACCAATCAAGAGTGTCCTGATAATCGCCCCTCTCTTCATCGGCCAATCTCATACCGGGATCGGGAAAAACCGATTTGAAGGTATTATTAATAGCTTTACCGATGATGTGCTTGGCCACATTCACCGCTCCTTCCTGCTCGCCTTCGTATACCAGTTCGAGCTTTCCGGTGAGCGCCGGAACCATGTGATAGAAGTCGGTAATCCTGAGAGTGGTTTCTTTTTCATTGTTGTGAACGGCCCTGCGTTCGGCTGCAGAAATAATTTGCTCCATTGCAGTGATGGTCATCCGGGTCGATACGCCACTCTTTTGATCTATGTATTCGCTGCTCCTCGCTTCAAATGCAACATTCTCAAGTATGGTTCGGTAGATCTCCGGGACGTGGACTTTTACAAGCCCGTTCCGGTCGCTCCAGGCTTCCTGACGCGTAATTTCCTTGGCTATACCAACTTCACGGGGATAATGGGTAATAATTTGTGAGTCGATCCTGTCTTTCAGCGGTGTTATGATATTACCCCGGTTGGTGTAGTCCTCAGGGTTTGCCGAAAATGCCATGGAAACGTCGAGCGGAATTCGAACATTGAATCCCCGAATCTGAATATCTCTTTCCTGCATAATGTTTAGCAGCGCAACCTGAATTCTGGGCTGCAGGTCGGGGAGCTCATTGATCACAAATATCCCGCGGTTTGTTCGCGGTATCAGCCCGTAGTTGATAACGTCTTCATCGGCAAGAGATAGTCTTTTCGATGCTGCTTTAATGGGGTCGATATCGCCGATAATATCGGCAACGGTTGTGTCGGGCGTGGCAAGCTTTTCCCCGTATCTTTTGTCCCTGCCAACCCATTCAATGGGAGTCTTGTCTCCCATTTCATCAATGATTGTTTTTGCGTACTTCGAAAGCGGATGTAGTGGATCATCATTAATTTCAGATCCTTTCACGATTGGCATCTCTTCATCCAGAAACCGGGTCAGCATTCTTAGGATCCGCGTTTTTGCCTGCCCTCGCAGGCCCAGCAGAATCACATCATGGCGTGCCAGTATGGAATTCTGAATTTGAGGAATTACTGTTTTTTCATAACCGAGTATGCCCGGGAACAGATCTTCTCCTTTCTGCATTGCGCGGATGAGATTTTCCCTCATCTCTTCTTTTACCGAACGAGATACCCATCCGCTTTTTTTCAGTTCACCAAGTGTACTAATCTGTTTGCCCATGGCTTTGTTTGGTTCATTTTCGTTGCACATTGATAACCGAATAACCCTGAGCTTCATTTCATAAGAATTCAAGAAATTTGCAGACAAATGCTTTAAACATCGTGAGATCTTGTATGGTTGTTGCTTACCGTAAAAGCTAAAAACGCACTTACCGGATGAAAAGAAGAGAGTAAAACCCAATGCCAGTGCGGCATAACCGGGACGTGTGCAAGCCTGAAAACTTTACACGTTATGGCCCGTGTTCTTTATTCTCGTGAGTGTCCTGCTCTTTATCAGCGTCTCATCCCATTCACTTTCAGCTATTGAATCGCTGGTAATAGCACCGCCTACCGGATACACAAGTTTTCCATCGCTGATGATTGCAGATCTGATTACCACGTTAAAATCAAAGTTTCCCTCAGGATCGATATACCCAATCGCTCCGGAGTAGATCCCCCTTCTGTAGATTTCCAGCTCATCTATGGCCTTCATAACCCGAATTTTGGGCGCACCCGTCATTGAGCCCATGGGGAAGCACGAACGAATTACATCAATAGGATCTGCGTTTTCAGCCACTTCGGCTTCAACCTTCGAAATGAGCTGGTGAACGGTTCCAAACGACTGTATATCAAACAATTTTGAGACCTTTACGGAACCTGGCTTTGAAACGACCGACATATCATGACGAACGAGGTCCACTATCATCAGGTTTTCAGCTTTGTTTTTTTCATTGAGCAAATCGCCTCGCAATCGCTGATCTTCTGCAGGATTTTCTGACCTGGCTGATGTTCCTTTAATTGGTTCTGAAAGAATCCTATTTGCCGTTTTTTTTAAAAATCGCTCGGGCGACGCGCAACAAACTGAAAAATTGTGAGCACTGATAAAGCTTCCGAATGGAACAGGATTTATCTCTCTCATTTTCTGGTAAAGGTGGTAAGGGGCCCCACGGAATGTACCCATCATCGGGTATGAATAATTTAGTTCATAGTACTCACCTTCAGCGATCCCGTGTTTGATGGTCTGTACATGTTTTATATACTCATCGCGCGCAACCATCGGGCTGAGCGAAATATCGACGTCTTCATCATTGTCATAGTTATGTACAGCCTCATTCCTCCATTTTTGTTCAGACCCATCTATTAGCCTCCACTCGCCATTCGCAGAATACCAAATAAACTCCGGCTGAATCAGGTAAAAGTCTGGGGCAGCGATGAGTCGTTTATTTTTCGATGTAAGTTTCTCACTGAAATTTTTTAGATCGTAACCCAGATATCCAAACAGCCAGCCTCCGGTCTGTTTTCTGAACTCTCTGATCGCTTCCCATGGGTTCATTGTTACGTGTTTAGTCTCACCTTGCAGCTCAATGGTTACCCGGTTTTCATAACCGTAAATCTTACTTATGGGTTTGCATGCAAGATAGCTGCATTTGGAGGATGGATGAGCATAGTCTTGTGATTCGAGCAGAACCAGCTCTCTTTGTCTGGTTTCCTGAACAAGTGTATCGGGGCTGCCGCTGCTGTATGAATGCTTCATGGAGTTATAATACGAGAAATCAGAAAGCTTTTTTATGATGTTTCAATACTGCCGAATAGCTCTTAACTTATCATAAACCTATACTAACGGATTCATTGTGTATAAACTTCTGGCAAGGCCGCTGCTATTCCGGCTCACTTCCGACTATGCTCATGAAATAGCTATTAGAACAGCAAAATCGTTCAGCAACAGTCCATGGATTCTGAATACAATCGGTACACTTTACTCCTATTCGGATCCCTCACTAAAACAAAAAATATGGGGTTTGGAGTTCAAAAACCCTATCGGCCTTGCTGCCGGTTTCGACAAAAATGCCTCCATAACCCCGATCATGGAAAAAGTCGGGTTTGGGTTTATTGAGATTGGAAGCGTAACGGCACTGCCATCTACCGGAAATCCGAAACCGCGTTCTTTTAGGCTGCCAAAAGACCAATCTCTCGTAAACAGAATGGGGCTTAATAACGATGGAGCACAAACCATCTCGAGACGGACCAGAAAGCTAACTCCGGGAGTCCCTTTGGGAATTAATATTGCCAAAACTCACAATCCGGGTATCCTCGGCGATGATGCAATTCTCGATTATAAAACGAGTTTCGACCTGGTAAAAGACTTTGCAGACTACATCACAATCAATATATCGTGTCCCAACACTTCAGAGGGGAAAACATTTGAGGATCCCGAAATACTCAACAAGCTGCTTGAAACGCTTGAGGTTAATAAGGATTCAAGCCTTCCCCCGGTTTTGGTAAAACTCTCTGTAGACCTTGACGATCAGCAGCTTGAGGAGCTGCTCGCAGTGAGTGAAAGCCACAACGTTAGCGGTTATGTTGCTACGAATACATCATCGAGGCGGGAAAACTTAACGACTCCTCAAAGAAAACTAGACGCAATCGGCAGAGGCGGACTGAGCGGAAAAGCGATTGCCAAAAAAAGTACCGGTATCATCGAGAAGATATCAGAGCTGACCAAGCGGGAAAAGACGATAATCGGAGTAGGCGGAATTAGTTCAGCACAGGACGCCATTGATAAAATAAGGGCAGGTGCCGACTTGCTTCAGATCTACACTGCGCTCGTTTATGAAGGCCCGGGAGTGGTTAAGCGCATCAATCGGGAGCTGACTGAATACATGAAGCTGAAGGGGCTGAGCCACGTTTATCAGATTCGAAGCACTATGTCTCAATCCTGAACGTGACACTGCAGGTCAAAGGTGTATCTCCGTCGAATGGCTGGAAACTTAGAAATCTCTGAATCGCTTCCTCTACGGTCTCAGGAATTCCTGTTCTGTCCATAGTGCTTATCTGTTCAAAGCTCTCAACCGAACCGTCAGTGTTTACTGTAATATGATAGGTTATCTCACTCCTTATTTCTGCTTCGCGCGCCCAATCGGGATATCGAACATACTGCATGATTTGATCGGGGCCACTTCCTGCTTGAGGACGGAGCCCTGCTTCGCTGCAGGTTAGCAAATCGGGTGCGGGGTCGCGCGGCATGAGTTCCTCAGGAAAGCGTTCTATCTGATCCACAGCATACTCGGGTGGATCTTCAGGCTTTCGAATAGTTTCTCTAAGCACCCTAACAGCGGGAATCACTGAAGCTGAAGCATAATATGTTTCAATCTGCTCCAGCACTGATCGAGTGCTATCCCACCACGCTCCCTCGAATGGAAAATCTTCTAACAGCGGTTGTGAAACAGCTGCGGAGTCCAAAAGTGCCTGCCATGTTTCTCTCTCTTCAGGAGTTGCGTCTATATCACTAAGCAGCATCCCAATGGAATCCTGCAGGGCCCGAAAATCCTTATCTGCAAGTTCCCGAATATTTCTATCGTGTACCCATTCGGAGAGTATGGACGGGTTTTCCGATTCATAAATTGCTGCTTCCATGTATTTGCGGGCAGCCTCGTACAAAATTCTCGAACTTTGCTCTTCACCCGAAGCTTCATTGGCCAGCATTCGAAGCTCACCCGCCTTTTTGGCCGGGTGCCGCTCATGCTCAGAGTCCATAATTTGCTGATATCTTTCTTCTGTTGGTACAAAAGTATCGCTATCAGGAGGTGTAAAAGCTATATCTAAACGAGAAGCTATTCGCTCGGTATAGATCGACTCCGGCCAATCTGCCATGAGTTTCTCAGCCCAGTATTCTGCTCTTGACCGGTTGTTACTAAGCAGTTCAAGATCGGCAAGACTGAACAGAGATCGTGAGGTTAGCTCTGTATTCAGTCCACTCTCAACCACACTTTCATAATAGTAGCTGGCACTATCAGGCATATTTAGCGAAAGCATAAAAAGATTGGCAAGGCGATATTCAAAGTCTTCTCGCTCTTTTCTGAGTTTGTGATTTTCCTCATCATCAAACGGAATTTCAGAAAGGTCTGGATACAAAGACACTGCGCCCGTGGCGGCAGACGCTTGGATTTCATCCTCGACGGTCGAATCATTGCTAAGCACAATCTGATCGAACCTGCTGCCCGAAACGGCGGCACGGCGCCTCCAATTGTCAGCAAGCGGCCTGTCACCCCATATCGCCTGGAACTGTAACGAAGCATCGTTAAGCATCGCCCTGTTTCTGACATTTAAAAATCCATGCTCGGTTCCCTCTGCCGCCTCAATTACGTCGTCGGCATCGGCCGGCAGTTCAGCTGTTGTTCTCCCGGCTATGCGCTGCTGTTCGGCGTTCAGTCGCTGCTGTTCCACGAGCATCTGTTCTTGAAGCTGCTGTATAAAAATTTCCAGGTCCTCTGCACTCAAATCAGCCAGATGCAACAGGCTGTCTGCTCTTTGAATTCTATTTTTCAGCGAGGCATATTCACCGAATGAGGCAGCAAGTTCGGCGGCATTAAAATAATCCGTAAGCAATGTGGGATCTACCCTCAAGGAAGCCGCTGAATCGAAGTAGGCAGCTGCCATTGCAAAATTCGCAAAATCGTCCCTGTAAATTTCTCCTATTCCAAAATAGGTTCTTGCTTTTGTAAAATTATCGGGTGCTTCGAAGCGATCTCTGAGAAGGTTTGTGTACAAGTTCAGCGCGTGCTCACTATCACCCATTATTTGATGCGTTAGAGCAAGCTCAAACCTCATCTGTACATGGTGATTGATGTATGTATCGTCTCGGCTGAGTCTTCTGTAGAGCTGTAAGGCAGTCTCATAATTCCCGGTACTTCGTGCCATTTCAGCCTGTTTTCTTAGAGCATTAAATTCAAGATCGAAAGATGACCTGATATTTGCTGCGATTCGATAGGCTGCCAGAGCCTGTGCAGGATTATCCTGCTGTTCAAGCACCTGACCGTGTAAGAAATACGCACGAGCCTGTTTTTCTCTATCTGCCAGTGAATCCGAAGCAAGATATAGATACTCGGATGCAGTAGACCAGTTGCGCTGTTTCACATAGAGTTGAGCCAAAAGTGCGTGTACCTCGGCTTGCAAATTCACGTCCCAATCTTCCACATATCCGGTTTCAATCTCAAGAAAGCGGATACCTTCTTCAATCGACTCCATTTCAAGGTAGGTCAGTCCCTGCCATAAAATAGCTTCCTGAACCTGATATCCCTGAGCCACGGTCTGTAGTTCCTGAAATTTCTCAAGAGCTGAGAAATATTCTCCCCTGTAATAGTACGACTTGCCAATTAGGAATATGGCCGGATTTACATATTTCGAATTCTCATGATTTCGCAGAATGGATGCACCGCGCTCAATGGCTTCGGCAAATTGATCGTAACCTGCATTAGAAGGACTTTTGTGAATGCGAACAGGCAGCAGCGGATTTATTTCAGGTGTTTGCCGCTCATTCAGCCTCAGCCCTTCGTCGAAATACTGTTTGGCATTGTAAAAGGTATTGTAGTAGGCTGTGAAGTTATACCATCCCTGCTTCAGAGGACCGGCGCACCCCGCTAAAAAAAAGACGGCTAATAATATGTAGAGATATCTGTACACAATTTCTTTAACGCCGGCACTCAGATTAGCGTATTCAGGAATGCTGAACCGTACTGACTTTAACCATATTGGTTCTGCCTCTCTTGGCAAGCGGCATCCCGGTAGCAACGATGATACGATCACCATCATTAACGAAACCCTTATCAATCAGATAGTCTTCCATTAACCGAACACTTTTATCCGTATCAAAAAGTTCGCGCAGGCGTACCGACTCAACTCCCCATACCAGATTTAACTGCCTTCTCACCGTTCTGCTTTCGGTAAAAGCAATGATTGGCACTTTAGGCCTGAACTTTGCAATTCTGCGTGCGGTATTACCGGAGTGAGTAATCGTGGATATGGCCTTGGCATCCACATTGTCGGCTATAGTAACGCAGGAATAGGCCAGTGATTCGATGACCTGCTTTTCTTTCCAGTCGGGCTTTCGGTATTTGAGACTGTAATAGATATTCTGAGCGTTTTCCTCAATCGATTTAATGATTTTCACCATTGTTCTTACCGCTTCCACGGGATATTTACCTGCGGCGGTTTCTCCTGAGAGCATTACTGCGTCTGTACCATCGAGCACCGCATTGGCAACGTCTGAGCTTTCTGCCCTTGTAGCCCGCGGATTCACTATCATGGAGTCGAGCATCTGAGTTGCCGTGATAACCGGTTTACCCGCCACGCGGCATCGTTCAATAATCTTTTTTTGGACCAGCGGTACTTTTTCGCTGGGAATTTCGATACCCAGATCGCCGCGCGCCACCATGATGCCGTCGGCTTCTTCGATTATTTCGTCAATTACATTCACGGCTTCCGGCTTTTCAATTTTTGCAATGACCGCCGCATTACTGCCAGTTGCCCGGATTCGCGATATTACTTCCTGAACGTCTCTTGCCGACCTTACAAACGACATTGCTACGAAGTCGACGCCTACTTTTAAACCAAATTCAAGATCTTCGATGTCTTTTTCGGTAAGCGAAGACATAGCAATGTCAACATCAGGCAAATTCACTCCTTTTCGCGACTTCAGCAGACCGCCAACAACCACCTTCGCAATTAAGTTTTTGCCTTCTTTTTTGACAATGCGGAGTTCCATCAGGCCATCATCCATCAAAATCTGATTGCCTTCGCGTGCATCCTCAGAAAGGCCTGCATAGTCGATGGGTATTAGATTAGAATCGCCCTCAACAACCTCGGTTGTGATCGTTACGAGGTTGCCTTCCTTCAGTAACTGGGCACCGTCTTTCATCTGCCCCACTCTGATTTTGGGGCCTTGCAAGTCCATCAACACAGGGATAGAATATTTGTGTTTTCGAGCAACATCCCTAACGTAACCGATAGTTTTTTCGTGGCCTTCATGAGATCCGTGAGAGAAATTAATCCTCACTACATTCATCCCGGCCCTGTATAATTGTTCTATTGCTTCTGGTGTGTTGCTGCTTGGCCCTAATGTGCAAACAATCTTGGTTCTTCGTGCACCGCTTAACATAAATATGTGTTTGGTATGTAATTTTTTTTTTAAATAGTATGCTGGTATTCAGAATGTAAACAATTATCAGCCTACATAGATGTTATATTTATTGAATCAAAAGAAATGAAAATGCGAGATATTTGCTTATTTGAATAAAAGATAACTTTATGGACGCGTATCTGAAATATTTACTGCTATTTTTTCTGCTCGCTGGCACTGTCTTAACCACAGGCTGTGTACGAACTGCGAACCCGGATGTAGAAAGAGGTTCCCTTTTTCAGTTTCGTGACGGGTATCCCGAGTTGCGAACATCGTCCATCGGACTTCTGAGCCCTACTGATGAAGCACTGATCAATGTCACATCCGATATCGTTCTTGGAAGCCTTATATATACTACTTCCGATGACTCTGATATAAGGAATGCCCGAATCAACCTGGAAATCAGGATTCTCGAAATAGACGGCGATTTTACGCAAACTGTGAGAAAATCATTTAATATTGAACACGAATTTGAAGGCAGTTACATCAGCCAGGAAGTGTTCACGCATGAAGAAATTATTACGGTTAAACCGGGCACATTCGAAGTTGAGGTTACGGTTCAGGATCAAACTTCGGGCAGAGCCTCTCAAAGAAAATCGACCGCAACAATCCCAGACCCCGATCGCCCGGAAATAAACCTGACCACAGTCAGACTTCTTGGTAAAAACGTCGGTGCCCCTGAGGATCCCTTTTTCCCAATCACAACGTACACAGTACCATCGATTCTGGACAGTCTGCAGTTTGAATTCCAGGTCACCAACAACGACATGGACGATCCGCTTACTGTGGAAACAAGGTTGCTTAAGTTTCCTGCCGACACAACTCCGGCGCGTCCCATGAATTTTAATAATTACAGCCCCTCATCAATGCCCTATGTAGGTGTAGATATGCGCCGGCCAGACATCATCGACAGCAATACACGGCGACTGGATCAGCCCGGCAGCGTTCTCATCGAATTCAAATATCCACTGCTCGAGCGGGGCACTTATCGTTTTGAGGTAGAAACCACAGATTCCGACGGCGAAACACTATACAGGGCCCGCGACTTCTCTGTAATGAGTGAAAATTATCCCAGTATTCTAACTGCCAGAGAACTTGCTGAACCCCTGATCTACCTGATGGACCGCCGGGATCATGAACAAATGATGGAAATAGAAGATCCGGAGGAGTTAAAAGAGGCAATTGACAGATTCTGGTTATCCAACATCGGTAATATGAATCAGGCACGCTCGGTTATCAATCTTTATTACGAGCGAGTGGAACAGGCAAATAAGCAATTCACAAATTTCAAGGAGGGCTGGAAAACCGATCTCGGTATGATGTACATTCTTTTTGGCCCGCCCTGGTATGTAGATCGCTACTTGAATACCATGCAGTGGTCTTATTCGTACGACAGAAACGACCCAAGGTATAATTACACCTTCGAAAGGCCAAACTTAAGAAATGAATTTTTTCCGTTCGACAATTACCTGCTCCAGAGAAATCAGGCATATTTCAATATTCAGTATCGTCAGATTCAGCTCTGGCTAACCGGCGGAATACTGACAACACGCATTTAAAACTGTACACTGTGCAGAATTATTCATCAGCAAGCTTAGACTGAACGTAATCAAAGGGGTTGATTATCGCTTCATGAAGCAAAAGCGCTAACCAGTGAAAATTTTTCAACCTCATTTTTAGGGATTTCACTATTTTGTGTTAGCTTAACCCGGATAGAACCGAAAATAAAACATCACGAATGTCTGAGACGAAAAAGGTACTGATCGTGGAGGATGATCTCATTCTGAATCTTCTCTACGAAAGCTACATGGAAAAACTTGGCTTTGAAACTGAAGGAGAGCTTGTTTACGGAAAAACTGCTATTGAAATGGCCAGAAAGGTAGAACCTGACCTGATTCTGATGGACATTTCACTTGAGGGCGACATGGATGGAATAGAAGCGATGCTAGAAATTCGAAAGTTCTCATCTGTGCCCGTAGTGTACATCACCGGAAACTCCGACAAAGCACATCAGGAACGTGCTAAGAGCACCAACTACACCGATTACTTAGTTAAACCGATTGAGTTCAATGAACTCAAGGCATGCCTGATAAAAGCTCGCATCGTTGATGCAGACTAAAACGAAGGCTTTTCATAAGGCTTCTGTCCCATATCGGTCAGAAGCCTTTTTTATTTCACCCACTCCTTGAAATCATGAATACGGAAAAAACAAGGCTTCAAATACGCACACAATTTTTTTTACTCTGCGTAGTCTTACTACCGATTACCCTGTTATCATGCACCCCATCTGCTCAAACTGTCAACACTTCTGAAACTGAAAGACAATCAGGCGCAACAGAGCGTGAACGACCTTTCTTAAATCCGATTGAGATTTCTCAGGAGTATCTGGATGCTGTTGAAAGAGGCACACGGACTGATGAAGGCAAACCCGGGCCGATGTACTGGCAAAACTATGCCTCTTACGTGCTGAAGGCCGAAATCGATCCGGACACACATACACTTTTCGGAACAGCAGATGTTACGTATCACAATCGATCGCCTTATGAACTCGACGTTGTAGTTGTGGAGCTTGCGCAAAATCTTCACAAAGAGGGAACGCCAAAAAAAGATTTCACCGAAATAACCGGGGGAAAAGAGATAACCCTTGTAAAAGCGGGCGAACAAAAACTAAGTGAAATAAACTGGCTGCAGAGATGGACCCAGCAAAGTAACGGATACATAAAAGAAGGCACGCAGCTTTACATCTTTCCGGATTCATCAATAGATGCAGATGAATCTCTGAATTTTAAGTTTGAATGGTCGTTTGTGATTCCTGAACGGGGTGCTTCAGGCAGAATGGGACGTAGCAGAGACAATCTCTATTTTATCGCCTACTGGTATCCTCATATTGCCGTTTTCGATGACGTTACCGGATGGTTTGATGATCCTTTTCTTGGAAATGCCGAGTTCTATCATGGCTTCGCTGATTATGAACTGCACGTAACGATGCCGAATGATTGGATTGTGATGGGCACCGGTGAGTTTCTAAATCCTGAAGAAACGCTTAGCAGCCGCACACTCGAGCGATATCGTTTAGCTGCAGAAAGTGATGAAACCTTTCTGATTGCTGACTTCGATGAACTGCATGATGCCACCCAAATTTCGGACGACGGAAAACTGACATGGCGTTTTTCATCGGAGAAAGTTCGTGATGTTGCGTTCAGCGCTACACTACAGTCGCGCTGGGAAGGGGCCCGAACTCCCGTCGGAGACCTGAACGGTGACGGAACAACCGACTATACGCGGATCAATACATTTTACAGAGAAGAAGCACCTCTATGGTCCGAACAGACCAAGTATGCACAACATAGCATCACTTTTCTTTCAGATTACATGAACACTCCCTACCCATGGCCGCACATGACTTCGGTTGAGGGAGCAGAAATTATTGGCGGCGGAATGGAATTTCCGATGATGACAATCATTGGAGACTATAACAATGCGGGAGCTGTTCGGTTGTACGGAGTTACCGCTCATGAACTCGCTCACATGTGGTTCCCAATGATTGTGAGTACCAACGAGCGACGCTTCACATGGATCGACGAAGGGTATACCTCATTCCATACCAATGAAGCCAATATGGATTATTATGGGGACCGCTTTGATCATAGCAATGTTTTCTCGGGATATTTACAGATTGCAGGTACAGATCTTGAGGGCGAAATAATGCGATGGTCAGATTTCCACTATCCCGGGCCTGCTTACGGTGTGGCATCATACCCTAAACCGGCTTCCGTTCTTATTGCACTGCGCGGCGTTCTCGGCGAGGATCTGTTTATGAAAGCTCATCATGAGCTGATACGGCGCTGGGAGTACAAACACCCCTATCCATGGGATATCTTCAGAACTATTGAAGATGTTGCAGGTATGGACCTCTCATGGTTTTGGCGGGCATGGTACTACGAAACGTGGGTTCTAAATCAGTCTGTGCTGCGTGTATACATAGATGGCGATGATTCCGTTATTGTTATTGAGGATTTCGGTGACGTCCCCATGCCAGTTGATATGGAGATAACGTTTGAAGATGGTAACCGGCTGCATCGAAGAATTGGAGTTGAAGAGTGGCTTGACGGTAAGCGCATCATTGAATACAGACTGAAAAATACTACCGGTATTACAAAAGTTCTGATCGATCCCGACGTTAATTATCCTGATACAGACCGGTCGAATCTGCTTTGGGAACGGGATTAATACCTGAATGTAAAAATCTATTATAAAACTGAAGATTCTTTATTCTTAGCGCTTTTTTTTCGATTGTTATACGTTATAACATTTTTGACGACATGACGATATTCAACTCATTAAGCAAACGAAATACTCTCCGCTGGTTATTCCTTGGTATTGGTATAGTAGCTGTTCTCGCTCTAACCACGATGAATGTGTACTCACTATACGCGCTTCGGGAGTCGACCATCGAGGTAACCAAGGATAATAAAAAGAACCAGCTTGAGGAATTCTCCAGTCAGATCCGTTCACGCTTCTTTGGCCCGTTTCGCGAAATTCGAAACCTCGACATAGAACAGCTTGAAAATCATTGGGCACTGAGCGGAAATTTACCTGAACAGTTTACCAGCGTACTTTCATCAGCTTTAAACGATTCTGTTTTCAGTGATATTTACTTTCTGCCCGGCAATGAAGGTACGTGCCACACCCCCGGCCAGCACATTTATCATTTCGACCGCGCTTCAGCCCTGTTTACTGTGGCTGGCGATGTACCAAAAAATGTTTGTGACGGGTTCAGCATCTCTAGTACCCAGGTGCAGGTTACCCTCGGAGAGGCTGAATACCGATGGAATAACCGGGTTACTTTCGATTCTCATCGGAGCATGACCCTTGCACTCATCAACCTTGAAAATCGTACGGTTGCCGGACACCTTAATTTTACCATCGATCGCGACTTTCTTGTTTATGATTACATCGGCCGTGAGCTGAAAAAACAGTTCAGTCCTTCGGATCAGACCGGTATCGTGGTTTGGCTGCGAGACTGGATGCAGGCAGAAATTCTAGCTTCGAGTGATGAAAACTACGTTTGGAACCGTGATGTTTACGAAATAGATCTGCGGCAGCGCTTTCCGGATATGCTCGACAACTGGTCGCTCCATGCCTCCTTTCTTGAATCTCCAACTATTGCAGCTTCAAATGCATCTCTAACCAGAAACCTGATCGTTTTAGGCTTCGCTGTATTCGCACTGTTTGTTGCTCTCGTATTCATGTTTATTAATGCACAGCGGGAGAGAGAGCTTTCACAGCGTCAGGCTGGCTTTTTGGCAAATATTACCCACGAGCTTAAAACGCCGCTAGCCGTGATGCAGGCGGCCGGGGAGAATATTGCTGATGGAAGAGTAACGGATGGTAAGCGACTCAGAGATTACGGAGATCATATATATAGTGAAGCAGTGCGGCTGAAAAGGATGATCGAAAAACTCCTGGATGTCGCCAAAGTTGATGCAGGACAAAATGTGGTAGAACAAGCACCTCATCGCACTGAAGAAATAGCCGAAAAGGTATATGAATCAACAAACGAATACATTACTTCGAAAGGATTTACGTATGAATTTGGCAAGGAAGAAAACTTGCCGATGGTAATGATCGATGCAGATCATCTCGAAACCATTCTGAATAACCTTCTTGAAAACGCAATTAAATACAGTCCTGGCAAAAAGCATATCCGGTTGTCGGTTTCGAAAGCAGGCAGTGATGTCGCAATTTCTGTAACAGACAAGGGTGAAGGCATTCCGAGAAAAGCCCAGAAACACATCTTCGATAAATTTTATCGTGTTGAAAATGCCAATACTGCAAAAACCAAAGGACACGGCCTCGGCCTTGCTATTGTAAAAAACCTCGCTGAAATGAATGGAGGAAAAATTACTGTTGACAGTAAATTGGATGAAGGATCGACCTTCACTGTGGCATTCCCCGCCTTTATCAGCGAAAATGATCTCGAAAAATCTGATATTCCAGAAAAAAGCAGCAAGCCTGTAAAACCCGTAGACGCAAACGAATATGTCTGATAAGGTAAAAAAGATTATTGTAGTTGAGGATGAACCCAGTCTTGTTTTCACGCTTCAGGATACGCTTGAAAGTGAAGGTTACGAGGTGCATACGGTAACCGATGGTGCAAAAGCCCTCGACAAAGTAAAACAAACCAATCCCGACCTGATGATTCTTGATCTCATGCTTCCCGGCAAGAGCGGGTACGACATCTGCCAGGAAGTGCGCGATCAGAAATATACATTTCCCATCATCATGCTTACTGCCAGAGATCAGGAAATAGATAAAGTAGCAGGTTTGAATATCGGAGCCGACGACTACATGACGAAACCGTTTGGCGTAAAAGAACTGCTTGCCCGAATTAAGGCGAGGCTTCGAAGGGCCAATGCATACTCGAAGGCCGGTCCTGTTGAAATGCTGAAACTGGGAGATGTAAAAATTGACCTGAAAGAGTCAAGAGTTACCAAACCGGACGGCGTTGAGCACGAACTCTCAACCCGTGAAGTGGAATTGATTCAATATTTGGTTTCCAAATCGAATCAACCCATTTCACGAGACGACCTTCTTGAGAATGTTTGGCGCTACGAATATAGCACCAACACGCGCACTGTTGATGTACACATTTCAAAACTGAGGGCGAAAATTGAAATTCAGCCCGATGAGCCCCGCTACCTTGTCACGCTTCACGGAGTGGGCTATATGCTACGCCTGAACTGACTCAGTATCCCGAATCATATCAACAAAAGCAGGAAAATTTGTAAGCTGGCTCTCGAAAAGACCCTGCATAGTTTCATCGTTTAGGCCTGTTTCCTGATCAAAGCTCTTGTGTACGCGCTGTATAAACATACGCTCGGGATACACATATGCCTTTCGATATTTTAGGAGCTGTTCAAATTGTTCAACCGGGCGTAATGCCCCGAAAGCGCCCATTGCTTCCCCAACAAGGCTTACCGGCTTTTTTTCCATGGCATCCGGAAATGGCAGATAATCATAGAACAATTTCAAAACACCCGGAAAGCCACCATTATATTCAGGTATCACAAAAAGAAACCCATCTGCTTTCAAAAATTCATTATTAAAGCTTTGCACTGATTCCGGTATATCTCCATAGGGCCCACCGTGCACATCTTTTACTGGAAAATCGCAAAGTGAAAATAATTTGGTCGTTGCATGCCGGGAAAGAATACGTTCAACATATGTTGATACTTTCATGGCGTTTGAACCGGGCCTGTCAGTTGATGACAGTATGTGAATAACACTCATTGTAATTTATTGATTTAGTAAGTTTTTTTGTTGCCGTGAGTAACAACGCATCTCTGACAATCATTTCAGGCGACAATGGAAAAAATCCATCGAAAATTTTTTTCTTAAAAAAAGCGCTTTTCTAAGGCATATGCCTTATTTATATCTGTGTTTAGTTTATTTGACTTAAATTTATTTTGAAAAAACACTCTTGCGGGCTATCATTGAAGCGAATTTACGTGGCTAGCGCCACTACGAGCTCATGTTATGGTAGACATCGAGCAATAGCTCCAATACTTATCTTGCCCGGGATGGACAATCCCGGGCAAGTCTTTTTAAACAGGCGATATGCAGTTTTTTTTATTCCTGATTCTTGCCTTTAATCTTTTCAAGGCGTTGCCAGAGCGCGGGTTCTCTACCCTGATTGCCGGGCCTGTACCAGGCAGCGGTTTTGAGTCGGTCGGGAAGATATTGCTGATCCACCCAGTTTCCCGCAAAATCGTGAGGATATTTGTAGTCTTCCGACGCATTTTTCGTACCCAGATACATGCCCGCTAACTTATTTGCTGTTTTGTCCTTTAGATACGGCGGTACCTCACCAGCTCCTTTCTTCTTTATTTCACTGTGCACTTCAAATACGGCACCGGTACTGTTGCTTTTTGGACTCATTGCCAGAAATATCGCGGCGTGCGATAAAAAGTAGAATCCTTCCGGCATGCCCGTTTTAAGAAACGCCTCATGCGCACCATGGATCACGGTTATGGCATAAGGATCGGCCATACCCACATCCTCAGAACTGAAGATTAGCAAGCGCCTGAAGATAAACTGAGGGTCTTCTCCACCTTCAAGCATTGCACAAAGCCAGTAGAGGGCCGCATCCGGATCAGATCCCCTCAAAGATTTAATAAAGGCGGATGCGTAGTGATAGTGCTCATCCCCGGAACGGTCGTAGCGAACTGAACGCCTCTGAATCGACTCTTTTGCAATTTCCAAATCGATATGTACAACGCCATTCTTGCTTTTTGGTGTGGAAAGCACCGCAACTTCTATAGCATTAAGAGCGTTGCGAACATCTCCGCCAGCATATTCGGCAAAATGTTCTCGTGCGGTGTCGTCCATATCAATTTTCATGAATCCCAGCCCTCTCTCTTCATCTTTGAGTGCTCTTTCAATCATCTCATGTACATTATCGCGGGTTAGCGGATACAACTCAAAAAGCTGACAGCGCGAAAGAAGCGGGTTTACCAGCGAATAAAACGGATTTTCGGTGGTTGCGCCCACCAGCGTGATAACGCCCGATTCGAGGTGTGGAAGCAATGCATCCTGTTGCGCCTTGTTCCAGCGGTGGATTTCATCAACAAAAAGGATCGTTTTCCTGTTACTCGCCCTGAGGCGGTGCTCTGCTTTGGCCACAACACTTCGCAATTCCTTTACGCCATCCAAAACCGCATTGATCACTTCAAAAACAGCGTCTATTTCTCGTGATATAACATGTGCAAGCGTGGTTTTACCCGAACTTGGCGGTCCATACAGTATGAGGGAGCCAATTATGCCGCTCTCTATCATTCTCCGCAACATTTTTCCCTCACCCACCAGATGCTCTTGCCCTGCAAATTCATCCAGAGAGGCCGGCCTCATCCGGGTGGCCAGTGGCTTTCCCTGGTAACTTTCTTTGTCAGGATTCTTTTTTCCAGACTCCGATTCAAAAAGATCACTCATAACCAATGTATTAATTTCATATTGAAAGTCAGAAGATTCTCATTTGCATCTCGGTAAAAATCTCGTTATTGATAATCTATACCATAACCAAAACGGGAGGATGTATGACTGTAAAAGATATTCTAAATCGGAAAGGGAACCAGGTCTATTCCGTACATCCGGATGAAACAGTTTATGACGCCATTAAAAAAATGGCTGAATTAAATATTGGCGCTTTACTTGTGCTCAATGATAAAGAACTTACCGGCGTCATTTCTGAACGCGATTACCGAAACAAGGTAATTCTGAAGGGCAGAGCATCAGCAACCACGCCTGTCCGAGATATCATGACATCTCAGGTGTATTGTGTGAATAGCTCCGATAACATCAATACATGCATGTCTATTATGACCGAGAAAAAAATTCGCCACCTCCCTGTAATGGACAATGGATCGATAATCGGGATTATCTCAATCGGAGATGTTGTAAAAGCCGTTATCGATGAACAACAGGTTGAAATCGACAACCTTCGCGACTACATCGCTGGAAGCTATCCGGGGTAAATCTTCCTAATCTGCCGGTTCTTACTCAATAAAGTGAAATCCATTCAATAAAGTAGACACTCTTTATTCGTAGTCAGTATCGTTTATTGCTCTATCGCCTCCGGGATAGCCAACTCGTACACCCCACGAAGCTGCTTAACGGGAAGTCTCACGTCGGTATCGATAACCAGTTCGCTGCCGTTTACCAGGCCGAGTTTTACGGCATTTACACCGGAACCCGCCACTGCGCTTTCGAATGCTTGCAGTTTCTCCAGCTCCACGGTTACCAGCACGCCCGACTGCGCTTCGCTGTACAGAACTTCGTGAAGGCTGCCGTCCAACGGCTTCACGGAAACATTGGCTCCCTTGCCTGAGTGAATAGCCATTTCGGAGAGCGCTGCAGCCAGTCCGCCATCGGAGAGGTCATGAGCGGCATTAACGGTTTGCTGCTGGATCAGGCTGAGCACCAGGTTCTGCAGCTTCACTTCCAGTTCCAGGTCAATATCGGGGGCATCGCCGGTGGTAAGGCCATGAATCGCCTTAAGGTATTCGGTGCCGCCCAGCCCTTTTCTGTCGGCTCCGAGATAAAAAATCACATCCCCTTCATTTTTAAAGGCCGGGGTCATGGTGTGTTTCTCTACATCCTCCACAATACCCAGCATCCCGATGGTTGGCGTCGGGAAAATGGCGCTGTCAGGGTTTTCATTGTAGAAACTTACGTTGCCACCCGTTACCGGCGTGTTGAGTGCGCGGCAGGCGTCGCCCATTCCGCCCAGGGCCTCCTTGAAGGTCCAGTACACCTCGGGCTTGTATGGATTACCGAAGTTGAGGCAGTTGGTGATGGCCACCGGCCTGCCTCCGCTGCACACCACGTTCCGGGCCGACTCGGCCACCGCAATCTGTCCGCCCTTACGAGGATTCAAATACACATAGCGCCCGTTGCAGTCGGTTTTTGCGGCCAGCCCCTTCTTTGTGCCTTTGATTCGAATCACCCCCGAATTGGAGTTCCCCGGACCATTCACGGTGTTGGTACGCACCATGGTGTCGTACTGCTCAAAAACCCACTTTTTCGAGGCGATGTTGGGTGAGGCCAGCAGCTTCAGGATCGTCTCATTGTGATTATCCGGATGGCTGAGGGAAGAGATGTCGAAATTCTGCACTTTATCCAGGTATGCCGGCCTTTTGGCTTCTCGCACATACTGCGGGGCACCGCCGCCCAGTACGAGCGAATCGGCCTGGATGTCGGCCTTCACTTCGCCTTCCTTCCAGTAGGTTACGCGATCGCCCTCCACCACTTCGCCGATCACCACGGCGTGGAGGTCCCATTTGTCGTACACGTCGATGATTTCCTGTTCGCGTCCTTTTTCGGCCACAATCAGCATCCGCTCCTGGCTTTCACTCAGCAGCAGTTCATAGGCGGTCATCCCCTGCTCGCGTGCGGGCACCTTGTCGAGGTCAACTTTCATCCCCTGTCCGCCCTTGGCCGTCATTTCGGAAGTGGAGCAGGCAATTCCCGCCGCTCCCATATCCTGCATCCCGACAACGGCGCCGGTTTTCAGTGCCTCGAGGCTGGCTTCGAGCAGCAGCTTTTCGGTAAATGGATCGCCCACCTGCACGCTGGGCCGCTTGGCTTCACTCTCCTCGCTGATCTCCTCCGAGGCAAAGGTGGCGCCGTGGATGCCGTCGCGCCCTGTACTCGCACCCACGATCAGAACCGGGTTGCCGATTCCCTCTGCAATGGCAGACGCCGTTTCGCCCACTTTCACAATCCCGACGCTCATGGCGTTTACCAGCGGGTTGCCTTCGTAGGCTTCATCGAAATAGATTTCGCCGCCAACCATCGGGATGCCGAACGAATTTCCGTAATCGGAGATGCCGCGCACCACGCCATCGAGCAGGTAGCGAACCCGGGGTGTCTCCATCGAGCCGAATCGCAGCGAGTTGAGCGACGCCACAGGCCGGGCCCCCATTGTAAAAATGTCGCGGTGAATGCCGCCCACACCTGTAGCCGCACCCTGGTAGGGCTCCACAGCCGATGGGTGATTGTGGCTCTCCACCTTGAATGCACATGCCAATCCGTCGCCGATATCCACCAGGCCCGCGTTTTCCTCACCGGCGCCCACCAGGAGCTGTTCGCCCTCACGCGGCAGTTTTTTAATTTCGAGAATGGAGTTTTTGTAGGAGCAATGCTCGCTCCACATCACCGAATATACGCCCAGCTCGGTGAAGGTGGGGGTGCGTCCCAGGTAGTTTTTGATCATTCCGAACTCATCTTCAGTGAGCCCGTGATCGAGTGCAAGTTCGAGGGTTACTTCCGGTTCCTGCAGGATAGATTGCGACATTGAATTGCTAAAGATTTTGATTTTTCAGACGGGCAGAAAACTACGAAAAGTTCCGCTTCCAATCTTTTTAAATTAACCCCGGCGGCTTGATCAATCCGCCCTGCTTTTCTGCAGCAATTTGAATATTTTTAGGGGTTGTCAGCGGTTCCGGTGTCTTATTAAATAATATTGCCGCTGAAATTTTTCAGAAATCATTCAAACCCGATATGGATCCCGTTTATTTTGACCATGCCGCCACCACTCCTGTCGATCCTCAGGTGCTGGATGCCATGCTCCCGTATTTCACAAAAAGCTATGGCAATGCCAATTCCGCGCATCAGCACGGACGCGATTGCAAAGTGGCCATTGAGGATGCCCGCGAGCTGATTGCCGGGCTGATCGGGGCGGAGCCTTCCGAAATCATTTTTACCAGCGGCGGCACCGAAAGCGATAACGCCATCATCAAAGGGGTATTTGAAGCGCTTAGCCGTGCGGGTAAAACGGAGATCATCACCTCCCCAATCGAGCACCATGCGGTGATTCATCCGGCCGAGGCCCTGAAACGGCAGGGAGCCACCATCACCTACCTGCAGCCCGACAGCAGCGGCATCATCACAGCAGAGCAGGTTGCGGAAGCCATCAGCGATAAAACCGCCATTGTGAGCCTGATGCACGTAAACAACGAGATCGGATCCATCAATCCGGTTAAAGAGATTGCGACTGTCTGCCGGGAAAAGAAAATCCCGTTCCACTCCGATACGGTTCAGAGCGTGGGCAAAATTCCCGTAAACGTAAAAGAGCTCGGGCTGGACTCGCTTAGCATCAGCGCCCACAAAATTTACGGACCAAAAGGAATTGGCGTACTATACGTAAAAAACGGCACGCCGTGGATCCCCTGGCTTCAGGGTGGTTCGCAGGAACGACGACGGCGCGGCGGCACCTTGAACGTAGCGGGCATCGTTGCTATGGCTAAAGCGATGGAATTGAGCATATACGATATGGACAAGCTCAACAACCACTACAAAAAACTGCGCGCTGTTGCTATCAGCGGACTAAAACGAAAGTTTAACGGCCGGTTTGTGATTAACGGTCCCGAAGAGGGCGGGGTACCGCATATCCTGAATGTGGGCTTCAAAACGGCCGATGACAAAGGCCTTGACGGCGAAATGCTGCTGCTGAACCTCGATATTGAGGGAATCTGTGTCTCTAACGGATCGGCCTGCACTTCGGGTGCCATGGAGCCGTCGCACGTGTTGAAGGGGATCGGGCGGAGCGATGTTATCGGCAAATCAAGCATCCGCATCAGCTTCGGCAAGCAGAACACGCTGGAAGAGGTGGAATACCTCATTGAAAAACTGGACGGTATTCTGGAACGCATGATGGCCACCGTTTCATGAACATCTGCGTGTACTGCGGTTCATCTCCCGGTAAAAACAAAACCATTCTCGACGAGGCCCAGAAATTCGGCCGGATGATGGCCGAAAGCGGGCATAATCTTGTGTACGGTGGATCGTCACTGGGCGTGATGGGTGTGATTGCTGACTCGGTAATGCTTCACGGAGGCGAAGTGATTGGCGTGATCCCCGAGAACCTGTTCAGCAAAGAGGTGGCGCACACAGGCATCACCAGGCTCATCACTGTAAAGGATATGCATCAGCGCAAATCGCACATGGCCGAACTGGCCGACGCCTTTGTTGCCTTTCCCGGAGGCTTCGGCACCATGGAAGAGCTCTTCGAAATCATTACCTGGAACCAGATCGGCATCCTGAATAAGCCGGTTACCGTGATGAACATCGGCGGCTTCTACGACAAGCTGATCCAAATGATCGACCACGCTGCCGAGACGGGATTCATCAAAGAGAAAAACCGGCAAATTATACAGGTCGCGGAAACGCTTGAGCAGTGCCTTGAGTTTTGTAAGCAGTCATGATAAGGGCAACCGGTTTTGCTACGGCATGGACTCCCCTCCTTTCCAAGTAGGGGCCGGGGGTGGTTGGATTTGACTCATAAACTAATTCCTACTTCTATTTTCTTTAGAAGCAAAATCACTTTCATACGTCATTTTTTGTTCTGTACCCTTTTTGAACCACCCCTTACCCCTCCTTGAGAAGGAGGGGAATTCTTGTCCTAAATTAATTCTGAGGCTTTAATCAAAAAATTTCATTGAAAACCTTACCCGTACTTACACTTATGGGAGTACTCTTTTTCCTACAGGGCTCACAATCATCTGATATACGCTCGGACATTGCGGGGGCGCGTCCGTTTAAGCCGTGCCCCGACTCGCCGAATTGCCTGATAGTATCGCGTGAGTATGACCTTGAGCCGGATATTTTATTTTCCATGGCTGCAGAATCGATAAATGAAATGAACCCACACGAATTTTCATCCGATTCACAAACTTTTCAAATTGAAGCGGTATTTAGGATCCGCGTGTTTGGCTTTCTGGATGATGTGGAAGCGGCCGTTGAAACCGTGGGGAACGGTAAATCGATCCTTCATATTCGCAGTGCGAGCCGAGTTGGCTATTCCGACCTCGGGGTGAACCGCAGGCGCGTAAACCGGATTTTGAACCGTATCGATCAAAAAGTTCAAAACTGATCAGAATGATCAAAGTTGAAGTAACTACCAATTCCACCAACCGTAGTTTTAGCTACCGATGATAGATATAGTTAAACATCCTTTTATGAACTGAATCGACTTTTTAAGTCATTATGAACACGCCCCTGAATCCCCTCTCGAGAGGGGACTTTTAGATGTCACCCTTAACACAGTGTTTCGTATTTGGGCAAAATAATTTGCTCATCTCGCCACTAATTAACAATTACACCAATAACAATTAACCATAAAAAAATGCCTAAACTGTCCATAAACACCGGTGTTCTGCTCATTATTCTCGGAATCATGTCCTACATACTCACCGGAGCTGCCAGCTTCACCGCACTGATACCCTCCTTTTTCGGCCTGGCTTTTGCGGGGCTCGGTTATCTCGGCAAAAAAAGCGAATCGATGCGTAAACACGCAATGCACGGCGCCCTATTGCTTGCCCTTTTGGGACTTGGCGGCTCGTTTGGCGGATTGATGAACATCATCGGCATGATTGGGGGCAACCAGCCAGAGCGCTTCGGCGCCTCCGTTGGCCAGGCACTGATGGCCGTAATCTGTATCATCTTTATCGTTGCCGGGGTGAAGTCGTTCATTGACGCGAGAAAGAATTCTTAGATGATTGATTGAGGCAAAGTTCACATTTAATCAGATATCTGAAATGGGCTTTATCAATGAACTACACCGAGTCGGGTTAGTTCACAATTTTTCTGTTTTGGTTCGGTAAAGACATACCATATCTCAATCAATCATCCTCCGAGTAGATTTCATCAATCAGGTGGGAGTACTTATCCTCGATTACACGGCGCTTTACTTTCAGGGTCGGGGTTAGCTCACCCGACTCTACGGTAAACTCCTCTGGTACAATGCGGAAATCGCGGACCTTTTCATGAGAGGCCAACTCTTTCGAAAATGAACGGATCTCTTTGCTGAATAGATTCTGCACTAGGTCATGTTTTAAAAGCTCTTTCCTGCTGCCAACATCAATGCCATTTTGTTTGGCGTACTTTTCAACCGCTTCAAAATCGGGCACAATCAAAGCCCCCATGTAGGTCTTGTTTTCTCCCACCACCATGAGTTGGTCAATCCACTCACTTGTTTTTAACAGGTCTTCTATCGGGCCCGGATAGACATTTTTACCGCCGGCGTTTACAATCATATGCTTGATCCGGTCTGTAATCTTTAGCCTGCCGTTCTCGAACTTTCCAACATCACCAGTGTGAAGCCAGCCATCTTCGTCGATCATCTCCCGGGTGGCCTCCTCGTTTTTCCAGTATCCCTTCATGGTATTTGGGCCTTTGTTGAGAATCTCGCCCGAGCCCGAGGTGAGGTCGGTGGGATAGTCTTCACCGCTAACCTGCGCGATGATGAGGTTGTCATCAAGGCTTTGAATACCAACCGTAACTCCGTTGAGCACCTTCCCAACGGTACCCATCACTTCATCGCCGTAGCGGTTGCAGGTCATTACCGGCGAAGTTTCAGTAAGGCCGTAGCCCTCAATGATATTGAGTCCGGCCGCCATAAAGAAGGTGCCGATCTCTTCCGGCAGGGCAGATCCGCCCGAAACAAAAAAGCGAATACGTCCGCCTGTACGCTGTTTCAACTTGTCGAACACAAACTTATCAGCAACTCTCTTCTGAATGGCTGTGAAACCGCGTTTGCCGTTCATATATCTCTTACCTACATCTATAGCCCAGTGAAAAACTTTTCGTTGAAACAGGCTACCCTCCTTCACATTTTTCATAACAAGACTAAAAATTTTTTCGAACAGCCTTGGCACACTTACAACAATTGTCGGTTCAACTTCGAGCATGTTTTTTGCCACCGTATCCACACTCTCAGCGTAATATATTTCCGCACCTCCCGCGATGGCCGCATAATATCCGCCAGTACGTTCGAATGCATGGCAAAGAGGAAGAAATGACAGGCAGCGGTCGCTTGAATCGATGTGTATGGCTTCATGCACTGCCTTAACATTGCTCACCAGATTACGGTGAGTAAGCATGGCCCCTTTTGGAGGTCCGGTAGTTCCCGACGTGTAGATAAGGGTACAGACATCCTCAGAACTAACTGATGCCGCCCTCTTTTTAAAGGTATCTTGATGCTTATCCTGCATTTTGAATCCTTCGGCACAAACCTTGTCGAAAAGTGATACATACTTCTCTTGAAGCTGACTCTCCACTTTAGGCTTATCGAATGCGATAACTTGCTTCAAATCTGGACAGTTCTCAAATACCTCAATGGCTTTTTTTAGCTGTATACCGGTTGAGACAAAGAAAATTGTTGAACCTGAGTCTCTGAGTATATGCTCGCACTGGCCGGGCGGAAGAGTTGAATAGATCGAGACATTGATTGCACCCAAAAGCTGAATAGCGAAATCTGTAACCGCCCATTCGTAGCGGTTTTCACTCAGTATTGCGATTCTGTCTCCTTTCTCAACCCCTTTATCAGCCAGGTAGCTGGCAAGTGCATGTACGTCATCGCGAACCTTACCCCACCGGATTTTTCTGTACCCGGAGTCGGATGATGGCTTGAATGCGAAAGCTGTTTTGTCAGAATTTTCGTATTTTCGGACGTTATTCTGGAACAGCTCAGCAAGATTTTCAAAGGCTACGACTGTTGGCATGAGATTATCAATGTTGGATGGTTTTCGATCTAAAATATATATTTTACAGTAGTATCATAAGTAATTGGTCTGCTACATATAAGGAATCTGGTGATTAAGGCGTTCATAAACAGTTACACCTGTACAGAAGATTGATTCATCTAACTTTTATGATTTATAATTGATTCTACATCAAACCTATGGCACATCCGGCACACGAGGAAACAATTCAACTTGTCAAAGAAATATTCAGAACCTACCTCAAGGAAAGAAATCAGCGTCAGACTCCTGAGAGATTTATGGTACTCGAAGAAATATATAAAGCTGAAGGCCATTTTGATGCGGATGATATCTTCTTCAATATGAAGCAATCGGGCACACGAGTTTCAAGGGCCACGGTCTA
>SL_3KL_010_SEDDRAFT_10000456_pt1 | contig 33464 bp, 25 predicted proteins | sample SodLakKL_010_SED_2_FD_10381 | JGI IMG/M metagenome (IMG submission 10381)
AACATTGAACTCTAAACATTGAACATTGAACTCTAAACATTCACCCAAACGTATCTTTACAGTTTCAGAACTGAACTTTCAACTTAAAGCATTGCTTGAAGAAAAATTTCCGTTTATTTGGATCTACGGGGAAATTTCAAATTTCAGAAGGCCTTCTTCAGGGCATTTTTATTTTACTTTAAAAGATGAAAAGTCTCAGATTTCCGCTGTTATGTTTCGCGGCCAGCAGATGGGACTCAGGTTTTTGCCTCAGGATGGCATGGAAATTACGGGCCTTGGGCGGATCAGCCTCTATGAACCCAGGGGCACTTATCAGATAATTTTTGAGTATGTGGAGCCTAAAGGTGTCGGAGCCCTTCAAAAAGCATTCGAGCAGTTAAAATTAAAGCTTTCGGATGAGGGCCTTTTCGATGCGGCCCATAAGAAGCCGATAGCTTTTCTTCCCTCAAAGATTGTCCTGATAACCTCACCCACAGGGGCTGTGGTCCATGACATGCTCAACATTATCTTTCGCCGTTATGAAAACATGCATGTTCAGGTTTTTCCGGTCAAGGTTCAGGGTGATGGAGCTACAGAGCAGATTGTGGCGGCTCTTGAGCTTATCAACACTGAAAAAGATATCGATGTGGCTATTCTGGCCAGAGGTGGTGGATCTTTGGAGGATTTTCAGGCCTTTAATTCTGAAGCAGTCGCAAGGGCGGTTTTTAAATCTGAAATTCCTGTGGTATCCGCCGTCGGGCATGAAACGGATTTTACGATTGCCGACTTTGTTGCCGACTTGCGCGCTCCGACACCTTCCGCAGCCGCGGAGTTTGTCGTTCCGGTAAAAAGCCAACTCAGTGGCAGATGTAAGGAACTTTCAGGGGCATTGGCGCTGAATATAATCAAAACAGTTGAGAAATACCGTTACCGCTTATCTCAAACCAGGCTTCGACTGATTCATCCTAAAAAACGCATTCAGGACCATATGCTTAAATTGGATGATTTATGTTTTCGTATGAAACGTTTTGTGGAAAAAATTTTTCAATTGCATCGTGAGCGCCTTGGATGGAAAGTTGAAAAGCTTTGGGTTAACAAGCCGGATAAGATGGTTGAAAAATTTAAAGAAATGGTTCATCAAGAAGATTATAAGCTGCTGTTATATTTAAAGTTTTCCCTTGAAAAAAAACGAGCCGGACTGAGAACAATCGAATCAAAACTTGCAGTGATGAACCCCAGGGCCATATTAGCCCGGGGCTACAGCATAACCCGGGTACTTCCTGAAAAATCAATCTTGCGGGATGCCGCTTTTGTTTCTACCGGTCAGCATTTGGAAATAACATTGGAAAGGGGCACACTTACCTGCCGTGTTGAAGGAAAATCACATCATGAATAAAACGATGAGCTTTGAAAAGGCGATGCAAAAACTTGAAAAAATTGTACAGGAACTTGAAACTGGTGACCTGACGTTGGAAGAATCTTTTAAAAAATTCGAGGAAGGGGTAAAACTTTCCAAGTTTTGTTCCTCAAAACTGGATGAAACCGAAAAAAGGGTTTCATTGCTTTTAAAGAACCCTGAGGGGAAGTTGATTGAAAAGCCCTTTATCGATAAGGATGAAGGGAGTTGAGATGTCTTCTTCTTTGGAAGGTTCAACGTTATTCGATTTAGCAGTTTATTTGAAACATCAAAAAAGTGTGGTTGAAAAACGTTTGGAACAGGTCCTGAGTACTTATCCTCAAGATAGCCGTGTTATTTCTGCGGTTAAGTACAGTTTGATGTCGGGTGGAAAGCGCATCAGACCCATTTTATGCATTGCAGCGTCTGAGGCCGTGGCAGTTGAGGAAGATTTTTTCGAAGATGTACTCACCTGCGCAAGTGCTCTGGAAATGATTCATACATATTCTTTGATTCATGATGATCTTCCTGCAATGGACAATGACGGGTTGCGCAGGGGAAAACCGACCTGTCATGTGGCTTTTGATGATGCTACCGCGATTTTGGCAGGAGATGCTTTATTGACCATGGCTTTTGAAACCCTGTCTTCCCATTTAGTTCAGGGCGGTAATGAACCTGGCAGGTGGCTTGAAATCATCAATCTTATTTCCCGAGCTTCTGGAGTCAGGGGGATGGTGGAAGGTCAGATGCTGGATATCTTTTCCGAGGGTGTTTCATTAACACCGGAGGCTTTAGAAAATATGCACCGGTTAAAAACAGGGGCCATCATCGAAGCCTCTGTGTGCTCTGGCGCTATTCTTGCCGGGGGCCGGGTAAAGCATATCAAAAGCTTAAAACACTTTGCCCGTCATATAGGTTTAGCCTTTCAGGTAATAGATGATATATTGAATATTGAAGGCGATCCGAAGCTGTTGGGAAAAGCGACAGGTACCGACAGCCAAAGGAACAAAAATACATACCCTTCCCTGCTGGGTTTGAACGAATCCGTCACTTTCGCAGAAAAACTGGTTGGAACCGCTTTGCAAGCTTTGTCTGATTTTGATAAGAAAGCGGATCCACTCAGGGCGATAGCGCGTTATATCATTGATCGAAAAAAATGAAGGAGTTAAATAAGATTTTGAGCCTTTTAGAGACAATCAACAATCCGGCAGATTTGAAATGTCTTCAGAGATCCCAACTTTCAGGGCTTGCTTCTGAAATCCGAAAAAAAATTGTGGAGGTTGTTTCCAAAACTGGCGGACACCTTGCATCCAGCCTTGGTGTTGTTGAACTGGCCATCGCGATCCACTACGTGTTCAATGTACCCGAAGACAAGCTGATCTGGGATGTGGGGCATCAGGCTTATGCTCACAAGCTGCTTACCGGAAGACAGAAACAATTCGACAGGCTTCGGCAATTTAGGGGATTGTGCGGATTTACCCGCATGAGCGAAAGCCCATACGATGCTTTTTCCACGGGCCACAGCAGTACTTCCATCTCAGCTGGTTTGGGCATGTCCTGCGGCAAGGCCCTTAAGGGAGAAAAATCCAAAGTGATTGCCGTAATCGGGGATGGCTCCATGACCGCCGGCCTGGCCTATGAAGGCTTAAATCAAGCCGGAGATCTTAAAAAGGACCTTATCGTCATTTTAAATGACAACGATATGTCCATTGCCAGAAACGTCGGCGCCCTGTCTTCTTTTTTAAGCCGGAAATTTTCAGGAAAAAAACTCCAGGAATTCAGAAAAGAGCTGGGTGAATTCTTAAAATCCGTTCCCAGAATCGGGGACGACATCTATCACTTTGCCAAACGTTCGGAAGAATCTTTCAAGACATTCGTAACGCCGGGCATGCTCTTTGAAGCCTTCAATTTTGAATATTTCGGGCCCATCAACGGCCATAACCTGGATCACCTTATTAACATTTTGGTCAACATAAAGCATCTAAACGAACCGGTTTTGCTTCATATCACCACCCGGAAGGGAAAGGGATATCCACCTGCCGAAAAAAATCCCACTTATTTTCACGGCGTTGGGTGCTTTGAAGTCCGAACCGGTCAGTGTGTCAACCATAGTGAATGTGCGCCCACATATACCCAGGTTTTTGGCAAGACCATGTCTGAGCTGGCCAAATTAAACAAAAACATTGTGGCCGTAACTGCTGCCATGCCTGAAGGAACCGGTTTGTGTGAATACTCGGAACAATTTCCGGATCGTTTCTTTGATGTGGGCATTGCTGAACAGCACGGGGTAACCTTTGCCGCCGGTCTTGCCACACAAGGTTTCAAGCCGGTGGTGGCTATTTATTCCACCTTCCTTCAGCGTGCATATGACCAGATTCTTCACGATGTTTGCCTGGAGAGCCTTCCGGTTGTATTTGCAGTGGATCGGGGCGGCATTGTGGGAGAAGATGGTGCCACTCACCATGGTTTGTTTGATTTGTGCTATTTAAGAAGCCTTCCCAACATGGTGATTATGGCCCCCAAGGATGAGAACGAACTTCGCAGGATGCTTTATACGGCTGTTTCACTTGATAAACCCACTGCAATTCGATATCCAAGGGGGATCGGTGTGGGTGTCAAGATGGATAACCCCCCTGCCCTTTTGTCCCTGGGCAAAGCGGAAGTTTTAACCGAAGGGCAGGATGTTTTGATACTGGCCATTGGCCGATCGGTCAACGATGCTATTGAAGCCCATGACCTGCTGAAACAAAAAGGAATATTTTCCACGGTTGTCAATGCGAGGTTTGTAAAACCCCTGGATGTGGCACTTTTTACCGAGCTGGTTAAAAAGATACCGCGTGTTATTACGGTGGAAGAAAACATGCGTCAGGGCGGATTCGGAAGTGCCGTAATGGAATGTCTCGGTGATGAGGACATTGTCTGCCGGATCAGACGCATCGGAATCAGGGACACATTTGTGGAACATGGGTCCCAAAAGATCCTGAGGCGAAAATACCATGTTGACACCACGGCCATTGTCGAAGCCGCCGAAAAATTGATGCAAAATGGGCAAATCAAAACATAGGCTGGATGTAATCCTGGTGGAAAGGGGGCTTGCCGGCAGTCGTGAAAGGGCCAAGTCCATGATTATGGCAGGTAAGGTCTTGGTGGATGATTTTCCTGTTGACAAGGCGGGAACGCTGATTGACAAAAACGCCCGGGTTCAGCTCAGGAGCGAAGACATTGCTTTTGTAAGCCGCGGTGGCATCAAGCTTGAACAGGCACTTAAAGATTTCAGCCTGGATGTTTCCGGCATGATTTGTCTGGATGTGGGGGCTTCCACCGGGGGCTTTACAGACTGCCTGCTGATGCATGGTGCAAAAAAAGTTTTTGCTGTAGATGTGGGTTATGGACAACTGGCATGGAAACTTCGACAGGATTCGCGGGTTATAGCCATTGAACGCACCAACATTCGGTCCATGAAAACCGGCACCCTTCCCTCACCCGTTGATTTGGCCACAATCGATGTGTCTTTTATTTCCTTGAAAATCGTGGTACCTTCCGTAAGCAAATTTCTGAAAAAAGGAGGATCTATTCTTGCGTTGATAAAACCCCAGTTTGAGGTCGGAAAAAATAAAGTTGGAAAAGGCGGTGTGGTTAAGGATCCGAACCTGCATCAGGAAATTGTTGATCAATTGATTATTTTTTTTGAACAACTCGGACTTACATCCTGCGGAATTTATCCGTCACCCATTTTAGGTCCAAAAGGAAACCGGGAGTTTTTTATCCTTCTAAGGTAGTATGTTGACCGGCAATTAACAGGAAGCAAGATTGCCCGGAATTAGGTGTTGATTTTTTTCCCCCAACCATATAAAAAATTTTGACTGTAAGTGTACGAGTCCAAATAATTCGTTGTCGTCAAATTTTTTACAACCAGAATTTGACGGCTGAATTTAGAAAATCCATAGAGAGGAGTTTAGATGACTGAAATGGTTGAAAAATTAAGAAATATTGCTCTAGTTGCCCATGGCGGTGCCGGAAAGACTTCTTTGGCGGAAGTGATGCTTTTTGATGCGGGTGTAACCACAAGGTTGGGTCGGGTGGAAGACGGCAATACACAAATGGATTTTGAACCGGAAGAACTCAAACGCAATATCACCATCAGCAGCTCCTTTCACCAGTTTCCATGGAAAAAACACAGGGTCAATATTATCGATACCCCCGGAGACCAGAATTTTTTTTCTGATACCCGTACCTGCATGCAGGCAGCCGATGGGGTTATTGTTGTGGTTGATGCGGTTGATGGAGTTAAGGTTCAAACCGAACTGGCCTGGGATTTTGCCGAAGAATTCAGCTTGCCGTGCACGATTTTCATCAATAAGCTGGACAGGGAAAGAGCAGATTTTTTCAGAGCTTTCAATGAGGCTTCTGAAATATTTCAACCAAAACCCATCATCACACAGCTGCCCATTGGTTCAGAAGATAAATTCAGCGGGATTGTCGATTTGTTGACCATGAAAGCCTATACTTATGATGAAAATGGGAAGTCCAAAGCAACGGAAATTCCCTCTGATATGGCGGAACAGGTGGAATCGGAAAGAGAAAATCTCATTGAAAATGTGGCTGAAGCTGATGACGAACTACTGGAAAGGTATCTGGAAGGAGAATCCCTTTCCGATGATGAAATCACAGCTGCACTGAAAAATGGCATTCAGGAACGCTTGTTTGTTCCGGTACTTTGTGGTTCAGCCACCAAAAATGTGGGTATTGATTTGCTTCAGGACTACATTGTTCAATGCATGCCATCCCCTTTGGACAGAGGTGACTGGAAAGCCCTGGACCCGTCCGGAGAAAATGAAATAAGCGTATCACCCGACCCGGAGGCCCCGTTTTCAGCCTTTGTTTTTAAAACTGTTGCGGATCCTTATGCCGGCAGACTCACTATATTTCGAGTTGTGTCGGGAACACTTGGGGGAGACGGAAACTTTTATAATACCAACAAAGAGACTCGTGAACGATTCAATCAGCTTTTGAGAATTACCGGCAAAGAGCAAAAACCTGTTGAAGAGGCCGGACCCGGTGATATTGTAGCGGTTTCAAAACTGAAGGAAACCACTACGGGTGATACGTTGTGCGATGAAAAAAATAAAATTAAATTCACCCTGGCAGATCCCATGCCACCTTTGATTTCCTTTTCCCTGGTACCCAAGAGTAAAGGGGATGAAGACAAGGTTTTTACATCACTTCAAAAACTTTTGGAGGAAGATACAGCGCTTCAGGTTGACAGAAATGCCGAAACCAAGGAAATCCTTTTATCCGGTTTGGGAAATATTCATATCGAAGTGACGGTTGAAAAACTCAAAAGAAAGTTTAATGTGGAAGTCGATTTGAATACCCCAAAAGTACCCTATCGGGAAACGATTCGGAAAAAAGTAAGGGTTCAGGGCAAGCATAAGAAACAAACCGGCGGCCATGGCCAGTATGGAGACTGTTGGATTCAGCTGGAACCGCTTCCGCGGGGAGAAGGTTTCGAATTTGTAGATGCCATTGTCGGGGGATCCATCCCCAAAGGATACATACCGGCCGTTGAAAAAGGCGTTTTGGAATCCAGCCAGAGAGGTGTTCTTGCCGGATATCCATGTATTGATTTCCGGGTAACCGTGGATGATGGTTCATACCATCAGGTGGATTCCTCTGAAATGGCCTTTAAAGTGGCGGGTTCATTAGCCTTTAAAAAAGCTGCCACCCAGGCTGAGCCGGTACTCCTGGAACCCATCATGGCAGTGACCATAACCACCCCCGATGAATATATGGGTGATGTAATGGGCGATTTGAACAGCCGTCGTGGACGGGTGCTTGGCATGGATAACAAGGGAAAAAATCAGATTATCAATGCCAATGTCCCCATGTCGGAAATGCTGACATATGCACCGGATCTCAGATCCATGACCGGCGGAAGGGGCATTTTCACCATGCAGTTTTCCCATTACGATGAAGTTCCTGCTCAGGTGGCGCAAAAGATCATTGAAGCAGTCAATAAAGAGAAGGAATAGTCCGGAGTGCGAAAGTTGTACTTTCGCGTGGCCGGCTGTAAGCCGGGTCATCCAAAAAACAAGCGAGATAATCTCCTTTGAGTCTATGGACATGGCTTAATTATTTCCAGCCATGTCCATAGATATTGGTGTGGATTCGGATTTCACGTAAACAGTTGACTTGCTTGTACTAACTGCTGCAAAAGCAAAGCTTTTGCACTCCGGTACTCCCCTCTCCCTTTTCTCACTTTCTTACCTTTTTACGTTCTCACCCTTTCCCATTATCGGCAAGGTAAATGAAAAGGCCGTGCCTTTGCCGGGCTCACTTTCCACCCAGATTTTTCCATTGTGGTAGTCGATAATTCGTTTGGTGATGGTAAGTCCAAGTCCGCTTCCGGTGGGTTTTCCCCGGGAAGTGTCCTTGACTTGCCGGAATTTATCAAAAATAATTTTTTGATTTTCTTTGCTGATACCTATGCCATTATCGATGACATCCACTTGCAGGTAATTGTTTTTTATCCATAAATTGATGGTTATAAGACCTCCATGGGGTTCACAAAATTTGACGGCATTTGAAATAAGGTTGACCATGACCTGGAAAAGTCTGTCCCGATCCCCAAGTGCTGCCGGAACTTTTTGCGGGAGGTTCAACTGGGACCTTATTCCTTTTTCTTTTAGCAGTTGGCTTAAAGCGGTAAGCGCATCGTTGATCACCTTTTTAATATTTATAGGTGTGACCTGCCATTCCATTCTGCCGGATTCGATTTTTTGAAGATCCAGCACTTTTGAAATAAGGCGGGTCAAGCGTTCCGTTTCGTTAATGATGATCTGGGTAAATTGCTTTTTCTGACTTTTGCCAATGTTGGGATTATCATGAAGTATTTCGGCCAGTGCACGAACGGAGGTCAAAGGCGTGCGCAATTCATGCGTAACAGTGGAGATAAAGTCATCCTTGAGTTTATCCAGTTCTTTAAGTCTTTCATTGGCGGCCTGAAGTTCCAGCGAGGTTTTTTCGAGTTCACGGCTGTATTCGATAACCTGCCGTGTTTCGTCGAGAATATTCATGACCTCTTCGATGCCTAAAGATTCTTCTTTGACCACCGAGGCCACCATGACACGGGCCGATGCTGACCCGATGGCTCCAGCCAAGAGTTTTTCAGCGTGATTGACCAAGCCCGCATCCGAGGTCAGTGATTTGTTCCAATCAATTTGATGCCTGTTCATATATTCGGAAAGGCCTTCATCGGCTCTTTGCTTTCCTAAAAACCTGCTCAAAAGCGACCGTAAATCAGGAACCGATGCAGTTCCCCGCCAGAAAAAAGATTCGCCCGGACCTCTGGAATATTTGAACACATCGACAAAAAGCGCTGCCTGTGTGGCTTCAATGGGAGATGGCCGGGTAAAGACAGATACGCCGACATATGCGCCGATGTTGACCAGCATACTCCAAAAAACCGCGTGGGTGATACTGTTGAATCCTTCCAGACCGAAAAGTTGAAAGGGTTTTAAAAGAGCAATACCAAAGGGGCCTTCCAAAACAAAATTCTGATGAATAAATCCGGCCTGAACCAGGGACGGAAGAAAAAGCGTATAGATCCAAACTGCAAAGCCGCCTATTAAGCCGCAGAGAGCGCCCATCCGATTGCCGTCTTTCCAGAAAATTCCCCCGATTATGGCCGGTGCAAATTGTGCCACAGCGGCAAACGAAACCAGGCCGATAGAAACAAGTGGATAAAATTCACCGATAAATCGGAAATAAGTATACCCTAACAAAAGGGTGAGAGCGATTCCGGCCCGACGGATTGTCAGCAAAAAATGGCTCAAATCACTTCTCTGAGCAAACCGAGTGAGAGGCATCCACAAAAGTACCGGCATGACCAGATCGTTGCAGATCATGGTGGAAAGAGCGATGGTTTCCACAATAACCATGCTTGTGGCAGCAGACATGCCGCCAATATAAACAAAAAGGGCGAGACCCTCCTGGTTTTCAATCATGGGAAGGGTTAACACAAAGGTATCGGCATCCACGCTTCCATCCGGAAAGTGCAGCAACCCTGCAAATGCCGCCGGCAACACAAAAATGTTGATGGCCAGAAGATATAGCGGAAAAAGCCACATGGCCTTATTGATATGTTCTTCGTTGACATTTTCCACTACCCCGATTTGAAATTGTCTCGGCAAACAAATAATGGCCATCATGGAAAGAAATATGCTGACACCCCAATCTGCAGAGGTACCGTTTTCCATCCCAACTGTGAAAAGCTCGTGCAACTCAGGGTTTTCCCGGGCTTTACTGATAATGTCTCCGAACCCATTGTAAATGAAATAGGTAATAAAAATGCCGACTGTTAAAAATGCCACCAGCTTGACAATTGATTCAAATGCAATGGCCGCCACCAGGCCTTCATGACGTTCGGTGGCTTCCAGGTGACGAGTGCCGAACAGAATGGCGAAAAGGGCCAAAAGCACTGCCACATGAAAAGTGGTGTCTTTGAGCACCGGTATTTGATCGAAATGAACCGAGGGCATGACAATATCAGGGTAATTCTGAATAATCTGGAAGCTGATAGAGATGGCTTTGAGTTGAAGTGAAATGTAGGGAATTACACCCAGGACAGCGATAATTGTCACCACCCCGGCCAATGATGCGCTTTTTCCGTACCGTGAGGCGATAAAGTCTGCAATGGATGTAATATGATGAATTTTACTGATACGAATGATTTTTTTGAGCACCACCCAACCCAGGGCGGCCATGAGTGTAGGCCCGAGATATATGCTTAAAAAGCTGGGCCCCGTATGAACCGCCCTTCCCACACTGCCGTAAAATGTCCATGCCGTGCAATATACGGCAAGCGAGAGAGCATAGATATAAGGATTGCTGATAATGCTTCTGCCGATATCCGCCCTTCGGTCCCCATAGTAGGCAATGGCGAACAGCAACCCCATGTATCCGAACGAGAAAAAGAAAATGATCCCTGTTTCTAACATTTTATTCCCCGTTTCGGTGAAGACTGATTTTCGGTTTCGGTGAAGACTGATTATCGGTTTGTTGTTTTGAAGGCTTTGGTTTTTTGTCTCTGGGAAGGTATTTTTTGGGATGTATACTGGTGATCAAAATTAATGAAATGATAATAACGCCCCAGACAAAAAACAAATAGATGTACAGAAGGGGAATGCCCCAGATAAATATTTTATAATTGAATAACGAGAGGATGGGAAAGTTAAATACCAGGCAGCCCAGCAAGAAAATACTGAAAATCCGTTTGCTTTTAATACTTTCAGGGGTCATTGAGGTCTCCTAAACTCAGGCATCGCCTGCACGGTGCATAACCCTGCCAAAAAGCATCCCAGGCACTTGTGAGCAGGATTTCGTTTTTTGGGTGGGTTTTTTTCCCCCAGGAACAATCCGGTGTATGAAAACGTTTTGAATTCCTGTTTCCAATATACCATTCCGATTTTTCACGCAGATTTTTCCATATTCCTCTTTTGTGTGCCATGGCCTGCTGTTGTGTCTTGATCAACAGGTCACGATATTTCAGGTTGGGCTTGCTGTGCAGATAAAAAGCGTATCCTTTTTCCAGGAGGGCTTGATTTACAAACACGCCGTTTTCTGTGAACACATAGGCCAGTTTTCGTCCAAAGCGATCTGTTTTTTCCCGGTCATATTCCAGTCTCAGCTTTGTGGACAATACCAGTTTTTCATTGTATTCTTTAGCGGCATATCCATAGGGTTCGGCAATATTGTTCTGATGATCGATTTCAGGAGAATCAATGGCGATATACCTGACAAAAGTGCCATCTTTCAAAACGATGGTATCGCCATCGGCAACCCATTTGACCCTGACCCACTCTTCCCCGAAAACATAATGGGGAAAAATAAACAGCCAGGCAAGAACCCAGAGTAAAAAGAAGCATCTATTAAAAAGTTTTCCGGCCAGATTCCATTTAAGCAAGTTCACAGACTTTTGCAGCGCTTCTATCCAACATTGCCGGCAACCCCCCCCTCTCCGCGGGGACAAATCCAAGGGAATTTTTCCAGACATGTTCATCCTCCATGCAAAAATACAAGCAAACATCCGGTGCAATTTTTCTGATATGTTCAATAATCGCCTTATAGAAACTTATTCTCAAAGGTTTGAAATATCGCATTTTGCCATCCAGGCCTCTGATGAATTCCCCATAGACAATTTTAGAGTGTGGAAATCGTTCTTGTATGGTTGGTTTCAACGATGGCATAAAGCGAAAGGTCCCAAGGCTGATCCAGGGAATATTTTCGGGGTTGATATATGAAAATAGTTTTGTAATCACATCTTTGTAGTCGTTTTCACATCCGGGATAAAGCACCATGGGATCAAAATGAAAGGCTACGGGATATCCCCATTGCTGGCATTTTTGGGCGGCATATAGTCGGGACTTGAGAGATGCGGTTCCGCGTTCCTGTGTGCGGATAATTTCTTGGGTGTTCAAAGACCAGGCCAATATGGTTTTTCGGTTGTGTTTCAGGCTTCGGAAGTTTTCAATGGCGGTGGTTTTTGTTTTAAGCTCCAACACGCAATGGTGCTGATTTGAAAAAATCGGAACCAGCAATTGGGACAAGTCGGTCCCATATTCCCAGATGAGACTGTCGGTGAATTCGCCTGTTCCGATTCTCAAAAGGATCTTTTGTTCAAGTGCCATGTGAAGTTCTTCAATCATGTCATGGTGATTCACAAAAAACTGTAATAGCGGTGGATGAAAATAAGACTGTAGTATGCAATAAGAGCAATCCATGGTGCAGAAAGTGCCCACATGAAGAATCTGATAATCACAGCAGATATAGTTTTGAGTCCCGGGGCATTTTTTTAAAAATGCACCTTTGTTCCGGGTCAGATAAAGTGTTTTCTTCCCTGCTTTGACCGGGTCGGCATGGGTATTGATTTTTTCATAAAGGGTTTGGACATCATGGATTATCTCAGCGGAGCATTGGATCCGGTCACATATGGATTTTACCTGTGATAAATGCTGTACAGAGCTGTCGATATATATTTGTTCGATGGGCATGCTTTTATTGTGATCACCCAATCCCTACAAATTCGAAATTGAGTTGGGCCTGGAATTTTTCAATTCGTTTAAAGATTTCTTTGAGCATGGTCTGTTCGATGCGGGACAATTTTTTAGGCTTAATGTAATTGTCCGGCTTGGCGTTTTCATCTATAATGGCGGAAATTTGCCGTACAAACCTCAACTGCATCATAAAGCTGTAGGCTTGATCCAAATCATTGTAGTCCTGCCACGAGAGCCGGTTTTTAACGTAGAGCTGAAAAAGACGGTCCTGGGTATTGGTTTCATCGATCTTGTTTTTTAAAGCATAAATTCGCGCATAGTCAACAATGGGCTGCATGGCCGATTTAATATCAAAGGCATCCTGGTGCTGACCTTTGGATTCCACCACAAAATTTCGAAAAAAGCCGATGGGAGGTTTGAAGTAGAGTGCATTTTCAGTCAGGTTCCGGAAAAATCCCGCCCAGCCCTCCAGCGAATCGAATAAAAATTGATGCAGATCCGCAATGAGTGTTTTGTCTCCGTATCCGCATTTAAAATCAAAGAAAATACTGGATTTGAGCAATTGTTCAGGACCTCCTGCATATATCCATGATGAAAAATAGTCTTTCCAGACCGACAGTGGCTGGCACCATTTCGGGTTTTGGGCCATATTGTCGCCTTCACAGAAAGAATAACCAGCCTGATCCAGCCAACTGCATACTTTTTTACCCAGTTGCAGAAAATATTCCTGGGCCTCCTTTTCAGTTTCACCGGAGACATCCTGATATACGATGGCATTGTCCTGATCCGTCTTTAAAGTCTGTTCTTTCCTTCCCTCACTGCCCATGATCATAAAAGCAAAACGCGCAGGAGGATCTCCCAGATCCTGGATGGCAAAATCTATCAGTTTCTTCAAGATGGTATCTGAAATAGTGGTGACAAGGCGGGTTACATTTTTAGACTTGGCACCCCCATGAATAAGGGTTTTGATAACACCGGGAAGCTGGCTGTGTTTATCGATAATGGATTCGAGAGATGCTGCTTCGGTAATTTCCCGCACAAGAAAGAAGGGTGACTGTTCCTGTGCATTTAAAAGATCACGATTGGTCACCACCCCGATGACTTTTTCATCCATATCCGTCACAGCCAGGTGTTTGACCCCCGTTTGGGTCATCTGTATCATGGCTTCAAAAATGAGGGCTTCCTTGGGAATTAAACTGATCGGGTTGGACACAATTTCGGCCACTGGTCGATGGATATCATATCCTGCGGATACGACTTTATTTCTCAGATCGGCATCCGTAAGAACACCGGTAAAGTTGTTATTGGAGGACTTGATAAAAACGGAACTTGATTTGTGCCTCGCCATAATACTTGCGGCTTCCTGGATGGAAACCCCGGAATCACAGTAGACTAGATCCCGGTTATAAACCGTCTCCACCGGCTGGTTGAAAAACTGCTGTTCTTCATGCCCCTGATAAAGGGACTTTGACACAATGGCGGCATAGGATCTGTCAAGCATTCGTTTTCCGAAAGTATCCGTGAAATATTCGGAAAAAACCTCATACTCTCTGCAAAGAGCCAAGAACTCTTTTTTGGGCAAAATATAAAAATAACAATCTTCGGTGCACTTTAGTGTGCGTACGGCAAGGGCATCATTTACCAGAAGCGTGATACCCCCAAAATGCTCCCCTTCCCCCAAAAGCCCCAGCAGCCTTTTCTGATCGCCTTCCTCATAGTAACGTTCGGCAGCCCCCCTTTGGATGATGTAAAGGTAATCAAGCTTTGTCTGTCCCTGAACACACATGATTGAGCCCTTGGGGTAGTGAACGATAGAAAGTTTGCCGGCCACCTTTTCGATTTCATCATCAGGAAGAAAAGAAAACGGAACAACACTTACAAGAAACTGAAAAGACTGCTCTATGGCCAGTGTGGAAACGTAAGATTCATCAAGCATTCTTTGGCTGTAAATATCCACAAAATATTCTTTGATGAATTCATGGCGATTGCACATCTCAAAAAAAGGTTTCTCAGGCATAACATAATAAGCGGCATCTTTTTCTACAGCCACGGTCCTGAAAGAAATGCCCGAGTTCATCAACATGGAGACTGCTCCGCACAAATCCCCCCGCTGAAGAAAAACGGTAAACGTTTTTTTTCCCCTGATTCCATGGTAAGCTTCAATGGACCCGCTGTTGACAATAATTAAATGATTGACTTTTGTTTTTCCCTGAGAATAAAGCACCGTGCCTTTAATCTTTTTTTCAATCCAAACCCTTCTGGCGTAATTTTTCAACTCCTCTTTGGGAAGCTCCGAGAAGGGGGGTATGGTAGATAAAAATTCAAAAGCCTGATCACTCATAGAAACTCCTTAATGTTCCACTTACCTGACTAATATTTCAACCTGGCATACATGGTCTTTTTTGAGGCCTGACGGGCTTCTTTCATGGTATGGATACCCTGTTGGGCCAACAGAGGGATAAATTTCAAAAAAACTTCCGCCGTAGCAAGCGTGTCACCCAAAGCGGTGTGTCTTCCCACTATACTGATACCCAGCCGGTTAGCAATCGATTCCAGGCTTTGATCTTCCTGGGCAGGGTTTACCACGGCTGCCAGCAGCAGCGTATCGAGGACGGGGTTTATAAATTTGATGTTGGTTTGTTTTTCCTTCAACTCCAGCATTCGCATATCAAAGGCGGCATTATGGGCTACAAGTACCGTATCTTCGGCAAACATGTGGAACAAAGGAAGAACCTGGTCGATGGTCGGCTGTCCTTCAAGCATTTCCGGTTGTATCCCGTGAATTTTAATAGATTCTATAGGTACATGACGTTTGGGATCAATGAGTTGATCAAAAATTTCATCATGAAGAATGCGCCCATTGACGATCCGAACAGCGCCGATAGCAATAATTTCGTCGTTTCCTCTCGTATCCAGACCGGTGGTTTCCGTATCGAAAACAGTATATGTAAGAGACAGCAGCGAAAGGTCATCCAGTTCCGGATTCTGTCCCGGTTGATTGAACAGGTCAAAATCGTAGAACTCGGGACGACTATCCGGAACGATGGTCATGGTACGGATATTATCGGACTCTACCGCTTCGACGGCAGGGAGACAAAAGCGCAGATAGGACTGATTTTTCACGTCCCGGCAGGAATAAGACCAGATTTCCGCCTCATGGTGCCCGACAACTTCCTTGAGCGTGAGAGGAATACCTTCATCTTCGATCATCAACGGCTGTTCATCCCATTTTTTAAGTGTTTCCATCTTGATAGAGCCGCCTTCCCATAAAAGATCAATATTGACGAATCTTCCTTTCCTGCTCAAAGTACAAGCAAAATTTTTCCCGTCAAACTGTTTTTTAATTTGATTCAGAATATAAAGGATAGAGGTAATAATGGAGTAGCTGTCCACCTTAACCCATTCATCAGAACCGTTGGTTTCCGTTGACAGTTGAATTCCAAGTGCCTTATCGGCTCTTTTTGCAATGGTTTCCACCAGATCCTCAGCAGGCATTTTAACGAGAGGCCACTCGGTTTTAACATGGCTCGAATAATCGATGGCGGCTTTGTCCAAAAGATAGCCCAGTGCGAGAGCTTCTTTATGGATAATTTCGTTGAATTTTTTCTGCTGCTCTTCATCCATGTGAGGATATTCCAGGATGGCTTCGATTGCAGCCCGGATACTGGCCACAGAAGCCCTGATACCCCTGGAAAGGTTTTTCAGTAAAAAATCAACCCGGCTGTCCACCTGAATTTGCTGAGTAATATCATAAAAAATGGTGATAAAACCGGTCAGTTGCCGCTGCTGATTTAAAATCGGGACCGTTTCCACCCTGAGCAGGTTGCCTTCTTTACCTACAATGACAAAGTAAGCGGCGATGTTGAGTTCTTCACGCCTCAATTTTTCGGCAATTTCATCGAGGGCGTGAACAATCACGTTTTTATCAATGACTCCAAATATCGAGCGCCCAAGCCCGATAAACCTCCCGGTTTTATTCAATGGGGAATCATTTTCCGTCTGACCTTCCAGAAACTCCCTTGCACGCTTATTATAAAAAAGTATTCGACCTTCCGCATTGCATATGAGAATCCCCTCGGGAAGTTCCGCCATAAAAGCCGCCAGCAGGTTTTTTTCCTCTTCGAGATCTGCTTTGGCGATCTGGATTTTTTGTTCCACGTTTGCCCGCAAATCTTCCTGCCGGTCTGCTCCCCGGTTAATCGCTTTGGCCAGACGTCCGATCTCTTTGCTTCCTTCCACTTTGATTCGGTGGGAAGGATTCACGGAATTGATTATGGTAACTTCTTCAATAAGCTTATTGATGGGAATGATGTAGTTGTTGAAAATGGCGTCGAGAATAAACCCGAAACCGGCGAGAATAACAAAAACAACACCGAAAATATATATGAAACGCTCCCTGGCTATTCGCAGAAGCATTTCGGCTTCAGAAGGCGAAAGCTGCTGCCATAAAAAGAACCCGAGGCTTACCACCAAAGCAAGTGCGATGGTGAAAGAGACTGCAACGAACCACCAGTATTTGTTGTTGGGATTCACTATCTCCCTTTTCGATACTTACTTGGCTGTATGATGAACTGGTTTGCGATATAGTACCTGAACCAAAAGCCCTTTATTTCCTCTCCCGGCGGGGGAGTGTCAGGGTGCGGGGTAATAATATCAGAACCTCATTGCAGCGAACTCCAAGGAATAACGATCATTTCAATAAAGACATATGCTAAAAAACTAATCGCACCTAATGCTGCCAAATAAATTAGGAAAGTATTCCATTTGTGCGTATTTTTTTCATTCTCATAATAATAAACCGGATTTGCGCACTTTTCACACCAGTATCTTCTTCGGTCAATGGTGAAAGTATGTCCGCAATCACACTGAATTTCCTTGGGAGGCAGTCTTTCCATGGTAATGATTCCTTTGCATATTATTTATAACAAAATTATTTCATACGTAAATTTTCAGCTATTTTAATCAAAAAGTCAAGATTTGCAATAAAAAAGGCCGAAAGATAATTTCATATCTTCCGGCCTTAACTTAACAGGGTTCAGCTTAACCGAAAAGACCCAAACCAAAAGAGGCGGTCCACAAAACAGCGAATGCAATCACGCCGATAAGATAAATATCTTCTTTATCCATATTGGCTACCTCCTGGTAAAGATAGTTCGATTAAGCTTCTTTTATAACGATCATGGTTTCTTTTTCAGCCCTTTCGATCTGTACAGGACTTGTGGTGGACATTTCAGATTTGAAACTCCATCCCCACATCACGACAATACCAATGATCCACCAGAAAATCTGCCATGACCACACCGGTGTGAACCCTCCGAATGTAAACCAGCTGTTGGCCATAATGCAGAGAGGTCCGATAGCAATAACATACCAGCCGATGACGACATATTTCCAGACATTTCGCCATGCTTGGCCTGACTCGCTTGGTGCATCAATGTCGTCGAGGAAATTGCGCACCTCCTGCTGGCGCTTGATGGTTTCTTCGTCATCTTTTATTCCAAGCCCCCTGCAGAGGTAAGCCACAATGAAGGCAACGAACGTACCCCAGAAAGCACAGTGCATTGACAGCGGGTTGGGCCAGACACGATAGGTAAGGGTTACGGCAATCAGACCGGCCAGCGTGCCCAGAACAGCACCCATGGACGGGAATCTGAATCCCCAGAGAACTCCAGCCTGGAATAGGTACATCACAAATCCAAAAGCTGTGGCCAGGGCTCCAAGGATAACGAGAGCCGCCTGTGAAGTCAGACCAACGGCCAAAGCAGCTATTGTCAGTACGGTGGCAAGAATACGGTTCACCCAAATCTGCTCGGCATGGGTGGCTTCCTGATTTTTGATGTATCTCCAATAGACGTCACGGAGCAGGATAGATCCGCCGGTTCCCAGATAAGGTGCCGCAGTTGAGTGAATAGCGGCAATAGCACCTACAAAAACTATTCCCAGCATAAACGGCGGCAGGTACAGTTTCATAAAGATGGGTACGACAGTTCTGTCCGTAAGCCCGCCGACTTCTGCTGCAGCAGACATAAATGCCGGATCATTTGCCACTTCCAATACCTTGGCGCCCATGCCCTGGAATGCGGAAAAGAAGAACAGAGCAAAACCAACCACAAAACATGACATGAACGTCTGCTGCCAGGCAAGGGGTGCCGGGGATTTAATGCCGAAGTTCCACATGGTAAAAGCCGGAGATGATTGAATACCCATGAGTGCAAACATATAGGTAAGAATCATTACCGCGGTCCATCCACCACCCAGACCCCAGTTGATTACCATTGGTACTTCCAGATATCTGGTCTCGAGCAAAGCAACATTTGCGGAAAATGCCCCCCAACCTTCGAAAATCGGATGGGTAAGAACATAAATACCAATAATGATAATACCGCCTACCAGCAAGATGAACTGGATAACGCCAACCCATGTACTTGCCTTGAGACCTCCGGTGCACACATAGAACCACACGATAAATGAAAGGAAAAGCACTCCAAAAGTAAATGGCACGCCGGCGATAACCTCGAACAACGCACCGGCAGCCATCAACTGGATTGCCGAGTAGAAAATGGAATACAAAACAGCAGTGAAGACTGTCAACCAGCGGGTTGCTTCCGAGTTGTAATAATAGGCGTACATGTCACCGGGGGTAACAAACCCGTAACGTTTGCCCATCAACCAGTTTCTTTTAGCAAATAAAGCGCCGGTCATGGGAATGCAAAATACGTAAAAGGATGCAAATGCATAAGCCAGACCGTCGCGCCAGATCAATCCTGGATGCCCGATAAAGGTCCATCCGGAAAAAGATGCGGCTGTGGCCGCCATTAAAAACGCGATGAAAGGAATCGACCGCCCAGCGATAGAGTAGCCCGAGGAGGTCTTTTCAGTAAAATATCCTTTCAAGCCCCAGTAAAAGCAATAAATAATATAAATCGCCAAAAAAATATAAACCCAAGTGACTCCACCCAACATTTTTAATTCCTCCTATGCCTTATGTCAATTCAGTTGACCGGCTAACCGGATATGGATAACTCTATTAGCTGCAAAGCCTGCGTTTTTTTTGTATTCTCACCTCCTTTCCGATTTCCGTTAATGTTAATGTTTAAGCTAGAGGTTATTACAGGTTAATTCTCTACCATTTTCTTGATGTCTTCCACCACTTCCGGGTTGGCAAGTGTCATGGTATCGCCCACGTCGCTTTTATTGGAAATGGCGGCAAGCACGCGCCGCATGATTTTTCCTGAGCGTGTCTTGGGCATGTCGGGGACAATCCAGACTTTACGTGCCTTGGCAATAGGACCGATTTCACGAACCAGTGCAGCGTTTACCTTTTGGGCGATTTCTTCGCTGGGTTCGTATCCGGGTTTTAGTGCCACATAAATATCCGGCTCAACACCCTTGATATCGTGCCTGATCGGTACAACAGCCGCTTCAGCTACTTCTTCAACTACAAGGGCCGCAGATTCAAGTTCTTTTGTTCCCAGGCGATGACCGGAAACATTGATAACATCATCAATACGCCCCAGAATACGAACATAGCCGTCTTCGGCCATCATGGCCGCATCGCCTGTCAAGTAGGGCCAGTCTCTCCAGTCCTTGCTGCTGGAATCTTTACAGTATTTTTCAAAGTACTGGCGTACAAAACGGTCCCGGTCTCCCCAGATGGTCTGAAACATTCCCGGCCAAGGATTCCGGATACAGAGATTTCCCGCGATTCCTTTGCCAGGGGGCACTTCATTGCCCTTGTCATCGTAAATGATACAATGAATGCCGGGCATACCGGGGCCTGCACTGCCGGGTTTCATGGGCTTGATGGCCGGGATGGTGCTGCACAGAAATCCACCGGTTTCTGTCTGCCACCACGTATCCACAATAACGGCTTTTCCCTTTCCCACCACTTCATAGTACCATTTCCAAACTTCGGGTTCGATGGGCTCTCCAACGGTGGTCATATGTTTGAATTCATAGTTATATTTGGCCGGTTCCTCCGGCCCGGTTTTTCTAAACGCCCGAATGGCTGTGGGTGCTGTGTGGAAAATGTTGACCCCCAGGTCCTGGGCGATCCGCCAGCACCTTCCGGCATCAGGATAGGTGGGGATACCTTCATAAATGACCGTCGATGCACAAATGGATAGCGGGCCATAGACGATATAGGAATGGCCGGTAATCCATCCGATATCCGCCATGCACCAGTAAACGTCTTCCGGATGAATATCTTGAACATACTTTGATGTTGCGGTGACACAGGCCAGGTACCCGCCGGTGTCGTGCTGGCATCCCTTGGGTTTTCCGGTGGTACCACTGGTGTACATGAGAAACAACGGTGCTTCGGCCGGCATTTTGACAGGCTCTACCCGTGCGCCATAATAATCTTTTATGACTTCGTTGACAAAGAAGTCTCTTCCTTCAACCATGGGGGTCGATGCAGAATATTTGCCGGGATAACGCTGCCATATCAAAACTTTATCGACCTTTTGTCCGTGTTTTTCTGCAATCCCTACAGCTTCGTCTGCCTTTTGCTTGTGATTGAGAAGCTTGCCGCCCCGATAATAAGCATCCATGGTAATGAGAACGCTGCTGCCGGAGTCTGTGATTCTGTCTCCACAGGCACTTCCGCTAAACCCTCCAAATACCTGGGAGTGAATGATCCCCAGTCGGGCACAGGCCAGCATGGTGACGGGAAGATCAGGCAGCATGGGAAGATGAAGTGTGACACGATCGCCGGTTTTTAGTCCGCAAAAATCAAGAAGCACAGCCGCCATCTCGTTGACCCGCACCCAAAGCTCCCGGTAGGTCACATGCTCGATTTTTTCTTCCTCAAGTTCAGGGACAAAATGGATGGCTGTTTTATTGCTGTTTCCGGCCAGGTGACGGTCAATGCAGTTGTAGCTGACATTGAGCAATCCCCCCTTGAACCACTTGTAGCACGGAGCATCACTGGTATCCAAAATTTCATCCCAATACTTATACCAGTCCAAAAGATCCGCATACTCTTTGAAACAGTCCGGGAAATTGTCCATGCTGAAACGATCATAAATGCTTTCATCCGTCATATTCGCCTGTGCGATAAACTTGACGCTGGGCATATAATAGCCTTCTTCCCCCCAATGAACAGCTATTTGAGCCTCGGATGTTTCAGTATATTCTTTTTCCGCCATCGATTTCTCCCTCAACCAATCATGTTTGCCCCTAAAAGAGAAAAAAACATATCATTTTTAAAAAACTAAATATTTGTTTGAAATCCGATTGCCTTCCTGACCCAAAATCCCCCCTTTCCATAAATAGTACGGAAACTTACAGACTCACCCCCTTTCATTCTTCTTAATCCCTTCGGCAAAAATATCGAAAGCAATTTCAAGGGTTTCTTTTAATGAGTCGCTGCCCTCATTCAATATTCTCTTGCTTTCCTCCCATAAAACAATTCCTGAAAACATGGCCCATATGATATTTGAAAAAGTCAACGGTTTCTTTTCGATAAAGGTACCCCTGCTTATTCCTTCTTCAAATATCTTTGCCATGGTATTTAAAGAATTTCGGGAAAGTTCCCGGATTTCAGACAGAAGCTCAGGTGTTAAATTTTTCAAGGCTTCACTCGATTGCAAATGAAACATGTTAACGAGAATCAGAGGATCAAATTCATAAACGTCATACATTGCCTCCTTCAAAGATTCGATCATTTGCTCGGGGGTCTGATCAGGCTCGGCATTCACATGTTCCAAACGAATCAATAAATACTGAAGTATCCGAAGCGAAAGGGATGCATAAAGTTCATCCTTGTTTTTGAAATACAGATAGAGCGTTCCGGGACTAAGTTCGGCTTCCTTGGCGATGTCTTCCATGGTCGCTTTGGTAAACCCCTTGACGGAAAACACTCTCTTGGCCGCAACCATGATCTGCTGCCGCCGCCGTTCTCGTTCTCTTTCTTTGCGTTCCTGTATTCCCATAATTTTCTGAATCCCATTTAGTTCTTAATTTGCACTTTTAATAAATATGAACCGTTTGTCAAGTAAAATTATATTTATTTTAAAAAAAAATTCATTTTCCCATGGTCGGTTGTATGGCAGGGTATTTAAATAGGCAAAGGAGTGCAAAAGCTGTGCTTTTGCGGTCGGACCGTGAACGCTGTGCTTTGGCAATCGGAGTGCGAACGCTGTGCTTTCGCAAAAAATGCAAAAGCACAGCTTTTGCACTCCGATTGAGGTTGCTTAGAAGATACTTATAAACTCAGGGTCAGCAATAAGTTTATCGAGTTTTTTTTGATGGGTTTTAATTTCTTCTAAACTTTTGAAATCAATGGTCAGACGATAGGTATCCCCTTCAAATCCCGGGGGGGGTATGATCCTGAACTTTTCGCCCAGGCCCAGCTTTTTGATTTGGGATAAAAATTTCTTTTCTGCTCTTGTGATTTGGGGATAGCGGCGTCTTCTCAACTCGTATCTGACTTGCCGGGTTTTTTGATTGGTATCCAAATTATCATCATGAACAATTTTTTGTATGGAATTATCCATTAACACCTCAAAAACAGATACATCATCCCGGTGGCTGATTTCTTTTATCAGCGTTATTATTTCCCGCTGCTTGTTGAGGCTGCAATTTAAGGCTGAAAGAATTTTGGCAAAAGCAATTGCCTGGTCTTCAGGCATTTGGGACAATTGCCATGCTGTCGGAAGTGAAATCAAATCGGCAAGGATTGCTTGCTGGATGGATTCGGGCATTCGGCAAAGGGGTGCGATTTTTTCCAGATAGCCCGGGTTTGATGGCAGCCCCAAAAGGTCAGCCTCTTTTATAATTTCGGAATGGCTGAAATATTTTTGGAGAAGCGCAAAAGATTTTGATACTTCAATGATATTTAAAGATCTTTGGAAAGCGTTGTCGGCAATGCTAAGGCGGATGCATTGTTTTTTCGGGATTTCTGGTGGCAAAATGGAGGCATGGATGTTTGAAAAGTTCAAAACCCTTGCGGCTTCAATTCTTTTGAAGCCGCATACGACTATAAATTCATCATCTCGGGGCACAAGCACCGGAGGGTTGATTATTCCCAGGCATGCAATTGACTTGATAAGATCATCGCTGTTTTTTTTCGTGGTGATACGAAAGTTCTCACTATCGATGCTTATACGGGAAATTTCAATGCTTTTGTGTTCATAGCACATCTGTTTTGCCGGTGAGTTTTCTGAAGGCCTCCAAATATTTGTCGCGGGTTGCGGCAATTATATTATCCGGTAAAGAAGGCGCCGGGGGGGTTTTGTCCCAATCCAGCGAAAGGAGATAATCCCTCAGATATTGTTTATCAAAGCTTTTTTGGGACCCTCCCGGTTTGTAATCCGATTTGGGCCAAAACCTTGAAGAATCGGGGGTAAGGATTTCATCGATTAAAATGAGGCCGTCATCTGACAAGCCGAATTCAAATTTTGTATCAGCGATAATAATTCCTTTTTCGTCGGCTATTTCAGACCCTTTTTTATATATGGCAATACTCAGCGCTTTGACTCGTTCGGCTGTTTCCCTGCCGACTTTTTCAACGGCTTCCTCAAATGAAATATTGACATCGTGCAAACCCTGCTCTTCTTTTGTGGATGGCGTAAATATCGGTTCAGGGAGTTTTTCGGATTCTTTTAAGCCCTCGGGAAGATCAATTCCGCAGACCTGTCCTGATTCCTGATAGGATTTCCACCCTGAGCCGGAAATGTAGCCACGAACCACGCATTCAATGGGAAGTGGTGTTGTTTTTTTCACCAGCATGCTTCTTTTTGCAAGAATCTCAGCGTACGGTTTACATATATCAGGATATTGTTCAACATCGCTGGCAAGGACATGGTTGGGGCAAATCGATTCCATGAGCCGGAACCAGAAAAGCGATATCTGAGTCAAGACTGCCCCTTTTTGGGGCACCGCATCAGGCATAACCACATCGAAAGCGGATATCCGATCCGTGGCAACCAGCAGGATTTTGTCTCCCAGGTCATAAATGTCTCTGACTTTCCCTCTTTTCAATAGTTTCATATCTTCAAATTCAGTTTTGAACAAAGGCTGATTCATAAGCTAATCCTTATTGTTTTTAACTATAAATTTCGTTGAACGCATCAATATATTTTTTGAGTATCAATGCGGAACCCTCGTCTATTTCTACAAATTCAATTCCCGTCTCATGCTTCCCATCTTTATTGAGTCTTGTATGGACTACACGGCCGATAATATCGATGAGATCATCCATGAGACCGACATCAATGAGTAAAATGTTTTCACAATCCAAAGGATAAGCGGTTTCTAAAAGCAACCCCACTCGCGATACATTGAGTGTTCTGCCCATGCCTTGGTTGACGGGTTGTTGATTTTCATTCAGACACGCATAAGCGATAAGGTTTAGGGATTCGATTCGGGGATATCGTCTTTTTTCCTTGTTCGCCATGGTTTTTCCTTTTTTGGTTGATTAGGGGTTTTCTGTGTTGTGTTTATAAGATTCCGGCACCAGGGAGGTAACCGATATATTGGTGGCTAAATTTTCAATGATGTTTTTAAACATATTGGACAATTGACCAAATTCTTCCTGTAGTCCCTGATGATCCAAAGGATTCAATTCGATGTCTTCGGAAACAAATATGGAGGCGGCTTCAGGCTCCAGCCCCATATTGATAAAAGGAATATTGCCGATAAAATCGCCCTGCTCCAGTGTACCTATGACAAACTCTCCGGATTCGCTTTTTCGAACGATATCCGCATAACCCTTTGATATTCTAAACAGCCTTTCTTCTGAGTCACCCTGGCGGATCAGTTCATTTTTCCTGGAAAAGGTCAGGTTGTTTTTTTCCCGGCGAAAATAGTGGCTGGCAGCCTTGATGGTCACTTGTTTTAATCTTCTGTCAAGACTGAGGAGCACCTCCCGCAACTCTGGCGACAATCTTGAAAACTCGACAAAAAGACGTTGAGAATCAAGTACTCCGAGTTGTACTTTGCCCAGGGCAATGGCTGTGGCACTGCGGATATTTCCCCCCAAGAGAAAAGAAGCGATACTTCCGATGAAGGCTCCATTGCTTAATCTTAATATTTTGACACGACCTTGAGAAGTTTCTTTGCTGATTTGGACAACGCCTTCCAGAATCACCCAGATCCAGCTTCCATGTTTGCCCTCGACAACGATTTCTTCGCCATCTTCGAATTCTTCTTCATCAACCACATAGATATAATCCACCATAGGCCCTTTAACTATGGGGCCGACACCTGCTTGTTGTGACTCGGAAGCCGTTGTTTTTTCATAATATACAGGCCCTGCCTTTTCTATTATCCCTTCATCGAGCATTCGAATGCCATCCAAAATAATCTGCATTCGGCTCTTTTTTATCATGGCTTCAACACTTACCGGTGTTCTTGAAAATTCGAACTCTCCTTTGGTCCAACCAAAAAGAGAGTTTAGGGCATCAATTCCGGTTAGAGATCCATTACGGGCATTGATCGGATTTCCTTTTTCAAAAAAAATCATCCCCGAATGCTGCGAATAATGCCCAATAACGCGCAAAATTCCGGTAACACCATTTGAACCGAGCAATTGAATTAAATCCGCCAGAGTTAAAAACTCGAGATTGCCGCTTAAATCTGTTTTATTATCCATCATTGCGCCAATTTTAATTGTTTCCGGATAGATACAATTGTCAACTTCAAGCATTCCTTCAGGGTTTTTCCAACACCCGTGCCAATCATCGCACTTGCCGGAAACGACGGCACCCGTAACTGGCTGTTGAGCTCTTTTTCCATCTGCTCAACGGTCATTAAAGGAATGCCCTGATCCCCCAAATCCCTCTTGTTATATTGTAAAACCAGTGGGATTTTATAAATACTAATACCATATTCTTTTAGATTTGCCTGCATATCCTGAAGAGAAAGTATGTTTTTCCCACGGCGGACATTCACGGAATCAGCAACAAACACAATGCCGTCCACCTGTTTTAAAACCAGCTTTCTGGTGGATTTGTATTGCACTTGTCCCGGAACTGTATACAGTTGAAGACGAACATTAAATCCCTTGATTTTTCCTATTCCCATTGGAAGAAAATCAAAAAAAAGGGTGCGGTCTCCCTCTGTTTTAATGGAAATCATCTCGCCAGACACATAATTTTTGTAGGATTTGAAAATATACTCCAGATTAGTGGTTTTACCGCTCCTTCCGGGACCATAATAGACAATTTTACACTCAATTTCCTTTTTTTTAAAATTAATACTCGCCATCAGCTTTTTCTCCGAAAAAAAGAAACCAGCATTAATCCGTGCTCCAAAACGTATCGTTTAACTCTTAGCCTTTTTTGATGTTTATTGTCAACATTTGAGAAAGATATAAATGTGTTGACAATAAAAGAAGTTATGTGTTCAAAAGATAAGAAAGGAAGATGATAAATAAAAACAGGATAAATTATGGGTATTCAATGGCGGTGGTTTTTATTAACTTCCCTTAGAACCTTTTTCAGATAAGGAGACAAATATGGACAAAAAAGTAACAGTAATTGGAGCAGGCAACGTGGGAGCTACAGCGGCACAACGGCTGGCAGAAAAAGAGCTGTGCGATGTCGTTCTCGTGGATATTGTCGAGGGTGTTCCACAGGGCAAGGCTTTGGATCTTGCAGAGGCAGCCCCCATCGAAAAGCATGATGCCCGTTTGATCGGAACCAATGGTTATGATGAAACTGAAAATTCCGATATTGTCATCATTACCGCCGGTATTCCAAGAAAGCCCGGAATGAGCCGTGATGATCTGATCAGCACCAATGCCGGAATTGTAAAAAGTGTGGCTAAGGAAGTGGCTCGAAAGTCTCCCAATGCTGTTTTGATCATTGTCAGCAATCCTTTGGATGTCATGTGCCATGTGGCATTTGAGGCGTGCGGTTTTCCAAAAAACCGGGTTATGGGTATGGCCGGAGTGTTGGATTCAGCGCGTTTTCGAACGTTTATTTCCATGGAAATGAACGTGTCTGTGGAAAATACACATGCTTTTGTGCTGGGTGGTCATGGAGACACCATGGTGCCTCTACCGCGGTATTCGACGGTGGCAGGCATTCCCATCACCGAGTTAATGACGCCGGAACGAATCGAGGCACTGGTAAAAAGAACCGCCAATGGAGGCGCGGAAATTGTCAGCCTTCTCAAGACAGGAAGCGCTTACTATGCACCGGCATCGGCTGCCGTAGAAATGACCGAATCAATTTTAAAAGACAAAAAGAAAATTTTGCCTTGTGCCGCATTGCTGGAAGGAGAATATGGTATTCGCGATTTGTTTATCGGAGTGCCTGTCAAACTGGGCTCCAATGGGATCGAGGAAATCATCGAAATTAAACTCACCGACGTTGAACAGGCGGCGCTTAACAAGTCTGCCGGCGCGGTAAAAGAGATGGTGGAAACTCTGAAGAACCTGGATTATTGAAAGATGATTGCAAACGTTCTCCCCCTTTTGAAAAGGGGGGACAGGGGGGATTTGAGGCGTTTTTAAATCCCCCTAAATCCCCTCTTGCTAAAGGGGGACTTGCTGGTTGCACATACGCCTCTGTGCGAATGAATTCGCACCTACAAGTAAAACCATATCTGATGGAAATCACCTATATGTTTCCCCTCATTGCTTTATATAAAGCCCCTGCGGCTGTTCTGGTAATACCGGGGACTTCAAGAAGTTGGTCAAGGGAAGCTTCCCGGATTTTTGAGATACTTCCGAAATATTTCATCAATGCCTCTTTTCTTTTTTTTCCGATTCCGGGTATGTCATCCAGTATGGAATGAAGTGTGCTTTTTTTACGCTGTTTACGATGAAATGTAATGGCAAAGCGGTGGGCTTCATCCCTGATGCGCTGAAGAAACAGCAGTTGATCTCCCGATACGTTCATGGGATTGACGCGTCCTGGAACGTATATTTTGTCTTGTGTTTCTCCACGACTTGTATCTTTTTTTGAAATCCCGATTACATAAAACTTTCCGGCAAGGCCCAGATCCTTTAACACTGACACGGCGATATTCAGCTGTCCCTTGCCGCCGTCCACCATGAGCAGATCCGGCAATGTATCCGCTCTTTCACCTTTTTTGCCATAGCGTCTTTTCAAGGCTTCCTGCATATAAGCATAATCATTGGGTTCTGTGACGCTTTTAATTTTGAATTTTCGGTAGGCGGACTTTTTGGGTTTTGCGTTTTCAAAAACAACCATCGCGGAAACGGGTTCCGATCCGGAAATGTTTGAGTTATCAAAGCACTCTATGCGCGCAGGTGGCTTGTCCATGCGGAGTGATTTTTGAAGATATTCAATTATTTTGCTGGCCGAATAGACAGAGGCCATGAATTCTTCCAAAGCACTTTCCGCGTTCTGAACAGCCATTTCCATGAGACGCGCTTTTTCGCCTCTCTGGGGATAAAAGATATGGACCTTTTGCTTTTTAAGGCTTTCCAGCCAGACTTCCAGGAGCGGAATTTCTTCGGTGTTGAAAGGAAGCAGAATTTCACCGGGGATAAAATGGGAGGTTTCATAGTGTTGTTTAATAAAGGCTTCCAAAATTTCTACCCTGGTGGCCAGTTTGTCTGAAAAATCGTAATTATGGGAGCCTATGAGAAATCCGGAGCGAATCATCAGCTTGGTAATCATGAAAAGTCCGTGTTTGCCTGCAACAGCAAGGACATCCCGGTCAATAAAGTCAGTGGTGACGGTCACCTGTTTTTCCAGGGTCGTTTGGAGAGCAAACATTTTATCCCTGAGCCTGGCCGCCTTTTCAAACTCCTGAGAGGCTGCGGCTTTTTGCATATCCTTTTTAATGTCATAAATCAGCTCAGGGGTTCGACCCTTTAGAAAAAGTATGACTTCCTTAACTATTTGATGATAATCCTGAGGCTTAACCTCCATGCAGCAAGGTGCGGTGCATCCTTCGATCTGGCAATGAAGGCAAGGCCGGGTTCTGGGTTTGACTTTTTTAGAACGGCATTTTCTGAGGCGAAATGTTTTATGGATAAATTTAAGGGTTTGCCGAACAGCGCCCGGGGAAGCATAAGGACCGAAATAAAGCGCACCGTCATTTTGAATTTTGCGAACAATGGTAAGGTTGGGATAATCGTCTTTTACATCGAGCTTTAAGACAGGATATCGTTTGTCATCTTTTAACAGGACATTGTATCGGGGCCGATAACGCTTGATAAGTGTCGATTCCAGAATCAGAGCTTCTTTTTCGGTGGCCGTGATGATCGTATCAAAATCGGCGATTTGTTTGACCAAAACCCCGCTTTTCATGTCAAGCTGCAAAGGCCGGTTGAAGTAGGAAGCCAGTCGTTTTTTCAGATTCCTGGCTTTACCCACATAAATAACCTGACCCGTGTTGCTTTTCATCAGGTAAACACCGGGTGCGGTTGAAACTCTCGATAATTTTTCCAGGAGGGATTCGGCCATGCCGGACAATTAAAATTCAAAAAGCATGATTTTTTTTAATACTTTGATCTGGTCCCGAAGTTCTGCGGCTTTTTCAAATTCCATTAATTTTGCAGCCTCGGCCATTTCTTTTTCCAAATTTTCCACAGCAGCTTCAATATTCCGGGAACCGCCATAGGCTGAGACAGACTCCGCCACTTTTGGTGCAGGATCTGAAAGCATCTCGTTTTTGTACTCGAAAACATGTTTGATTTCTTTGTGGATGCTTTCCGGAGTAATGTTATGGGCCTTGTTGTAGGCCTCCTGGATTTTTCGCCTTCTGTGGGTCTCATCAATGGCGAATTTCATGGATGCTGTAACCACCTCGGCGTACATGATAACTTTTCCGTCAACATTTCTGGCGGCACGTCCGCAGGTTTGAACCAGGGATCTGGCAGACCTTAAAAAACCTTCCTTATCCGCATCCAAGATGGCCACCAGGGAGACCTCGGGAATATCGAGTCCTTCCCTTAAAAGATTGATCCCTACCAGAACGTCAAAAGTGCCTGACCTCAGCTCCTGAATAATATCCATTCTTTCGAGGGTGCTGATGTCCGAGTGAAGATACCTGACTCGGATTCCCATATCCGAGTAGTACTCAGTTAAATCCTCAGCCATCCGCTTGGTCAGGGTGGTAACCAGCACCCTTTGGTTTTTTTTGACCCGTGTCAGCACTTCGTCGTAAAGGTCATCAACCTGATGCTTTGCACTCCTGACCTCTATTTCCGGATCTAAAAGCCCTGTAGGACGTACGATTTGTTCCACAAGAGCATCGGCGCCCATTTGCATTTCGTAATCCGCCGGTGTGGCGGAAACATAAATGATCTGGCGGATTCTTTGGGTGAATTCCTCGAAATTGAGAGGGCGGTTGTCAAGAGCCGACGGCAGTCTGAAACCATAGTTGACCAGGGTTTCTTTTCGTGACCGGTCTCCGCGATACATCCCTCGTATCTGTGGAATACCAATATGGCTTTCATCGGCAAAAAGCATATAATCTTCGGGAAAATAATCCAAAAGAGTTGGTGGTGGTGAGCCGGGATTTCTACCGGTCAGATGGCGGGAATAGTTTTCTATTCCGTTGCAATAGCCGAGTTCGAGCATCATTTCTATATCGAAATTTGTGCGCTCTTCCAGCCGCTGAGCTTCAATCAGTTTGTTTTCGGCCCTGAAATAATCGATTCGCTTTTTCACTTCCGTTTTTATGGAATCAATGGCACTTTGCAGGGTCTGTTTTGTGGTCACGTAATGACTGGCCGGGTAAATATCCACTTCAAACAGGCGTTTTCCGGCAGTGCCCCGTAAGGGGTCAATCTCGTATATACTTTCAATTTCATCCCCAAAAAAGTCAATCCGAACAGCTTTGTCTTCCTCATAAGCAGGATAAATTTCCACCCGGTCCCCCCTGACCCGGAACACACCCCTGTGAAAATCCATATCGTTTCGGTCATACTGTATGGACACCAGGTTCATCAGCAAACGATCCCGGGACAATTCCATTTCCTCCTCCAGGTGAATACGCATGGACAGGTAGTCTTCGGGTGCCCCAAGCCCGAAAATGCATGAAACACTGGCGACCACCACAACATCTCTTCGGGAAAGAACCGAACGGGTTGCCGAATGGCGCATTTTGTCAATCATGTCATTGATGGAAGAATCTTTCTGAATATAGGTGTCCGTGGTGGGAATGTAGGCCTCGGGCTGGTAGTAATCGTAATAGGAAACAAAATATTCTACAGCGTTTTCAGGAAAAAAGTATTTGAACTCATTGAAAAGCTGAGCAGCAAGGGTTTTGTTCGGGGCAATAATAAGAGTCGGCCTGTTAAGCCTTGCGATTACATGGGCCATGGTAAAAGTCTTACCCGAACCGGTAACCCCCAAAAGTACATTGTGGCGTTTTCCGTACAAGAGATTTTCGCAAATTCGGTCGATGGCTTGGGGCTGGTCACCGGTTGGTTTATAATGGGATTTGAGTTTGAAGGAGGCTTTTTTAGTCATTATATTTCCACACGGTGCCTTCAGAACGATCTTCCAGAATAATGTTGAGTTCTAAAAGCTCATCTCTGATTCTGTCGGCTTCAGCCCAGTTTTTGGCTGCTCTGGCCTGGGTTCTTTCACGAATTTTTACTTCAATCCAGCCAGGATCGATGGATTCTTTCCGGAGCCCTGCCCTTCGCTTCTGATCAAAATAACTTTGGGGAGATTGCCTGAAAATACCAAGAATACTTCCGATACTCAGTACATCACTGTAACCGTTTCTAACGCTCAGTGCAATTTGATCGGATACCTGATCACCTGAAGCATCCAGCATGCGGTTTAAATCTCGCACAGTGGAAAATAATATACCGAGTCCCTGGGCGGTGTTGAAGTCGTCACCCATGGCTTCACAAAATTGCCGCCAAAGCTCTCCGTGAGAGGAAAGCTTTGTTTCGGAAGGTATACCAAATTTTCTGTCCACCCTTTCCAGGAACGTGTATACCCTGTCAAGAGCTCCGGAAGCTTCTTCCATGGCTTTTTCATTAAAATCGATGGGGCTTCGGTAATGATTTGACAAAAGAAACAACCTTACGATTTCAGGATGATAGGCTTTCAGAATATCTCTGATCAAAAGAAAATTGCCCAATGATTTGGACATCTTTTCCTGGTTGATATTCACAAAGCCGTTATGAACCCAATATTTAACAAATTGTTTACCGAAAGCCGCCTCGGACTGGGCAATTTCATTTTCGTGGTGAGGAAAAACCAGATCTTTGCCACCACCATGAATATCGATGGTTTCACCTAAAAGACCGCTGCTCATGGCTGTACACTCAATATGCCACCCGGGACGTCCTTTGCCCCAGGGGCTGTCCCAGGAAGGTTCTCCCGGCTTGGCGGTTTTCCATAATGCGAAATCATAAGGATTTTTCTTTCTTTCATCCACTGCCACCCGGGCCCCGGCCTCCATATCCTCCAGAATTCTTCTGGACAGTTTTCCGTAATCCGGGTAAGATTCCACCGAAAAGTAAACATCACCATCCACAGGATAAGCCATGTTTTTTCCTATGAGAAGTTGAATCACCCCGATAATTTCCCGAATATACCCCGTAGCGCGGGGTTCCATCGTGGCCCGCTCAACATTCAGGGAATCCATGTCTTCATAAAATTCATGGATATATTTTTCAGCCAGTTCCGTGGCACTGATGCCCAGTTCGTTTGCACGATTGATAATCTTGTCATCAATATCGGTAAAATTGCGAACATATATCACCTCAAAGCCCTGACTTCGAAGAAATCGAACAATGACATCAAAAACCACTACCGATCTGGCATGCCCTACATGACATGAATCATAAACAGTAGGACCACAGACGTACATTCGCACTTTTTGAGGTTCAATGGTTTCAAAATTTTCTTTTTGTTTGGTCAGAGTGTTGTAGATTTTAATTTTCATAACTTATGTTATTCTCCTATGGATAGCCGGATGCCGGTTTTCACCATAAACAATCCATTTTCTAAGCCGTCCGATTATCCAAGAAACCCGTGCACGTGCTCGTGCACGGGTTTTTTCAATGCCTACCTTGTTTTACAATAAAGGCAAAATAGTTCTTAATTGGTTTTTATCTTCTTCCCACATCCCGGTAAAATCAA
>SL_3KL_010_SEDDRAFT_10000457_pt1 | contig 33403 bp, 36 predicted proteins | sample SodLakKL_010_SED_2_FD_10381 | JGI IMG/M metagenome (IMG submission 10381)
TCATAAATAAATATTAATTTATGCACATAACTATAATAAATAATATGATACAGAGCAATACATGACCGCTTAATTGTTTGACTTTTCACACAGGCTGGGAGCGCTGCAACGAGATAAATCGAATATCGAATGATGAATACCGAATCGTATATCGACTATCGAACACCGAATGACGAAATTCGATATTCGGTGTTCGATATTCAACATTCACTTATCTTGCATCCGCAAACAGTGCTTCCGCTTCCTGTGCCAGCGCCATTACGGCATCGGTATACATCTGGCTGGGGTTATATCTGAAAACTGCCCGCTCAACGCTTCCTTCTCTTTCCTTAAAGTAGGCAAGGTAGTTTCCGATCGACTGAATATTGTTGTTCATATCGAATATATCATCCCCCACAAACCATTTGTTCAGTGAATAGGGGATAAACTGTGCAAACGACATGGCACCTGCATAACTCGACTTCAGTTCAAGTACATCGATTCCGTTTCTTTCGGTAAATTTCATCAGTTCCAGCAGTTGAGCCCTGGCAAAATCAGACCGGTAATCCTCCGTATACATCGATACATATGCGTTAAATGGATTAAACCGGCCAATATTTCGTCCGTAGTCCGATTCGATACCGAGAATTGCGGCAATGACGTATCTCGGTATACCGTAAGTTTCCTCAGCTTTTACCATCTGATCGTGATGTTCATTGATGAAGCCGGCAATTCGGTTTTTCTTGTCTTCAAAACCAAGAATTCGTTTATACTCATCGAGGGTAAGTGTACGTCGTTCCGCAGAATGCCTGAACCTGTCACCAATTCCGTCATAGATCTCAAAACGGGAATCCTGAAGTAAATGACTGATATCAAATCCATTTTGCTCAAAATATTGTACCAGCGATGAGATTCGTTCTTCATTATCATTCAAAAGTACGGTGCCCTCAGAATGATCATGAGTTTCCGATATGGTTTTAGCATCTGCGGAATTAAATAGCAATTGCCCGGATTGAAAATCTAATTGGGCAAAAAGCAGGGTGAAACTGATTAAGAACGTAGTACTGTATGTCAGAATGGAATGAATGAATGGCCTCATTTCAATTACCTCGAAATTTCATTTTGATGTATGATGTCATCCCCTTTAAAATTCTGCACATCTTAAGTAATTCAACAGCCAACTTATAATTTAATATTAAATTACCAATCTGCGGCCAGAAATTTATAGTAGTAGATGATTACTGAATAAAATAATACACTGTAAATAAAGTATTTGTAAAATATATCAACAGCTACTGATTTAAAAAATATTAATCAATTATTTTTGAACCTTCATAGCAACAGTTTAAAATTTGTGACATAACGTTGAATGCGCTGAAAATTTAATAAGTTTAATGATCAGTTTAATGATTCAGATTGGTGATTCCGTTATCAATAATATTATGGTTATGTATAATGAGAGGGTATTCAAAAGGGTGTTAATGTTTTTTATAAAAATTTTTATCTAATTCTTAATTGTACTATTTTAGGTTTCATTTATAGGTATAAGTGTAAATTGAAATTGATTTGAATAATTATGGACATTAAATTTGTAAACCGCTCTCAGGTAAAGTCGAGTAAAAGAAGGTCTTCAAAATTTAAACCTTTGATGGAGGCTCTTGACAAACTTGAACCGGGTGGAGATGCTGTTGAAGTGTCTTATACGAATGAAAAAAGTGTAAATTCGATGAGAACTGCAGTTTATCAATACAATCAGGAGAATAATGTTAAGATCAAGAGTGGTAAGGACTCAGCGAATAAAAAGATCTATTTTTACAGGCAAAAATAGATCTTTTACTTGATGATTTTTTAAAGCTGTGTGATGCCACACAGCTTTTTTTATACTGATTATATACCCAAAAAAGCCGTTAGACCTTTTTTGCCCTTTGGGGAAAATTGTCATTGATCCAGTGACAATTTTGGTTTAAAAAGATATTTTTTGGCAACTGATTCAAACCGGGAAACTTCTTCTTTTATCCATGTTTCATTATAGTTCAGTTCAGATGCAATCAGTTTTGCTACTTTAGTTGCTATTTCAATACAGGCTTTTGAATCCAATAAAAGTGCCCGTGTGCGTCTGCTAAGCAGATCTTCAACAGTTCTCGCCTGTTCATTTCTTATACTCCAAACTAACTCGGCTGTATGGTAGGGTAAATCCGGATGTATCAATTCACTCCACTCTTCCTGTTCTTTTTCAAGTTCGTGAATGGAAGGTGAATCACTTCCATATATATGATAAGGATCTTTATCAGACACTTTGTCTGTCCATCCATGTATTTTTAATGACTCTGTTTCAGATTTTTTATCGGGTAATCCCGAAACTTCGATCGCTTGGTCAATCGTGTCTGCAGCCATCTTTCTGTATGTTGTCCATTTGCCGCCGGTAATGGTGATCAACCCCGAAGGGTCAACGATGATCGTGTGATCTCTTGATAATTTTTTTGTACTTGATTTTCCGGGGTTTTTCACCAGTGGGCGTAATCCGGTAAAGACACTTTTTACATCTGAAGCTGTGGGATCTTTCGATAAATACTTGGCTGCATGCGACAACAAAAAATCAAGCTCCTGGTCAAGTGCCTGCGGCTCAAGTTCTGCGTGATTAATCGGTGTATCTGTAGTTCCAATAATTACTTTATTATGCCAGGGAACAGCAAAGAGAACCCGGCCGTCATCAGTTTTAGGGATCATCATAGCACTGCTACCCGGCTGAAATTCACGGTCCAGAACGATGTGTACTCCCTGACTAACCTGGATGATCGGCTCTGTATCGGGTTCGTCCATTTTTCGTAATGAGTCAGTAAATACACCGGTAGCATTAATTACGGATTTAGCAGGTAATTCATAGATATTTCCTGTTTCAGTATCTTCAGCCCTGACACCTTTCACAGTTCCGTTATTTTTTATCAATCCAACGGCTTTAACATAATTCACAGCAGTACCACCCTGCTCTGTTATCGTCTGCATCAGGTTGATTGCAAGCCTGGAGTCATCAAACTGGCCATCGTAATAGCGTACTCCACCTGACAGGTTTTTTGTTTCAATTGTTGGAATTTCTTCAAGGATTTGTTTGACAGACAGGATCGTGGATTTTCCAAACCCGAGCTTTCCGGCAAGCTTGTCATACACTTTCAGGCCGATTCCATAGAAAGGTTTTTCCCACCATTTGTAATTTGGGACAATAAACGACTGCTTTTTTACAATATGAGGTGCATTTTGGAGTAATAACCCGCGCTCTTTTAAAGCATCTAAAACCAGGGAAATATTTCCCTGGCGAAGGTAGCGAACACCGCCATGTACCAGCTTTGTACTTCTGCTTGAAGTTCCTTTTGCAAAATCATGCTGTTCGATAAGAGCGGTTTTAAAACCCCTGGATGCAGCATCAAGTGCTGCCCCCAGCCCGGTAGCACCTCCGCCAATAACAATGATATCCCACTCTGTTTCACTTGTAAGTTTTTCAATGATAGCCGTACGCTTCAAATGTTCTCCTGTTTTGATTAATCAGACCAGTTTTTTGATCTTTCCACTGCTTTATGCCAGCCTTTTAAAAGTTCAGATCTCTTCTCCGTACTCATTTCAGGTTCAAATCTTTCATCGGCTTTCCACTTTTCGGAGATGGTTTCAATGTTATCCCAAAAATCGATTGCCAGGCCGGCAAGATAGGCAGCTCCCAATGCCGTAGTTTCGGTGATAGTTGGCCGTACAACCGGTACACCCAGAAGATCAGCCTGGAATTGCATCAGCATATTATTGACAGATGCACCTCCATCAACCCGTAACTCTTTCAGGTCAATACCTGAATCAGAGACCATAGCTTTTAACAAGTCGGTACTTTGATAGGCGATGGAATCGAGCGCTGCCCTGGCAATATGTGCCGATTCTGTTCCCCTGGTAATTCCGATTATCAACCCGCGTGCGAACGGATCCCAATGTGGGGCGCCAAGCCCTGAAAAAGCCGGTACAAGATATATCCCATCTGTATCTTTGACTCTGCCTGCAAGTTGCTCTATCTGATCGGATCGGTCAATAAATCCGAGTCCGTCTCTCAGCCATTGAACAACTGCGCCACCAATAAATATACTGCCCTCGAGAGCATAGTATGTTTTTCCATCAATCTGCCAGGCAATCGTAGTGAGCAAATTATTCTTTGATTCAATCGGTTTGTCGCCTGTCTGCATCAGCATAAAACATCCGGTTCCATACGTGTTTTTGGCCATTCCCGGTTTGCTGCAAACCTGGCCAAAGAGTGCGGCCTGCTGATCCCCGGCAATCCCGGAAATCGGAATTTTTCGGGCAAACATTTCGGGCCCCGAGTGGCCATAAACCTCACTGCTCGATTTGACTTCAGGCATCATTGATTCCGGAATATCAAGGATTTCAAGAAGTTCATTATCCCATTCAACCTTATGGATGTTAAATAAAAGTGTACGGCTGGCATTGGTCACATCTGTGATGTGCACTTTTCCTTCTGTCAATTTCCAGACCAGCCAGCTGTCAACGGTTCCGAAAAGCAGATCTCCATTTTCAGCTAACTTTCGTGCACCATCAACATTATCGAGAATCCATTTGATTTTGGTACCCGAGAAATAGGGATCGAGAACCAGGCCGGTTTTACTTCTGAATGTATCGGTATGTCCGTCATCTTTCAGTTGGGAACAGATATCGGCAGTTCTTCTGTCCTGCCATACAATAGCATTATAAATCGGTTTCCCGGTTTTTCGATTCCAGACAATGGTGGTTTCCCGTTGGTTAGTAATACCAATTGCGGCAACATTTGCTGCAGTTATATTCGCTTTTGAAACCGCCTCAGCAGCAACGCTGACCTGTGAGGACCAGATTTCACCCGGATCATGTTCAACCCAGCCCGGTTTAGGGAAAATTTGCCTGAACTCTTTTTGGGCAACGGATGTAATATTTCCGTCGTGGTTGAAGAGAATTGCACGAGAACTTGTAGTACCTTGGTCGAGCGAAAGTATATAAGCCATTGGTTAGTTGATTTTACTGAAAAGTTGTCGTTCAGCTTCCGGTTTTCACTTTTCTAATGTATATAACCGGTTTTTTAAAGCCTGACGTTCGTTCCTGCATATTATAAATAAAAAAATCACAGTATAGGAATATCATGGAAAATGAATCTTTCCGTTCGCCCAATCCTCTCTTCGCCTATTCATGATCCTTAATACCTGCCCACTCGAGGTACATCTCCCTGACTTCGCTGATGTGATTATCCAGGTTTTCGAGGGTCCAGCCAGAGGTATCAATCGGGGGATAAATGTGCGCCGTACAGGTTCCCGTTCTTGTCATTAATAATCCGCCCTCGCTCAACTCCCGGTTTCCTTCAAAATATACCGGAACAATCGGGTAACCGAGATCGATAGCCATACGAAAGGGGCCTTTTTTAAAAGGGCCGATAATTCCTGGGTGTTTTCTTGAACCCTCCGGAGCCATTAATAGTGAAAGCTGTTTTCTTTTAATTCGGTTTTGTGACTTACGGAGAGTTTCCACGGCTTTATCTGAATCCTGCCTTTTAATGAATACCTGGCCGGTTAATCTTCCGAGTAGAAAGAATATCGGGTTGTATTGGAATTCCCATTTTGCAACAAACCGGATTCTTGGAAAACCGGTTGCCAGAATCGTTAATACATCGAGAGTTGAGCTGTGGTTAACGATATAGAGGGCATTTTCCGGGAGGTGGTCTGTGTGTTTCCTTATTCTGAATTTTATACCGGCAATCCACATTACGAATCTACCCAGCGGGGGCACCATTTTCTCCATGATGAAATTCGTCAATTTGCCAAAAGAAAATATGAGAAGGAGAAGCACAACAGGGGTGTAGATGAGAATGAGAAGCAGAAAGAATACAATAATGGAGAGTGTGCTCCTGAAATATTCAATAGCTGTAAGCGGCCGTTTCTCCATATTTGGTTTTACCGGAAGGCATCTTCGAAGTGTTTGATGTCGGGGGCTCCGTTTCCTTTCTGAACTATAGATATAACATCAAAACGTGCAGGCGATCCTTCCATTTTTCTTTCGTACATCCAGGCTTCTGCTGCCTTATAAATATTTCTTTCTTTCTTAGGATCGATAAAGTCCTCGGGATGCCCAAATTGTGTACCTGAACGTGATTTAACTTCTACAAATACGATACAGGTTTGATCGTAAGCAACGATATCGACTTCAGCCCGTTCAAAAAAATAATTCTGGTCGAGCACAATCCACCCTTTGGATTCAAGATAGGCAGCCGCAATTTTCTCTGCTTCAGATCCTTTTTCCCGTGTTGATTTATTCATCGGTTTCCGGTTCTGGTTTGGATGTTTTATCCTGTTTTTTTGAAAACGACTGATGAGCTTCAGCCATCTTCACGAGCTGCTTCAAAAACTTAAGATTTTTTTTATTGATATATGGCAAAAGAGCGGCTGTGAACCTTTCAAACATTTCAAGAAACTCAATGAAATTTTCAATTCTCTCTTTAAACTCACGGGCTTCCTCCGTTTCAAGACTCTCTTCATCATATTTTTTGCAGAGCTCCTGAAGGTTTTCACGAATTGGAGCGATTTCCCGCTGCTGTCTTTCACTGATCAGGATAGAAACGATATTCCATACATCTTTTTCAGCCGTATAGTAATCTTTTCGCTGCCCTTTAAAATGCACCTTGTGAATCAGATTCCACTGGATCAGGTTTCTGAGATTCATGTTTGCATTACCACGGCTGATATCGAGCTTATTCATAATTGTGTCGGTATCAAGCGGCCGTGTTTCTGCATAGAGCAGGGCATGAATCTGAGCCATGGTTTTATTAATGCCCCATGAAGTTGCCATCTCTCCCCAAAGGAGCACGAATTTATCTATAGCTTCACGATATGGATCCGCTGGATGGTCGGGCATATTCTGTTATTCACTGCTGTTGGCGGATTCACTGCCGTCGGCTTTTGATTCCGCTTTCTTTTCACCGGATGAACCATTCTTCGGTTTGTTATCTTTGTAATCTGTCACATACCAGCCTTCTCCTTTATAGACTACTCCGGCTCCGCCTGATATCAGTCGTCTTACCTTTTGGCCAGTTTCCGGGCATTTACCGAGTGGTTCATCATTAATTCCCTGACGGAATTCAAAGGTGGTTCCGTCTTCACGAATATATTCGTACGTTGGCATAATCTGTCATATTTGTTTTCGTTGAACTCAATTCATTGATGATGAATCAGGATTTTAAATCGTTAAAACCTTTTTTGAGCCTGTTTATTGCTTCTTTTAATTGTTCCATGGAGACAGCATAACTAATCCGGAAACCGGTTGGTTCTCCAAATGCATCACCCGGTACTGCAGCGACACCATAATTTTCAAGCAGATATATACAAAGATCGGTCGATGTCTGGATAACTTTGCCTGTTTTAGTCTTTTTACCCAGGTATGCGGAACAGTCAGGAAATACATAAAAAGCTCCTGACGGCATGAAACAATTCAGGCCGGGAATTTCCCGAAGAGCATTTACAACATAAGTTCGGCGTTCACTGAATGCTTTCCTCATTTGCAGGACATCGTCTAATGGACCGTTATAGGCAGCTTCACCGGCTTTTTGTGAAATTGATGACGGGGCTGAGGTCTCCTGGCTCTGAATTTTTGCTACTGCGCCGGCAATTTCTGCCGGTGCTGCCAGATATCCAAGCCTCCAGCCTGTCATTGCAAACCCTTTTGAAAATCCGTTGATCAATATCGTTCGGTTCCGGAGATCGGGTGCAGCCTGGAGAATTCCGGCATGATCACCATCAAATACAATATATTCGTAGATCTCATCCGAGAGGATCAATACGTCAGGATGTTTTCTCAATACACCGGCGATTGCTTCCAGTTCATCAGGCGTATACATGGCACCGGTCGGGTTGGAAGGTGAACACAGGATTAACATTTTTGTACGCCCCGTGATTGCTTCTTCGAGGTCTTCCGGCCGGAGTTTATAATTGTTATCGATAGAAGTTTTTAAAGTAACAGGGGTACCTTCTGCCAGTTTTACCATTTCGGGGTAGGAAACCCAATACGGAGAAGGAATAATGACTTCGTCCCCCGGATTTATGGTGGCCAGCATGGTAAACCCGATAGACTGTTTTGCACCATTGGAAACCACAATATCTGCTGGCGAATAATCAAGGCCGTTATCCCGTTTCAGTTTTGACACTATGGCATCTCTGAGTTCGGGTGTACCCGTATTCATGGTATATCCGTGAAAACCATCTTCAATTGCTTTGATAGCTGCTTCACAAATATGCTTCGGAGTTTTGAAGTCGGGTTCGCCTGCACTGAGTGAAATGACAGATTTTCCCTGCCTGATCAACTCCTTGGCTTTTGCAGAAATTTTAAGAGTTTCCGATGGAGAAAGATTTTGGGCCCTTTGGGATATCATATGCTGATCATGTTATTCGATTTTAAAGAGAGCTGAAAATATGAAAATGAGCTTCAGAATGCTACAAAAGTGTCAGGATTCCTTCTCCTGCTGATCAGAAAATTTGCTGATCAATGCATCGGCAATATTATCCGGGACAAAAGATGTGAGATCACCACCCCAATAAGCAATTTCCTTAACGATAGATGCAGATATAAAGGTCAGTTGCTCATCAGGCATCAAAAAAACGGTGTCAATTTCAGGAGCCAGTCGGCGGTTGGTTAGCGCCATTCGGAATTCATATTCAAAATCAGAGATTTGCCGGACTCCGCGAACAAGAACTTTGACATTTTTTGTCCTGGCAAAGTCGATTAGTAATCCGGAAAATTGTTCCACTTCAATCTGACTATGCCAGCTTTTATGACGAATACATTCTTTGATGAGATCAACCCTTTCCTCACCGCTAAAGACCGAACTTTTACGATTATTAACTGCAACTGTGACAATTATTTTATCAAAAAGTTTTGCAGCTCTTTCAAGCAAATCGAGATGGCCATAGGTGATGGGATCGAAGGAGCCCGGAAACAGCGCGGATTTGGTCTTGGTCGAATCTGTCAATTGTCGCCTGGTTAGTTTCAATTATCAAACATCACTTCTACTCCTTCTGAAGGGTAGATATTCTGTACCTAAATTTGAATCAAAATACGCTTAAAATCCTGAATTTGATTATAAATCAGGTAAAACACTCCCCTCCTTGAAGAGGCTGTAAGAAAATAGTTTATCAAACCTTATAGACATTCAGTAAAATTCACCACGAAGTCACGAGGACTCCAAGGTTCACGAAGAGTATCTAATTGGAATCTACAGGTTGTGCCTGAAAGATGCTAACGGTTGTTCTTCCATACGGTTTTATGTAAAAACAGTGAGAGTGTTCTTTGAAATTGTGCCGTTTATCATGTTCAAGAATGAACCACCCTTCCGGATTTAACCAGCCATCCAGTATAATGTGATTTAGCATATCCGTCATGTAAGGGTAGTCGTATGGAGGGTCAGAAAATATTAAATCGAATGGTACCGGCGGCCTATTGAGGTATTCCTCAACTTCTTTAAGAATTACCGTTACCTGGTGATCAACTTTGAACTCGCGCGACATTTTTTCAATGTGTTTGAGGTGAGCGGAGTGGCTGTCGACGAAGGTTACGTGATCAACTCCCCTTGAGATCGCCTCAAATCCAAGATTTCCGCTGCCTGCAAAAAGATCGAGTACCCGGCACCCTTCAAAAAACCAACGGGCAGCAATGACACTGAAAATGCCCTCTTTAGTGCGGTCTGCTGTAGGCCGGAGTTCACCGGTATCGGGAATCGGAATTTTTCGTCCCTTCAGTTTTCCGGTTATGATTCTCATGATGTTGTGGTTGTCGGAACTTGTTTGCTGCTGTTAAGGCTCAGCATAATTGCAGGAAATGCACTTTCAAGCTTAAAACCGTAAGTCGATTCCTCTGCTTCCACCCCTATGGATTCAAGATTATTCAGCAGTGTAATCTTTCCGGTTTCGTTGAAATAGGAAGACATAACTTCGATTACATCGACACTGTTAGGTCCATAAACAAAAACGTCATCATGAATTCCATTGAACCAGTTCAGTTCCTGTCCGTAATAAGTCCAGAGAAATGGGAGGTCATTAACGGAATCAAAATAGATATAAGTTGTACCTCTCAGTTTTCCCAGCATGTAGGAGGATATAGCCAAATGGCCGGAGAGACAGTTTACCGTCAAACATGTACCATTTCTGTTGGCGTGATTATTCCACTCGCTGCCAAGTTCGAATTCACTGATAAAATCTGTTTGACTGAAAGGAGACAGTAAATCCCTGAACTGTTTGAGCAATTCTCTGTTTCGTATGAGAAGGAGTTTGTGATCCTGATTACTGAGGTCAAACCAGGTAGTTTCAAGCTCATGTCTCGGCATGCCATTCATGAGAATTGAGAGATGGTCTTCTCTCTCATCAGGAGTTTCGTAAACAAGCCGGGGCAGAATACTCCAGCACTCAAAAGAAACAGGGATCAAAAGCCTGGCTAAACTGCAATCGAAAGTTTGATGCAACTGAAATATGGAATTTGACAGCCCGGAAAAATGATCACGGTTCGCCGTAACATTTGTAATAATTTCTTTAATACTGAAATTAAAATCGATACACCCGATATGAAGCAGGTGTTTCGGCCGGTTTGCATCACTTACTGCATAGAAAAGCTGATGATCAGCAAAACATAACCCCAGACACTCACCAGCCGAAGACATTGAATTTAATTCCAGTTAGGAGCGTTAAGCAGTGTAGTTCTTTCAAGATCACCAATACGCATATCAGAGTCAGGATCCTCAAGAAGATAGATTTGAGGCCTTAGAGTATCATTCAAAGTGTATGCAAACTCATTATGAGGCGGCCGGGGTGAAAATTTTAGAGAATCCGGATTATAAACTGAGGGCGGACGCTCCTCAAAAAGGGTTTCCCCTTGCTGAACCATCCGTTCATTTGTTTTCAGGAAAGTGATCAATGTATCCAATCCTCCATCTGTAGGCGGGAATTCACCTTGTTCATTTCGATATTGTATCAGTGCATCTCTTACAAGGCCCATCCTGTGCTGGACACGTTCGGTCATTTCCTGTTGTTGCAGTACTTCCTGATAAGGATCTACAATTGATCTGTACAAATAATAGCCAAGAAAAATGATGACAACACCAAGAACGATTGTTATAATTTTGTTTCGAGTTTCTAAATCCATGAGTTGTTAATATTAAGATTCACTGAATAGGCACCCCTTCAAAAAGTGGAAACAGAAAATAAACGCAGGCATGTAGATATGCAACTTTAGGTTTTGAAACCAGCAGAATTTATAAAAAAGTTTCGAAATCACCTTCAGTATAAACGTTAAAGATGATTTATGAAGTTTTTATTCATCAAACAGAGGGAGTATTTGCCTGCATTCAAAAAAGGTGAAAGTTTTTTTATGAGAAGGAATGACTTAGTTTCATGAGCTTTATAAGTTGGAATACTGACCAATCCGGCATTTTCCTGTTTCCGGTTGATTTCAGATACACACGGCTGTTATATCACATTGAATAAACGAATTCTAAAACTGGCCATACCCAATATTATCAGCAATATCTCGGTGCCATTGCTCGGAGCTGTCGATACTGCACTTGTTGGGCATCTCGATGAGGTCTATTACCTGGGTGCTCTTGCTGTGGGTGGAATGATCTTCAATTTTCTATTCTGGGGATTTGGATTTCTTCGCATGGGTACAACCGGGCTTACGGCACAATCGTATGGTGCCCGTGACCGTACCGAGATGATTATGATCTTTGCAAGGGTTCAGGCAGTTGCAATCAGCCTCGGTGCGGCGATTCTGATTCTGCAAAAACCGATTGCGGATTTAAGTTTCTGGATTATCGAAAGCAGTATGGAAGTGGAACAGTTTGCCCTCGTCTATTATGACATCAGGGTTTATACGGCACCAGCGGTCCTTGCATTATACGGAATCAACGGGTGGTTTCTCGGGATGCAAAATGCTAAATACCCGATGATTGTAACGATCTTTTTGAATCTATTAAATATAGGTTTGAATATCCTGTTTATTTATGGTTTCGGGATGCATGTTGACGGGGTGGCATGGGGTACGCTGATTGCAACGTATCTTGGGCTTCTGCTTGCAATTATACTTTTTTTAAAAAGATATGGCCGGTATTTAAAACACTATGTAAAAGAGCGATTCCTGGATTTTAATGAGATCAGAAAATTCTTTACTGTAAACAGAGATATATTTATTCGAACACTGTGCCTGATTTTCACTTTCTCATTTTTTACTGCAAAATCAGCAGCCCAGGGGGATGTAATTCTTGCAGCGAACACAGTTCTGCTTCAGTTATGGATGATTGCTTCATATGGAATAGACGGATTTGCATATGCTGCAGAGAGCCTGGTAGGACGATACACCGGCGGCAAAAACCGGGAGAATCTGAAGAAAACTGTTTATTATACCATGGGGTGGGGTATTTTTCTGGGTGCCATCGGATCAATTATCTATGGAATATTTCATATTCAGATTCTTAACATTTTTACTAATCAGGCGGAAGTTATTGATCTGGCCCTGATGGTTGTCTGGTGGACGATAGCAGCACCACTGGTTTCAAGTATCTGTTATATGTGGGATGGGATTTTTATTGGAGCCACTGCTACTGTTCCTATGCGGAATACCATGATTATTTCAACCTGCCTGTTTTTCCTTCCGGCATTTTACATCGGAACAGAATTAATTGGAGTACATGGATTATGGCTTGCAATGGTCTTATTTATGATTGTACGCGGAGTCATTCTGACACTTTATGCGCCAAAATATATTTTGAGAGAAGCCGGGGATCGATTAAACTAATTGATACGGTCCAATTGTTTTGCAATAATTTTTAACCCGATTGCTTTATGTACCTGTTATTAATGAGACATGCCAAATCATCCTGGGGTGAAGCCGGTTTGAAAGATTATGATCGCCCGCTTTCGAACAGGGGCCGGAAAGATGCTCCAAAAATGGGGCATTTTCTCAGGAATAGTGGTTACAGTCCTGACCTGATTATCAGCTCACCAGCTAAAAGGGCAATGGAAACGACAGGGTTGGTTGCAGAATCAGCCGGTGTAGTGAAGGATAGGATTGAGTGGAATGATGATTTTTATTTTTCATCCGTGGACTCCTATATCGAATCGATAAGTAGGGTACATTCCAGTGTCAACAAGTTAATGCTTGTAGGGCATAACCCCCTGATGGAGGAATTACTGGATTTGATCGTGGTTGGAAAAGATTCCGGTTCTTTCATATTTCCAACTGCTGCCGTTGCCTGTATTGAAGTGCAAACAAGGCAATGGAAGCATATAGAAACAGGTATGAACTCATTGAAATGGTTTGTGATTCCCAGGATTCTTGATTCGGCTGTATAAGATGAATAAAACAGGATAATTGAGTATATTACAAGCGATATCAATATTCACAAATGATTGTTAAATAAAGATGATTTACAAACAGAAATTTTATTTTCTTTGTAAAACCCCGCTGAGTGCAGAAGGGCCTGAAGATGTTGAAATTATCGACAAGGCTGATAAAAGTGAAGATTTTCCGGAGTTATTTCAGAAATATGAGGAGTATCGTTCTCATGCATTTAATGAGGATAGATTATATAGTATTGTCAGGGCTGATGATATTTTTGATCTGATCAGAACCAATGACGAGAAGGTTGCAAAAGAGCTTGCATATGAAAAAGCTCAGCCTGAGATTGTTACGAATCTGCAGCATAGGGTGATGCAAAAAAAGGATAAAAATGCACAGGCAATTTTAAAAGAAGTGCATGGAGTTGAATCCTAAAGATAAAACCTGAGATGGACGTTTTAAAATAGGATAAACATTCCGGCTTTTTGATTGTCCTGAGAGAAAATAATAATAGAACCTGCCTTACTTTTTAGTCCTGTACTCTGTTGCACAGGGCTATTTTTTTGGAATGATGTTCCGATTGAATTTGTAATAAGAATAGAATCGGATAATTAAAAAATAAGCTGACAATCATGAGTACAACAACATCAATAAACGGGACGAAATCAATGGAAGTCAACATAGGAATAAACAAGGACGACAGAAAAGCTATTGCTGAAGGTTTGGCCAAAGTACTTGCCGACTCTTACATGCTATATTTGAAAACCCACAATTATCACTGGAATGTAACAGGCAAGTTGTTTCATCCGCTTCATGAAATGTTTGAAGAACAGTATACGGAACTTGCAGAAGCCATTGATGAAATTGCCGAACGCATACGGGCTCTTGGATTCAGGGCACCCGGTTCCTTTCGTGAGTATTCAGAGATCACAAGTATCCAGGAAGATACCGATCAGCCGGATGCATTAGAGATGATCAGAAGAGCAGCCGAAGCAAATGAGACAATTCTGAGAACTGCACGTGAAGCACTGAACCCATGCCAGGATGCAGATGACGAAGCAACCATTGATCTGCTTACACACCGGCTTAAAGTTCATTCAAAAACTGCCTGGATGCTCAGAAGTCACCTTGAATAATTGATTCTTTGCGGGTAAGCTGAAATTCAAAGAATCAGACAATCTTTATCATAGTGCTGTTTCATCGAATGAAATGCAGAAATTTTCCTTCAGGCTTGTCTGACCTTATTTTACATACATAAAAAGGGAAGCAGCCTGAGGGTNTTTTAGCTTAGGGGATGATAAGAGCTAACTATTATATGGCTGGCGATTTATTTATTTTCAGTCCATGCCTGAATTTCCAGGGGGGGGGATTCAGTTTGTGACAAGGCGTTTGAATAATCGGCCGGTCGAGAGACTTACCTTTAACATTAACTTATGAAAATAACTAACCATGGATAATACTGATCTGACCAATATTGATTTTATGGGTATAGTGATGGAGTACGGGCCAAATCTACTATTTGCTATACTGACACTTGTAATTGGTTTATGGCTTGTAAAACTGATTGTAAAAGGGGTGAAAAAAGGACTTGATAAAGGGGATACAGAAGCGACTCTCAAGGGATTTATCGTTAGCCTTCTATCAGTGTTGTTGAAAATTATGGTATATATCACAGCGTTAGGGATGTTGGGAGTTGAAATGACTTCCTTTATCGCTATCCTTGCTGCTGCCGGCCTTGCTGTTGGTTTGGCATTATCCGGAACACTTCAGAATTTTGCCGGTGGTGTGATGATTTTGTTTTTCAAGCCATTTAAAGTAGGGCATTTCGTAGAAGCCCAGGGACATATGGGTACCGTAAAAGAAATACAAATATTTGTAACTATTCTCACTACTCCTGATAACAAAACCGTGATCATACCAAACGGGCCGCTTGCCACGGGGTCATTGACGAATTTCTCAAGGCAGCCTAACCGAAGGGTCGACTGGACTTTCGGTATCGGATATGGCGATGACCTTGACAAAGCTTATGAAGTGCTGAAAAGACTGCTTTCAGAAGACGATAGAGTTTTGAATGATCCGGAACCATTTCTGGCACTAAAAGAGCTGGGCGACAGTTCTGTAGATATTACTGTCAGAGCCTGGGTTGATGCAGCTGATTACTGGCCGGTATTTTTCCGTATGAATGAACAGGTTTATAAAACATTTGATAAAGAAGGATTGTCTATTCCGTTTCCGCAACGGGATGTACATCTGTTTAAAGAGAACTGATCATCCTGTAACTGACTTTGTAAACCCGTTAGTATCTGATGAAGCTAACGGGTTTATTTTTTACAGACTGACCGATAAATCTGAATGTAGGATTAAAAATTTAAGTTCCATGGTTTTAGTTGCGTAGAAAATGAATCTTGTTTAAACTACTTATCTGTAATAAAGCAGGCTCCGAGCCGTAAATGTGCACCAGAAAAATCGTATCGTTTTGTCCGATTCAGAAAATAAAACACCGCCCGCCAACAATTATCTTTTTGAAAACAAATTTGCATATGTAACAGAAGAAGGTGAGTTGTATCTCAAGAAGAGTGCTCATTTTGATGTTCGTAAGCTTACCGTGTTTGAACCTGAGAATATTGATAAAGAGTTGGAAAATTTTCGTGAAGAATTCTCAGTTCTTGAAAAAAAAGTGAATGAGGCTGTTTCTGCATGGAATGATCTTCAACAAGATGAACTCGATACAGCTATAAAAGGCTATGAGGAGCTCAAAACAGAGTTGTCTAATGCGGTCGCACTGGGTGATTTTGATTCTTTGGTTGAAAGTATGGATTCTGCTATTGAAAATTTGAGAGAGCGATTGAAAGAAGTTGACAGAGAAGAAGACGACGATGATGAAGTGGTTGAGGGGCAGGTTGTTGCTGAGGCTGAGGCTGAGGTTGAGGTTGAGACTGAGTCTGAAGAAGAGACTTCATCGGTAACCGCGGATGAGAAGGCTGAATCTGAAGAAGCAGATGATGAGACGTCTCCGGCTGAATACTATAAAGAGCTTGCAAAGAAAGCTGAACAGCTAATTGAACTTACAGATTGGCCATATGTGTCTGCAGAGTTTGGTAATATCGATACACTTTGGTCGGAAGGCCCGGATCCCGGTGACCTGGAGATCAGTGCTTATCGCCAGAGAATTGACAAGGCAAAAGAAACTTTTGTAACACGAAAAGAAGAACACTTTGAAGAGCAGCGGCGCATCAGAGAGAAAAATCTTGAAAAGAAAACAAAACTGCTGGAAGAGCTGAAAAAAATAGTTAACGACAAAAACTGGACTGCTACCCGGGAAATAAGCCGAATCAAAAATAAGTGGGACCAGATAAAACCGTTACCGTCAGGAAAGGCAGAAGAACTTCAAAGCCCGTATGAAAAATTAATTGAAGAGTTTGATGATCATAAGGTTGACAGACTGGTAAAGAAAAAGCAGAAAGAAGAAGAAAATCTGATTGGGAAACTTGTTGTCCTTGATAAAATGGATAGCCTGTTGAAATCACTTGAGAGTGATGATAAGGATTGGAACGCTGCCGAGCGTGAACTGGAAAAACTAAATAAACAGTGGCGAAAAATCGGAAGGGTACCTGTTGAAAAGAACCAGGAATTGTGGAGTCGTTATCATGATATCCAGGATCAATTTCATCAGATACGATTTAAACACGATAAGAAGTATCGTCAGCAAATTGAAAAATTTCTTTCAAAAAAGAAGAGACTCATCAAAGAGGCGGAAGCACTTGTTGACGATCCTGATATAGCTGCTGCTGCACGTAGGGTAAATAAGCTGCACCGACGTTGGAAAAAAGTCGGGAATCTCCCTCAAAAGGAAGAAAATGAACTATGGGATCAATTTAAGGCGGCTACTGATGCGTTTAATGATAAAAAATCGGAAAATATCGATCAGCTTCGTGAACAGGAAGACCTGAACTTCGAAGAAAAGAAAAAACTGGTTCAAAAAGCAGAAGAACTTCAGAATTCTGATGAATGGGATTCAACCCACGACAAACTTCAACAGTTGATGAAGCAGTGGAAAGAAGTTGGCCCGGTTCCTAAAAGGAAATCAGGAAAGATCTGGAAAAAATTTAAAAGCGCTATGGATGTCTTTTACGATCGGCGCAGGGAACACTACAAAGAGGTTAAAGAAGACAGAAAAGAAAATCTTGAGGAGAAACAGGAAATATTAAATAAGCTAAAAGCTCTCACAGATCATGAGAACCCGATCAAGGCTGTTGACGAAGCGAAGCCGTTACAGGAAGAATTTAAAAAAGCCGGTTATGTTCCTATCAAATATAAAAACAAGATGTGGAAAGAATATCGTGAAACCTGTGATGTAATATATGACCGGTTCAGGGCTGCAAAATCAGCGGCTAATGTAGTCGGAAAAGAGAATGTCTCAGATTTCACAACTGACGATATCGCAGAAATTCAAAAGAAACAGAAAGAAGCAGCACGGTTAAGAAAAGATATTAATAAAACACATGGGGAGTTAATACAGATGAAAGAGTCGCTCTCCTATTTCAAGCCATCAGGCAAAGGCAGCAGCCTGCTTGATGAAGTACATAAAAAGATTGAAACGGCTGAAAACAATATTGAGCGAAAAGAAGAAAAACTGTATGAAATTGAAAAAGAAATTGATCAGTTGAAACGAGACTCCTGATTTCTCATCCTTATTGTTTGGAGCATCGATTAGACGTTTCTGACTTTCGCCGTTGATAACAAATTAATTTATATGGGATTGTTATTTCCAAACAGTGCTGTCGCAGTACTTGCAGATCAGAAGACTGCAGATATATTTAAGGGCACTGTTATTAAACATGGGTTTGAATTCATTCAGGTTCAAAACCTGCAGCTTGGAGCATACAGGCTCCAAAAAGTGTTACCACAACTTATCGTATTGGATTCAGATGTTCCGGATTTCAATGAACATAGCCTCAGGCTGCTGATTGAGAAGAATCCAAATGTGAAGAATATTCCGGTGTTATTATTATCACGGTCTAACGGGAATTTTGAGTATCTCCAAAATAAGTTTGACCTTGATCTTAAAATCGTTGACAGAAAGCAGCACAAAGATATCACAGCAGAAATTGAAAAATATCTGCAGCCATGCATCATATTGAAATTTTGGGGAGTCCGGGGGTCGGCACCAAGTGCAAATGCTGAGTACATGAAATATGGCGGGAATACGACATGTGTTCAAATCGAATCGCCGATACATGATGATATATTAATTCTCGATTGCGGTACCGGAATTCGTAACCTGGGCAATGAAATTGCAGAACGTATCCAAAATCAGGCAAGCGGCCACCTCTTTATCACCCATCCCCATTGGGATCATATACAGGGGTTTCCGTTCTTCAAACCGTTTTATCACAGTAAGAACAGGTTTAGAATACATATGCCTGAACAGTACAGGGGAGGAACGGAAGAAATATTGTCGGGTCATATGACAAAAACTTTTTTCCCGGTTACCCTTGATATGTTTGAAGCGGATATTGAGTATGTCACTCAATCAGAAGAGATGCAACATTATAACGGGTTTACACTTGAATACATGGTTGCAAACCATCCTACAAAGACCGCAATGTACAAAATTCAAATAGGCGGATATGTCATAGTTTTTGCGCCTGACAATGAATTAAATGAAGATCCGACACCCATTCGGTTTAATGACCGGTTTGAGCACTTCATTTCAAATTGTGACCTGCTTATCCATGATGGCCAATTTGACAAGGAGATGTATAAAAATAGAGTAGGCTGGGGGCATTCATCCTGGGAAGCAACTGTTGAATTAGCAAGACGCAACCATGTGAAACGGTTATATCTGACTCACCACGATCCCGATTCGACAGATGAAATACTGGACAGAATCAGTAAAAAACTTGAGCAATATCAGAATAACCCATTTGCAGATATTCGGTTAGCAAAAGAAGGAGCAGTGATCAAACTGCCCCTTCAGAAATCGGTTTCAGCTTATAAAAAATAACGCAGGCCTAATCCGCCGTTTACATCAAAATCAGTATCAGGTATCAGGTTCAGCATAGGTGCCAATTCAAAAAAGAGCCCGAGCCGGCTATCAGGTATCACATACTGTAACCCAAGTGGTATACGAATTCCAATTTTTGGATCATTTTGCATTAGCAGTCTTGCTCCCAATCCGTAATATAGTGCGAGATTAGGATTGTCAAGTGTACTGTGGAGCAGGTAATTTGAATGAACATGCATGGATCCCTGTCCGCTGAACGACCAGGCTAAACCCAGGTCAAAAGCAGTATTGGAGCCAGTCCAGAATTTAGCACTAATTCCTGTCGGTTCACCCACAATTATTCCGAGTTCAGTATTTGTGGGGCGTTCCTGGGCATAAATATCTGTTGCACTGAGACCATAAATTGAAATAAAAAGAATTAATAACAGTAGCTTATTCATGATTAATGGTTTCGTTCAAGGTTAATATCTGTTCTATCAAGTTGTTTCTGATAATATACAAGTTTCCACCAATGACTGTTTACATTCATTCAATTGTAAATTTTTCTTATTCAGGTTGGTTCAATGACTTATAGTGGAATGTCAAACATTTGTTGCCGGATTAAGTCAGATCCAAATATTAACTTATCTTCCACTATTAACCCAAAAAGGTCTAACGACTTTTTGGGGATTAACAAATATCGCAACATAATAGATAGTAAATAATGAAGAAAAGTTATTATGACCCTGAAGATCTAAAAAAATTTGAGTCAATATCTGAGTTTCAGCCGGAACTTGGAAAGAAATTCTTCGACTATTACGGGGCAGTGTTTAAGGATGGCGCATTAACCGCAAGAGAAAAATCATTAATAGCACTTGCAGTTTCTCATGCTGTACAATGCCCGTATTGTATCGATGCATACAGTGAAGACAGCCTTGAAAAAGGAGCTACAGAGGAACAGATGATGGAAGCTGTTCACGTAGCAGGGGCAATTCGCGGAGGTGCTTCATTGGTTCATGGAGTTCAAATGATGAACAAGGTAAAGGGGTTGTCTATGTAGAAGTGTAATCATTCCAATGATGATATTGAGAAAACCCTGAACTGTTATGACATATAAGAATCATTCGAACCTGCTGATTATTTTTGTAAAAAATCCGGTGCTTGGTAAAGTAAAAACCCGTTTGGCAAAGTCAATAGGTGATGAGAAAGCCCTGAAAATATATAAATATCTTATTGATCATACCTGTTCCGTAGCAGGTATGACCCATGCAGATATTGAAGTGTGGTACTCAGACTTCAAAGTTGATCAGAAAAACGGGGTGTTGCCAGAGGCAAAGACTAAAGTGCAGATTGAGGGAGATCTCGGAGAAAAAATGAGTTTTGCATTCAGACAGGGTTTCAGAAATGGATACAAACGTATTGTAATCATCGGCAGTGATTGTCCTGAGATCACATCAGGTCATATTGACGATGCATTTCAATGTCTTCAGATATCGGATATTGTTTTAGGCCCGTCGGTAGATGGCGGTTACTATCTGCTGGGTATGAAAAAGTGGAACCCGAAATTGTTTCAGAACATTGAATGGAGCACATCCCGGGTTTATAGCCAGACTGTGATGGCGATTAAAGAGGGGGGGTTAACCCTGTCAAAGCTGGGTAAATTGAATGATATCGATACGATTAAAGACTTGAATCAAAGTCAGTTAAAGCAGATTTCGTTTTGAAACTGAGTGTTATAATTCCAACCCTTAATGAAGCCGGTCAGATCGGGGCACTGGTAGGTTATCTAAAAAAAATATTACCGGATGAAGCTTTTGAAATCATCGTTTCCGATGGTGGGAGCAATGATGGTACGATTCGTGAAGCGAATGCCTCAGGAGCTTTGGTGACAAGGTCGGAATCAAGGGGCCGGGCCAGTCAGATGAATCATGGTGCCAGGTTCGCAAAAGGAAGGGTGCTCTATTTCTTGCATGCTGACAGTAAACCACCTGCAGATCTCTATAAGCAAATAGCTGGGGTAATTCAAAGTGAGGTTGAAGCCGGTTGTTTCCGGCTGAAATTTGATGATTCTCATTTTTTATTAAGGTTATACAGCTGGTTTACCCGGTTTGATATTGATCTTTTCAGGTTTGGTGATCAGAGCCTGTTCATAAAAAAGAACGTTTTTGAACGGATTAACGGTTTTGACGAAGAGCTTCAGATTATGGAAGATCAGGAAATAGTGAGAAGGATCAGGAAAGTAACGGATAACTTTGTGATAATGAGAGATACCGTAACCACCTCAGCCAGAAAATACAGGAGTAACGGTATAGCACGGTTACAGCTTATTTTTACCCTGATTGTAATTTTATACTACTTTGGGGCAAGTCAGGAGATGCTGGTACATTTTTATAAATCAGTTTTGAGATCATAACTTGCGCATCTTTTTTAAAGATAAGAAATGTATGATTCATTTCATTGATCAGCGATTTTAATACTCTATCATCATTCTGATTTCTGAAATCAGAACTCTATATTCTTTAAAATCAGGTTAACCTTTGTTAAGATAAATGATCAGAACAGATTTTTTAGTCATTGGTTCCGGTATAGCCGGTTTAAGTTTTGCAGTGAAAGCTGCCAGGGAATTTCCGGATAGGCAGGTTACAGTGATAACCAAATCAAAAGTTATAGAAAGCAATACCCGTTATGCCCAGGGAGGAATTGCTGTAGTAACCGATTTTGAACATGATGATTTTGAAAAACACAAAAGGGATACTGAAATTGCCGGTGACGGACTATGTGACAGTGAAGTAGTTGACCTGGTTGTAAGGGAAGGTCCGGCACGCCTGAAAGAGATTATTCAGCTTGGTACCGATTTTGATAAAACCCCGGAAGGTGCCTATGAACTGGGTCTGGAAGGGGCACACTCGGCCAGAAGAATTCTTCATCATAAAGATGAAACTGGTTTTAATATTCAGAGCAGTCTGCTTGATGAAGTTTCAAGGCTTCCGAATATTCAGATACTTGAATTTCATTTTGCACTTGATATTATCACTCAACATCATCTGGGGGAAAAAGTAACCCGCAGAAGAAAGGATATCCAGTGTTATGGCGCTTATGTGATGGATTTGGCAGACGGGAGTATAAAAACATTTGTATCCAGGGCAACTATTCTCGCATCAGGCGGAATCGGACAGGTTTATAAAATAACTACCAATCCGGTAGTAGCGACCGGGGATGGTATCGCTATGGCGGATCGGGCTAAAGCTCTGGTCAGGCATATGCAATTTGTACAGTTTCACCCGACGGCACTTTATGGCGACAAGGATGAACAGGCATTTTTGATCTCGGAAGCAGTTAGAGGATTCGGAGCTATTCTGAAAACTAAAAAAGGTGAGCTATTTATGAAAAAATATGATGAACGGGGTTCTCTCGCCTCCCGTGATATCGTAGCCCGGGCCATTGACCATGAAATGAAAACCAGCGGTGATGAATATGTTTGTCTTGATTGCACGCATCTGGACCAGAAAGAACTCAAAAACAGATTTCCAAACATCATCCGGAAGTGTGAATCTGTTGGTATTGATACCAGCAGTGATTTGATCCCGGTGGCACCGGCGGCTCATTATCTTTGTGGCGGTGTATATACAGATATAAATGGCCTGAGCACGATTCAAAACCTGTATTGTTGTGGTGAAGCTGCCTGCACCGGACTACATGGTGCCAACCGTCTCGCTTCCAATTCCCTGCTTGAATCGTTGGTGTTCGCCCATCGCTGTTTTATTTCACTGAAAGAAAAAATCAGGGATTTGGATATCCGTAATAATATCCCTGATTGGATTGCTAAAGGTACAACGGAACCCAAAGAGAGAATATTAATCCGGCACAACCGGATCGAGTTAAAAAATATCATGCAGAATTATGTAGGTTTAGTGCGTTCGGATGAACGACTGAAGCGCTCGTTGAACAGGCTTGAAATTTTGTACCAGGAGACCGAAACACTATACAGAGAATCTGTATTGTCACCACAACTGTGTGAATTGCGAAATATGATTAATGTTGCATACCTGATCGTAAAACAGTCGATGGAGCAAAAAGAGAATAGGGGGACTTTTTATAACGTGGATAATGAGGTATGAACACTCTTCTCTTTTTTCTGAATGATGATATCTGAAATATCAATTGCTTTATCAAATGGTAATTTGCTTTTATGACAATCAACTAACCGAATGTCGCCCGATCAAAAACGTAAAGTTCTGCTGTTTTTAGCCATATTCGTCATTTCACTGAATCTCAGGCCGGCTATTGTTTCCGTTGGACCACTCATCCACGAAATCAGGCTGGATACCGGACTGTCAAGTACCGTGCTTGGCCTGCTGACAACCTTCCCGGTATTTGCATTTGGTGTGTTTTCCGTTCTTACCCCTGTTTTTACCAGAAGACTTGGTATCGAAGGAACGATGTTTCTTGCTTTGATTATACTCACGATCGGCATATTTCTCAGGGTTTTTCCAACTATTTCACTTCTTTTTTTTGGAACAATTATTCTGGGAATAGGGATCACTCTTGGAAATGTACTGTTACCCGGAATTGTAAAAAATCATTTTCCTGCAAACTTCGGATTGATGACCGGCATCTATTCTGCTCTTTTGGGAATCGGTGCAGCGGTTGCATCCGGTGTAAGCGCGCCCCTGTCAGAAGGCCTTGAACTTGGCTGGAGGTGGGCACTTGGAGTATGGGGGTTTTTATCCCTGACAGCACTTTTATTATGGATGCCTCAATTAAAACAGAATGCCGCAGTAAAAGCAAGACAGGGCATCCTGAAATCTTTGAAGTATCTGGGCTCCTCAAAATTGGCATGGAGTGTTTCAATATTTTTTGGAATGCAGGCTCTGACCTTTTACACACTGGTTGCATGGTTGCCGGAATTATTAATCGACCGGGGAATGAGTTCAGTTCAAGCCGGATGGATGCTTTCCGTTGTGCTGATTACCGGATCGGTCGGTACTTTTGTAGTACCTTCATGGGCATCCCGGCGTGAACGTCAAAGGTTACCGGTACTCATTATCGTAACCGGAGAGATCATCAGCATTCTTGTGCTGCTGTCACCCACCTTATTTATCATACCTTTTTGGATGGCAGTTCTTGGTTTTTGCAAGGGAAGCAGTTTTGGAATGGCACTGCTTTTTATCGGGCTAAGAGCAAGAGATACAGATTCAGCCAATGAATTGTCAGGTATGTCGCAATCTATAGGCTATCTGATCGCAGCAACAGGCCCCGTTATATTTGGTATGTTATATGACCTGACAAAAGACTGGACGATACCACTGGTATTTTTATTAACTGCAGCTTTGATAAAGTTATGGTCAGGCTTCCGTTCAGGATATAATGAATTTGTTTAACCCAAAGTCGTCATTGGAACAATGATCCCTGTTCAATCGTTAGCCCGCATTTCTCACAAATAATAATGTTAATATCTGATATTTTATTGGTTAACAATAAGTTGCACGAAAAATTTTGTTCGAATCAATATTACAGTGTGTAAATGCTGCGAAATTTGCCCGTGGGCTGCGTTGTTCCAAAAATGGTTTTCTCAACGTACTCAGGTACGTCTGCGCACCATTTTTGTGACGCCTTGCCCACAACCAAATTTCTTGGTGAGAAATGCGGGTTAGGACCCGAAGGGCAAAAAAAATCTAACGACTTTTTTTGGGCTTCATTCATCGGTATCATTAAGTACATATCCAATTCTCAATCAATGATCCGGAACAACTCTCTTTAAATATTTTTGAACCACATCATGTAGAATATCTACAGCCTTTTCAATTTCTTGTTCGGTTGTCAGGGTATCGAGTGAAAGCCGGATCAGGCCCATTGCTTNTTCTTCTGTCCGCCCCATAGCCATCAGGGTTCTGGACGGTTTTTGTTCATTTACCTGACACGCACTGCCTGTAGAGATGGCCAGCCCCTGCTGACTGCACTCGAGCATTGCATATTGGCCTTCCATACCATAAAGCCGCAATCCTGCGATATAAGGGGAGCTGTGATCGGGGTCACCCTCAGGAGTAATCCGGTCTCCAAGATGAATTTCAAGTTTATTGATGAGTAACTCTTTAAGTCGTTTCGCATCGGAATGTTTTATACTTAAATCCTGAACCCGTTCTTTTACAGCTGCTGCAAATGCAACTGCCGCCGGAGTGTCCACAGTTCCCGGCCGAAAGCCATTTTCGTGAATCGTTTCCGGGATAAATGGTTCCCATGACACTGAAGGGTCTATAAATGCAGCACCAATACCTTTGGGGCCGTGGACTTTATGTGCGGATACGGTACAGCTTTGTACACCCCAATCACCGGGTGAAACCGGAAGTTTACAGAAGCTCTGAACCATATCGCTGTGAAAAACTGCCTGATGATCCTTCAGAATTTCTCCAATTTCCCTGAGGGGTTGTATCGTTCCGGTTTCAGAATTAACATGCTGGATGGAAACAAGAATGGTATCATCACGGAGGTGATACCTTAATTCACTGATTTCAACCCTTCCGGATTTGTTTACCGGAAGATATGTTACTTCAAATCCCCGTTTTTCCAGCCAAGTCATGACATTTCGTACCGAACTATGTTCTACAGGAGTCGTGATGAGGTGGCGGCCATTGCCAGTATTTGCCTCAGCTATGGAATACAGTGCAAGAAAATTTGCTTCGCTGCCACTGCCGGTAAATCTCAGGCCTCGTTCAGATACATTTAATACGGATGCTATAAATTTACGCGATCCATCAAGTGCCCCTTTGGAATTCGATCCGATATCATGCAGGCTGTTGGAATTGCCATAGAATTTTTCTGCTGCCTGACAGTAGGCGTTTATGGCAGACTGGCTCATAGGTGTTGTCGCGGCATAATCGAGATAAATCATATGGATAAAGTTAAAGTGTTTTATTGAAATATGTAATCGTATTTAATTCCACAGATCAGATCCTGTGTCGTGAATGATATGCATAGTTGATTTTATAGCAATTCAGGTCAGTAATATAAACTTTATGTATCTTGGAATATCATTTACCTGTAACCATTTGATTTTCTATTTCGTGATGAAAAACATTGATCCCGTTTTGGCATTAAATATCAAGGAAACCCTGCAGCTTGCATTCAGGGAAGATCTCGGGTTCGGTGACATCACCAGCCGGTCGGTATTATCCGGTGAGATAAAAACCGGTACTTTTTTGGCGAAAGCCACAGGTGTACTTGCAGGGATTGATGTGATTGAGGCCGGTTATTTCCTGCTCGATGATACAATTGCCGTGGAGCTGTTGAAGCAGGACGGTGACAGGGTGGAGCCGGGAGATGAAATTGCACGGGTAAATGGCCCGGACCGGGTACTTCTTGGCGGAGAGCGTGTCATTCTCAACCTTATCCAGCATTTAGGTGGCATTGCTACGGCAACTTCATTGGCAGCAAATGCATTACAGGGAAGCAGAACGCGTATCTGTGATACGCGTAAAACTTTACCGGGCCTTCGTCTTCTTCAAAAATATGCCGTTCGCTGTGGTGGCGGTTATAACCACAGGCTGAGGCTCGATGATGCAATCATGATTAAAGATAACCATATTAAGGCCGCAGGAGGAATCCGGCAGGCTGTTGAACGGGCTAAAAACCATTCGGGTTTGACAATTAAAATCGAGGTGGAATGTGAATCTGAAAAACAGGTTCGGGAAGCCGTGGATGCTGGAGCTGACATAATTATGCTTGATAACCGGACACCGAAAGAAGCAAAAAGGCTGCGGGAGATCATCCCGGATCAGATCATTGTAGAGCTCTCAGGTGGTATAACAACAGACAGTGTGGGAAGATATCGCGATTGCGGTGCAGATTTCGTATCTTTAGGTGCTTTGACGCATTCGGTTAAAGCTTTGGATATCAGTTTTAATTTAATGGAATAGTTCGAAGTAAATCGAATACGGTCAATTGCTTATCGAAGCTGATAGTGAGTAGCAGGTATTGAGACACTGTATGATGAATCATAGAGCAATTTTCTGTAAACGTGCAACTTTAAGCGGGCTCCTACTGTAATCTTTTTACTAATTACATTAATAAAGAAAAATGGACTCTCTCGATTTTTTAACAGAAGAAACTACATTTACACTGCCGGAGAGATACAGCACGCTGTCTGAAGAAGACATGAAACAGCGGATTCTTGAAATTAAAGAAGCATTTGGCAGTAAATTATACATTCCCGGTCATCACTATCAGAAGGATGAAGTGATTGAATTTGCTGATGCACGTGGAGATTCGCTTAAATTAGCCCGTATTTGTGCAGAACAGAAAGATGCAGAATTCATTGTATTCTGCGGTGTTCACTTCATGGCCGAAACGGCTGACATGCTTACATCGGATGATCAGGTAGTAATTCTGCCGGATATGAGAGCCGGCTGTTCAATGGCCGATATGGCTGATATCGATCAGACTGAACGCGGATGGATAACCATGCAGAATCAATTTGGGGATACGATTTTACCACTCACCTATGTCAATTCCACTGCAGCTATTAAAGCATTTGTGGGAAGAAATGGTGGTGCTACCGTAACCTCATCCAATGCAAAAAACATGCTTGAATGGGCATTTACTCAAAAAGAACGAATCCTGTTTTTACCTGATCAGCACCTTGGCAGAAATACAGCTTACGACCTGGGAGTTCCGCTCGAACAAATGGCGGTGTGGGATCCGATTGGAAGCCGCTTTGAATATGATGGAGACGACCTGAATGAAGTAAAAGTAATCCTTTGGAAAGGCCACTGTTCAGTGCATGAAAAGTTCAAGATTCAGCATGTTGAGCAGTTGAGAAAACGGGAACCGGAGATCAATATCCTTGTCCATCCCGAGTGTACATATGATGTGGTTCAAGCTTCAGATTTTGCCGGGTCAACCAGTTTTATCATCAATACGATTGAAAATGCTCCTGCCGGAAGTAAATGGGCTATTGGTACTGAAATGAATCTGGTAAACCGGCTGATTTCCGAGAATAGTGACAAGGAAATAGTGTCATTAAACCCATTCCTGTGCCCTTGCCTGACAATGAACCGTATTGACCTTCCTCATCTCTTATGGTCTCTGGAAAAACTTGAACAGGGTGAAGTTGTCAATCAAATTACAGTACCTGCTGATATCAGAGAGTTTGCAATTCTTGCCCTGAACCGTATGCTTGAGAGATCATGAATTAATTTTTATTTGAATTCGGATCCAGGGAATAATGCCTGGTATACTCCCGGTTTCAGTGCAAACTTAATGACATGAATAAACAGATATATCTGCATTTGTCACTGTATATCACGTTTCTTGTGATAAGCCCGGGTTGTTTGGATGATATTAATAAAAATCAGACAGAACCATCACACCCGGTTTTATTAATCTCAATTGACGGATTTATGCCGGATTATATGTTAAGGTTTGATACACCAAATCTTGACAGAATTGCAGCTAACGGTGTCCATGCGGAATCAATGATGGTTGTTTTCCCGACAAAAACATTTCCGACACACTACTCTATAGTAACCGGCCTGTTTGTTGAAAATCATGGCATCATTGCGAACAGTTTTTATGATTATGAATATGGTGCTTATTTCAGTTACGGGCCACCGAATTATCATTCTGATGATGTATGGTTTGGTGGTGAACCTATTTGGGTCACAGTTGAAAACCAGTCAAAAACAGCTGCTACCATGTTTTGGCCCGGTTCCGATTACGAAATAAAAGGGGTACGTCCGACCCGTTACGTTAATTATGATGGGTCGATTTCTAATTATGCGAGAATTGATTCGGTCATAACCTGGCTCGACCCTGCCGGTGAAGTAAGGGCAGATTTCAGTACACTCTACTTCAGCAAGGTAGATAGCTATGGACATCGTTACGGGCCGCATTCAACTGAAGTGGAAGAAGTTGTAATGGAAGCAGATGATTGGATGGGATATCTGCTTGGCCAAATGGAGGAAACCGGATTGACTGATAAACTTAACCTGATAATTGTTTCTGACCATGGAATGGCTGAGCTGTCAGAAGACAGGATAATTTTTTTGGATGAACTGATAAACCTTGATGATGTTGACATGATAGACTGGACGCCGGTTGCTATGATTCGTCCGGATGAAGGGAAAGCTGATGAAATTTACCGGGCATTAAGCCAGACTGAACGGAACTTCAAAGTTTATCTTAAAGAAGAACTTCCTGAAAGATTCCATTTTAGCAACCATTATAGAATTCCTGAAATTATTATGATTGCAGATTTGGGTTATACAATTACTTCCCGTGATTTTTTTGAACAACGTGGCCTGATGGCAGCTACGCATGGTTATGACAATCTGTTGCCCGAGATGCACGCTTTGTTTTTGGCAAATGGCCCTGATTTTCAGCGGGGACTGGAAACAGGCACGATAGAAAGTATTGATCTGTATGAATTAATGGCCTATTTGCTTCGTATAGAGCCGGCACAAAATGATGGTTCTCTTGATAATTTGAGAAATTTGTTAAGAAATTAAGTATTTGTTTATTTGTAATTTACAAATTGAATCAACAAAATGGGATTTTGTGGTGGCCGGTTTCATATTACTCCCGAATTAGAATTGCATTTTATACCAAATACGTATAAAATAGGCACTTGTTTGTGATTCTCTCAAAATTGAAAATAAAATCATTTTTAGTAAATGGCATACATAGTAACCGAACCTTGTATAAATTGTAAATATACGAATTGTGCAGCAGTCTGCCCTGTTGATGCATTTCGTGAAGGGCCGAATTTTTTAACAATTGATCCAATTGAGTGTATTGACTGTGATGCATGTGTTCCTGAATGTCCGGTTGAAGCGATCTTTGCAGATGACGAAGTTCCTGAGAAGTGGGAACATTACATCGAACTGAATGAGAAGTTAGCTGAAAAGTGGGAGGATTACATTATTAATGAAACCATGGATCCTTATCCTGATGCCGATGAATGGGCGGAAAAAGAGGACAAACTCGAGCTTTTAAAAGAAGATTGGGATTGATGCAGGAAACCGGTCCACGTTGATGGATTCACCGGAAAGAAAATATTTTGAATTCAGTAACGGGAATATCGTACTAGATTTATCTCGCCCTGCAGTGATGGCAATTTTGAATACGACCCCCGACTCATTTTCTGACGGGGGTCTTTTTGTTTCTAAAAATGCTGCTCTTGACCGTATCGGTTTAATGGTCGATGAAGGAGCTGCTATCATTGATGTGGGCGGTGAATCAACCCGGCCGGGTTCAGATCCGGTGTCTGTTGAAGTAGAGCTTGAACGCATTTCTCCGGTATTAGAAGAAGCTGTCGGGAATTATCAGGAGACACTTTTCTCAATTGATACGACCAAATATGAAGTTGCAAAGAGAGCTTTGGAACTTGGGGTTCATTTCGTTAATGATGTGAGCGGGCTCCGAAAAGAACCACGACTTGCTGAATTATGTGCTGCGAATAATGCAGGTTATATACTTATGCATAGCCAGGGAGACCCAAAGACGATGCAAAAAAAACCGCAGTACACAGATGTAATTCGGGATATAGATATCTTTTTTAGTGAAAAACTGGAACAACTTGAAAAATGGGGTGTAAATAAGGTTATATTGGATCCGGGTATCGGGTTTGGAAAAACGTTGGAACATAACCTGAATATTATCAGAAAGCTTGATACATTTACCCGACACGGAACCCCATTGCTCGTTGGTGCATCCCGAAAGTCAATGATCGGGCAGATTCTGGATAATCGTGACGTAAGCGGCCGACTGGCCGGTACGATCGCAGTCCATTATCACTGCCTTTTGAATGGAGCCGGTATTCTGAGAGTACATGATGTGAAAGAGGCTGTCGACTCAATACAAATTTTTCAAGCCATCCATGATGGTTAACCAAATAGTTATATAACCCTGATCCATTGATACCAATAGGATTTCTTGAATTCGGAATTACCGATTTGATTGAGACACTGGTGATTGCACTGGTGCTTTTCTACCTCTACAGGTGGGTCAGGGGAACGTTTGCTATTCAGGCCGCTTTGGGTTTGGTTTTTATAATACTGATCAATGCAGCAGTAAGTATACTCGGGCTCTCCACGTTAAATTTTATCTTAAGAAGTATCCTCGATGTGGGGGTGCTTGCTGTGTTTATCATCTTTCAGCCTGAAATCCGAAAATTGCTGTACAGCCTGGGACAAAATACAACTCTGGACAAACTCTTCGGGCGCACCAATACCATGTCGGTTGTGGAAGAGGTTGTGGAGGCTGTACGAAATATGTCGCACAGTAAAACAGGTGCATTAATCGTATTTGCCAGAAGTTCTTCACTCCAGGATTTGGTGGATGTAGGTGTTAAACTTGATGCCAGGGTCAACAGTGAATTACTTGAAACCATATTCAAAAAAGAAACTCCATTGCATGATGGTGCAGTCATTATTCGGAATAACCGGATTGTAGCAGCAAGCTGTTATCTGCCCATATCTCAAAATCCGAATATATCATCTGTTTTTGGCACGAGGCACAGGGCTGCGGTGGGTATCAGTGAGACAAATAATGTGTTCGTGATCGTTGTTTCGGAAGAAACCGGACGTATTTCTGTTGCTCAGAACGGTAACCTGACCAGCGGGCTGTCTATACAAAAGCTGCGGGCTGAAATGGAAGAGCTTTTTGGTAGCGGTAAGATCGATGAAGAAGAAGTCGGTTTCAGTTCCGGTAAAACTGATTTGGAAATGAATTAAATAGTCATTTTTAAATGCACCAGGTGTTTCGGAACCACTGTCAGGATGATTTAAAACTCTTTTAACAACTCGTCGGCAGCCCGAAATGGACTGATCTCACCTTCAATTACTTTCTTCTCAATCGATGACAGCATTTTCTTGACATCAGTATCTCTGAAAAATCGGTCTTTCAACTCGTTGTTAATCGTTTCGTACATCCAGTGTTTAAGCTGATCTGACCTGTGGCTTTTAAAAAAGCCATTATGATGAGTCATATCCCGATATTTTTTTATTTCAAGCCAAATTTTATTAATGCCAGTTTGCTTGAGTGCAGAACAGGTTAAAACGGGAGGTTTCCAGCCGGAAAGTGAAGGCGGGAACAGGGACAGGGCATTGGCAATATCACGCTTTGCTTTTTTAACCAGTTGTTCAGGTTGTTCATCAATTTTATTGATAGCGATAAGGTCAGCCATTTCCATGATCCCCCGTTTAATCCCCTGAAGCTCATCACCTGTGCCGGCAAGCATTAACAAAAGAAAAAAATCGACCATTGAATGTACAGTGGTTTCTGATTGCCCGACTCCAACAGTTTCAATCAGAATCAGATCAAATCCGGCGGCTTCACACAGGAGCATGGTTTCACGGGATGTTCGCGCTACACCGCCGAGGGTTCCTGATGCAGGTGAAGGCCGGATAAATGCTTGTTCATTGGATGACAGGCCNGGCATCCGTGTTTTATCTCCCAGGATACTTCCCCTGCTTCTGCTGCTGCTTGGGTCGATGGCAAGAACAGCAACTTTTTNCCCTTCTTTNATTAANANGNTTCCAAATCCTTCTATGAAGGTGCTTTTGCCAACACCCGGAATCCCTGTTATACCGATACGTAAAGAATTTCCGGTACCAGGCATGCATTTTTCAAGGACCCGTTCACCGATCTGACGGTATTCAGGCCGGGTACTTTCAATCAATGTAATTGCCCTGGATAATATTGAGCGGTCACCAGCCCGGATTCCATTTACATAGTCTTCAATTGATAATGGTGATCCCGATTTTCGCCTGAATTCAGGGTTGATCGATTCGGTCGGGCCTGATCCTTTATGAATAGAAAGTTCTTTGTTTTGGTGATTTGAATCTGTCATAACATTAAGATAAACAGAAAATTGGGTAATTGAATAAGCAGGGTATTGATCAATTTGATATAATAGTAAATCCGGTTAAATTACTTTAATTATAAGCATTTGAAATGCAAGATTGACAATTGAAGAAATCGGGAATTAAGTTAAGCCACTGCTTATATTTGGACAGAGAAGTAATAATAAATTGAGATAATTTCGATATCGATATCTAATAAACG
>SL_3KL_010_SEDDRAFT_10000458_pt1 | contig 33389 bp, 28 predicted proteins | sample SodLakKL_010_SED_2_FD_10381 | JGI IMG/M metagenome (IMG submission 10381)
GGATGATGACTTCCTGGATATCGATATTGTAAAACAGAAAACTACTGATGCTCCCGTTGCGGTTATTTTCCACGGACTTGAGGGATCATCACGCCGATACTATGTTCGCCGTATGGCCCAAAAACTGTATGAGCGGGGAATGCATATTGTTGCGGTCAACTTCAGAAGCTGTAACGGTGAGATGAACAAGAACCGCAGATTTTATCACTCCGGAGAAACCGAAGATCCACAAACAGTATTCAGGTGGGTTACTGGGCAATTTCCCAAAAGCAGCATATTTGCCGTCGGGTTTTCACTCGGTGCCAGTGTCCTGCTCAATACCGTTTATAAAAATGGAAATGAGTCTTATGTAGTGGCGTTTGCAGCTATCTCAACTCCATTTGATTTGAAACGTGGCTCCATCAACCTTCAGAATGGATTTAACCGCATCTACGATTACCGGTTTCTGCAATCGCTGGTCTACAAGCTGAAACAAAAGCGTAAAACCTACCCTGACCTACCCTCATTTGATGGAAAAACACTCTACGACTTTGATGATCAAGTAACCGCGCCAATTCACGGCTTCAAAGATGCCGAGGATTATTACTGGCAATGCTCCGCTGCCTTTTTTATGGAGGATATTCAAACTCCCGGCTTAATTATACACAGCCGGCAAGATCCACTCTGCCCGTTTGAATACACTCCTGTTAAAGCTATTGATGCAAATCCACTTCTTTCAACAGCTTTTCCTAAGAAGGGTGGCCATGTCGGGTTTTGGAGCCTGCCGCCGGATTGGGCAGAACAGAATGTAGCTGATTACTTCTCTCAATTTAGTTGATAGAAGAGACGTCTCTGCTTGTTTGGCTACTCTTGCGTATCTTTAGCGATTACAAATTAACGAAGTTCATCACCCCAACCGGCCATATTTGGCTGATAAAACGACGTAAAGAATATTATGGCAGTATCTACCCAAAACAACCGACCAAGTGTAATTATTATTGGCGCGGGCCCAATTGGTTTGGCTACGGCAATTCACCTGAAACAGAAGGGAATCGACTCCCTGATTATTGATCGCGGCTGCTTGGTGAACTCTATTTACAACTATCCGATCAACATGACCTTTTTCTCCACATCGGATAAACTGGAGATCGGGAATGTGCCCTTTATTTCGCACGGCCCCAAGCCTACCCGAAAAGAGGCACTGGAATACTACAGGCGAACGGCCGAGCATCATGAGTTGAACATTAATCTGTATGAAAATGTAGAGACTGTAAAAGGTATTGACGGCAATTTTGAGGTTGTGACAGAAAAAGATACCTACCAAACCAAAAAAGTGGTCGTTGCTACCGGATTTTACGGCCAGGAGAATAAGATGAATGTGCCGGGCGAAGAGCTTCCCAAAGTGCTGCACTATTATGATGAACCGCATCGCTACGCCTGGCAGAACGTACTAGTTGTTGGCGGTGGAAATTCAGCCGCCGATGCCGCGCTTGAAACCTATCGGTGCGGCGCAAATGTATCGGTTCTTGTGCGCACCCCAACGCTTAAACCCACAATTAAGTATTGGGTGAAGCCGGATATTGATAATCGAATTGAAGAGGGATCCATCACCGGATATTTCAATTCAGAGGTGAAAGAAATTCGCGAAAAAGAGGTGGATATTGAAACTCCGGATGGCCCCAAAACAATTGCCAACGATTTTGTTCTGGCGATGACCGGCTACCGTCCGCACTACGGTTTGATGGAGAGCCTTGATATAGAACTGACTGATGATGATGTGAAAATGCCGGTTTATGATGATAAAAGCCTCGAAACCAATCGAAAAGGCATGTATGTGGCCGGTGTTGTTTGCGGCGGTATGGATACCAGCAAACTATTTATCGAAAATACTCGTGTCCACGCCGACCATATTGCCTCAGATATAGAGAAAAAGCTTTAAATAAAATATTTGAGACAGTTTATTGTGTGTTGGGGAATGTAAAACCGAGAAAGGCGTTTTAACGAACATCCTGTCCATCCGTTAATCTTGTAATCCTGCATATATAAAAAAGAGGGGCAAGCGACCCACATCACACCGCTACGACCTACTACCGCTGCTGCCTTCCGACCCTGACGGAGTTCATAGGGAGCTGGCTGTGTGGAACTTGCCCCAAGACTCATAAGTTACGGTTTCTCGCACTTAAGATAAACCGTTGTTTGTATAAAATTTTCTCTTTGTCACAACTCTCAATTCACAGTTTATTACTCTTAAAAATTCATTGCAAATCAGATCCTTTTGTAACATTTACCTTTCGAAACTGTCTTACTTTATAACCATACAAAAAATATTTCAGGTAATTATTACAGATAATATTTTCGAATATTCATGAAACAAACGAAGATTGGCTCTGTATGAGTTGACGTAGTGGAAAAAGAGTGGTTTAAACTGGAGATAAGGGATTTCGAATCTACGGAAGTACTACTTTCGCAGCATTCGAACTCGATGCTCAGCAAAGCACAAATAAAAAAACCCGGAAAAGCTGTTTTAGCCTTACCGGGTTAAGGTTTGTGTGGAGCTACGGGGATTCGAACCCCGGACCTTCGCGCTGCCAGCGCGACGCTCTAGCCAGCTGAGCTATAGCCCCTTTTTCAACTGGTTCAAATATATCATCTTTCTGATCCAGAAACCAAAAAAAGAACTCTTCTTTTCACACAACGTTATGTTTTTTTCGGTTTAATTTATAAATTAATAATCTTTACAAATCTACTAACTCCACAGGAGCACTATATGTTTAAAACATCTAACTATATTTTAACAAGCCTGCTATTGGTCGGCCTAATTCTTCACGGTTGCGGTTCAAGCGGACCCGAGCCCGAACCCGATCCGGTAACCCTCGAATGGCTAATGACCTTATCTGATGAAGAGCTCAAGGAGCGCGACACAGATGGAGATGGAATTAGCGATTATGATGAAATCTATACGTATGGAACAGACCCACTCGATCCGGACACCGACGGTGATGGCCTTACCGATTACGAAGAGATTTATGAATACGGAACAGATCCGCTAAATCCTGATACCGATGGTGACGGTATTAATGATGGAGATGAAGTTCTTGTTTATGGAACAGACCCACTTGATCCTGATACTGATGGCGACGGCCTTACCGACTGCCAGGAAGTGAAGCACACTGTGCAAAGCGAATGCGAAGATCCTGACTTTGACGGACCTTACGATGGCGGTTACGGAACAGACCCCCTGAATCCAGACACCGATGGTGATGGACTTACAGATGGCGAAGAGGTAAATGAGTATGGTACAGACCCTCTGAACCCTGATACTGATGGTGATGGCTTTACAGACGGACAAGAGATTGAAATGGGAACTGATCCCCTCGATCCTAATGATCCTCCGTTTATCGACGAGCTCTATACTATTAACTTTGGATTTGATAAGTCTGACATTACTGACAGAGCTGCACAACAGCTGTCTCAAAACGTAGACAAGCTGCTCGACTCTGAAGCATTTAGAGTACGTGTTGATGCTTATACTGATCACGTTGGTGGCGACCAGTATAATCAGCGTTTAAGTCTTCGACGTGCGAATGCAGTAGTTGACTTCTACAAAGATAACGGAATCAGTGAAGACAGAATTGAATCACGAGGATTAGGTAAAGCACCAACACCATGTGCTGAAGCTGAAAGAGATTCCGACACACCCGGTTGTGAAAGAAACCGACGTGCTGAGTCTCATCCGCTGAACCCATTCCCATTCGAGCCTGACAGCTACGAACCGGTAGACAGGGTTGAGTTCGACTAAGTTATCTTTCGATATAAAGATTTATAAAAAAAGGCGAGTTGAAAAACTCGCCTTTTTTATTTGTCTATATTTTTTGAGCTAAGCCAAGTCTGGAAAGCCTTTTCTCACTTCTATCAATTATCTTCCAAAACTACTGCCGGTTCCAACGGCTTTACAACTACTTCATCACTGGGCTCAAAAATTACACGGTTATCCGTGTGCACAATGTACCGATCCCCACCATACTCAACATGGTAGGTGATATCATGCCCTTTAAATTCTCTTGCCGCAATTATTCCCAGTCTCGACTCGTCTGTTTCGCCATTTGGTTTTTCTATGGTTAGGTGCTCTGGACGGATAGAACATGTTACATGGCCTTGAGCCCGACAATTTAAGCGAACATGACCCAGGTTGGTATGAATAAAATCTGAGTTTTCTACATCCACTTCAAATAGATTCGTTTTTCCAAGGAATTGAGCTACAAATTTCGTTTTGGGCTTATAGTACACCTCTTCCGGCGTACCGATCTGTTCAATTCTGCCCTCATTCATTACGGCTACCCTATCCGCAAAAGAGAGGGCCTCTTCTTGATCGTGAGTCACCAACACAGCGCTCATTCGTGCTTTTTTAATAATCGACCGAACTTCTTTTCGCGTTGTTGTGCGAAGCATGGCATCTAGGTTCGAAAATGGTTCATCAAGCAGAATTAATTCCGGCTCAGGAGCAATTGCACGCGCCAATGCTACACGCTGCTGCTGTCCCCCCGAAAGGTCCGATGGGCTTCGATCCTTAAAATCCCCCATTCCCGTACGGCATAAAACTTCTTCAGCAAACACCTTGCGCTTATGTCGGGGTAAGTTTTGCAGGCCAAATGCTACATTATCCAAAGCAGACATATGAGGAAAAAGCGCATAATCCTGAAATACAAAACCTATTCCTCGCTTTTGTGGGGCTACATGTTTATCAACAGATGACAACAACTGCTTATTTAGATAAACTTCACCACTATCGGGAGTTTCAAAGCCGGCTATTAAACGTAACGTAGTTGTTTTTCCACAACCACTTGGCCCCAGAAGGGCAAAAATTTCATCACGGCCAACTTGAAATTCTGCTTTTTTGACAACAGGATTCCCCTTTTCGAACTCCTTCTCAATTTTATTTACTTCAAGTAACATCTTCAGTTATTTATTGGCCTAATTAAACTGCTGAAAGGATTTATTCCTTATTTATAATCAGTCTATTTAAATTACGCATTTTTTACCATTCTATAAACAAAAGCTCCATATTTATGGTTCTATTTATTAATTGGTGGATTGATCAAATTTATTTTTATTATCACTTATGAAGAATTAATCAAGATCACCCCACAAATAATTCAACTACTATTATGAAAACCTACATCAGCTATATTGTCCTAATGCTTTCTGCTATTTTTTTACTGCACGCTTGTGGAGAAACCGAACAACCCCAGCCTGAGGTAGATCAACAAGCGGTCCAAGACTCTCTCGAACAAGTTTACGAACAGGAAATGGAACAGATGAGGCAGGATAGCATAGCACAAGCGCGAGAAGATAGCATAGCAGCAGCTGAAGCTGAACCTGATATTGTTTTTTCGGATGATGGAAGCTATACCGTACAAATCGAATCGTGGCGATCAGAAGAAAAAGCAGAAAGAAACGCAGCTGAATGGCAGGATAGAGGATATGACCGCGCATACGTGGTAGAATATGGAGACTCTGATACCGGAGATATTTGGTTTAGAGTACGTTTGGGCACATTTGATTCGGAAGAAATGGCTCAAAACATGAAGGATAAACTGGCGTCTGAATACAATACCGACTCTTGGATATCGAGAATTAAATAGTAAAAAGTTTTAAAACTGCCGGAAATAATACCCGTATAGTTGTAAACACTTAGATGTTAACACGTAAATTGAGCTTAAATAGAAAGTTATACCATTTTTAGTTGTGGATTAACCCCCAATTTTGGTACTTTCTATTGCGCTCAAGTAGCGTCTCTCTTGATGAATAGTCAGGGCATCACACCGGATACGTGTGATGCCTTATTTTTTTGCCCTTCTGAAACTTCTCCACCTCTTTTTCGTAATCTCCTTTCCCACAACAGTTCTTAGTTCTATATTTACATACCTAATACTTCTACTCAATATTATTTAAGTATGAAAAATTTCTCAGTTAAACATAGAACGCAGAGTGGTTTCAGTATTCTGGACCTACATGGAGAGCTTGATGCGCATACTGCTTCGCAGCTCGAGGATGCATTAAAGGATCTGATTAATCAAAACAGATCGGAAATTATTGTTAACTGTTCCAATCTTGAATATATCGCCAGTGCAGGGCTTGGAGTGTTTATGGCCTATATCGAGGATGTGCGCAGTGATGGTGGAGATATCAAACTCACCAATATGAACGATAAGGTGTACAATGTGTTCGATTTACTCGGTTTTCCCACGCTTTACGACATTTTGGATGATGAATCAGATGCCATTAACAATTTTTCCAATCGGTAGTAAAAGACCCGAACTACTTTGAAAAACAGAGTTACATATCAACTCGATATTTCAGCCTCTACGAGCAACTTGTCTGAGGTTAGAAATTTCATCGGCCTACATGCAGGTAAAAACGGTTTTTCGGAAAAGCAGATTGATGAAATCCGGCTGGCTGTTGATGAAGCGGTAACAAATATCATCAAGCATGCATATAAGAATGACGAATCTAAAACGATCGATATATTATTGATTTTTACTCCTAAAAAACTATGCGTAAAATTAACTGATGATGGTAAAAATTTTAAGTTAGATACCTACGAGCGACCTGACTTAGAAAAACAGATCAAGCAGAAAAAACGTGGAGGGATGGGGGTGTATTTAATCCACTCCCTGATGGATGACGTTTCCTACACCAGGGACAACGGTAAAAACAAAATGGAAATGTGCAAAAACCGTAACTCATAGTTTGAAAAAGCAAACAGATACGGATCAACAAAACTCCCGGTTTGAGCTAAAAACGGTGCTCGAAACAAGCCGTATGCTCATTGAATCAAGAAGTCCGGATTTTGTACTGGATAATCTTCTCTTAATTATTATGGGAAAATTACTCGTATCCAGTACAGCAATTCTTTTTTATGACCCGGAATCAACCGGCTACAGCATCATTAAAAAGAAAGGGAGCGTACGCCTGCCTGAAGGCCCTGTAGATATCGACGAAAGTAAGGTTAACATCCAGCAACCTTATGTGCTGTATGATGAAGAGCCGGGCCTTTTTCCGAATTTGACAGATAACATGGAGGGAAGTCTGTTTTTTAACTTACGAACCAGCAACCGCCATATCGGCTTTCTGTTTATTGGAAGACGGCCTAATGGCAAAAAACTCCAAGAGCATGAACTTGAGTTTGTTGAGAGCCTCACCATTATATCCGCTTCGGCAATTGCCAACTCCAGGATGTTTGATGAGCTTAAAACCACAAATCGAAATCTCGATCAACGGATACATGAACTAAATACACTATTTGACCTCTCCAAAGAGTTTAATCTGTTGACAGACAGGGAAAAGATATCTCGAATTTTCAAATTTGCACTTCTCGGCCAGCTCTTCGTCCGTTCTTTTTTTCTGCTATACAAAAGTGAAGACTCCATTACACCATTGGCTTCTAGTAATTTAAAGTCGGCCATCAACGATGAGATAAGTGAAGCGGTGTTTTATGCCGCGAATGATGTAACTCCGGTAGATACAGCGCTTGCAGAAAAAATTCCATTCTTGGAAGAAAACAACATATCCACACTGTTAGACATCTCCATACAGAATGATAAAGTAGCTGTAATAGGGGTAGGTAAGCGGGCTAACGAAAAACCATTTTCTGAATCCGATTTTAACTTCTTAAAATCACTGGCGAACCTGGCTATAAACGCTATTCAAAAAACTTATCTGATTGAAGAAAGAATTGAAAAAGAGAGAATGGAAGAGGAACTCTCCATTGCCAAATCAATCCAAATCGGCCTCCTTCCCGATCCTATTCCAAACGTAGAAGGGCTCGATCTTTCAGCCGTTACAAAATCATCGAGCGAGGTAGGCGGCGACTATTTCGACATTGCACAAACACCGGATGGCAACCATGTTTTTGCCATCGCTGATGTAACAGGCAAAGGAGTTCCCGCGGCCCTACTAATGGCTAACCTTCAATCTATGTTGCATGTTCTGCTTCCGGTTGATATAACACTTGCTGCTGCCTCTGAGAGAATCAACAACCTGATCTTCAAAAACACCCCTGCTGATAAATTCATAACCTTTTTCTGGGGAAAATACTTTCACAAAAAAAGGGTATTCAGCTATGTGAATGCGGGGCACAACCCTCCACTGTACCTCCCCGCTGATTCATCTGAATTCCAAGAGTTAAGTGAAGGCGGTTTACTGCTAGGAGCCATAAAAGCGACGGCTCCATATGAACAAAATGAAATTGAGCTGAAAAGCGGAGATATCGTAGTTTGTTATACCGATGGAGTAAACGAATCTCTTAACAAAGATGAAACAGAAGAGTATGGTGAAGAGCGGCTTAAAGAGTGCATTCTCGCTAACCGGAAAGAGTCAGCCAAAACCATTCAGCAGAGTATTGTTTCTGATGTATATCAATTCAGTAACAACAAACAGTATGATGACATCACACTGTTAATCTTCAAAGTAGATTAGTTAATACTGGCTTCATCCATAATACCGAATAACCCTCTGTTTTGATGATGTTCTGAGAGAGCTATAATCGCTTCGTAGGTTCGGTGCCTGTTTTTTATCTCATTTACGTACTGCACAGTCTCAATACCTCTCGCAAATCCGTGCCGTGCCTCTTGATAGTGCCGACGCTGCATTAGTTTCAGAAGTGCATCGGCCACATTTTCCCATTCATTCGGATCTTTATTCTGATCGATGGCTAGCCTTCTCGCATCCGCAACATGCCCCATGCCGGCATTGTACGTTGCAAGTGCAAACGCCCACTGGTTCTCTTCATCCATGTAGGAGTAGTGCTCAAGATGCTCTTTGATAATTCGCGTGCCCTCTTTGATGTTTGTAATGGGATCGTACAGCTGTTCATATTCTGTTTCTACAAAACGGGGTATAACCTGCATCAACCCAACGGCACCCATCCAACTTTTACTATTTGGATTAAATTCCGATTCCTGAGCTATCATAGCCGTTAATAGCAGCCAATCAACATCCGCAGAGTCAGCTACACTTCGAATCATCTCATCGTATGGAGATATTGTACCGATGGTTTGATACTGCCACTCAGGATTATAATACTGAGCAATCTGAGTACTCTCCTGGAAATATCTTCGCTGAAGAATATTCAAAAATGTTGACCGCCTTGGGCGCTCCCTATCTGCAGTAAAACGAAAATGTTTATAGAGAAATTGATTCATCTGTGCCTCAAGATCCGGGGCGTTTTTTCGTATTGCCCATGCGATCGTATCCTTTTCTGCAATTTTTGGACCGGGAAAAAGGCCATCTACATAGCGATTGGCAGCATCAAACATATTGTCATCAGCTACTGTAGCCTGTAAATTACCTGTAGCTACTTCAGCCAACGTCGCTTCTGTATCCATTTCACCTGGAATAATCTTTACGTTCAAATCGTACCCTTCCTCAACCAACTCCATTAATCTATTGTAGTAAGAGCTGTTTCTGCGTACAGAGATTGGTATTTGAGACTCTGCCAACTCCTCAAGGCTACCCGGCATCGTCTCTACTTCGGATGAGAATACAATTAACTGATCTACTAAATTGTAAGGACGGGTAAAGTTTACAATATTTCTTCGTTCCGGCGTGATGGTATAATTAGCGGCAATAACATCCCCTTGCCCACTATTCAGCATGTCAAACGGATTTTCGTCCGGTCCGACAATTACAACTTCGAGTGCTAAATCATTTTCTCGTGTAAACTCGCGTATCATCTCGTATTCAAACCCTACTTCAATCCCCTGATTTAAGAAATAGGTGTTTGAGCTGTATTGAGTAATCATCCGCAACACTCCCTGATTCCGAATTTCGGCCAGATCTCTCTGAACGGGCTCTACATAGGATACGGAGAGTCCATCATCCATAGTTGGTTCAACTTGTTCAATCTGATCTTCATCTGCAGAGCAGGAGATCACAAAGAGAAAAAGAAAGCCAAATACCAGTTCTCTCCCAGACCTTTTCAGGTTGTAATTTGTATCAGTGTGTATCATAATTTACAGGTTCGTTCCTGTTGAAAGCCTAACAAAACAGAGTTTTACTTCTTATCTACTTTGTTACGCTAAAAGCCCCATGCACTTAACCCTTATTTACGAGATATCGTTTAAACGAATATTTCTAAACATTATGCGCATTAACTATTGTACAGTTTTGAACAAGTATTAAGTTGTTCTCCCAAGTAATTAATTATCTAAATATAGCGCTATTACCACTTATCACCAAAATAGCACACCCCCGGAACCNACCTCAGTTTTGTTTAAACAAAGGATTAGACATTCTTAAGGTTATCCGGCGGGCTTAGTTACTTTTTTTGCCCAGGTTAGGGATACGCCCAGTAAAATAACTGCCATTGCCCCAAGTGAAAGCAGTGANGGCATCTCTCCAAAGAGGAAAAANGCAGCAATTGCGGCAAATATAGCCTCCGAAAGGATCAACGTAGACAACAGCGTTGGGGAGATAAACTTTACGGCGTAGTTCATCGAACCGTGGCCAATAATGGTAGGACCCAGTGCAAGAGCTGCCCCCACAATTAGTGCTGTGGTACTTATAACCGGCAGCCCCCCAACCCAGATAAGTGTGAGCACTCCACAAGTAATTGCGGCGTAACCGTACACATAAAAAACGTAATCGATCCATTCGGCATGTTGGCGTATGGAACGTCCAAGCAGGAAATAGGCCACAAAAATAACGGCAGCAGTAAATGCCAGCCCATTGCCGAGAAGTGCCTGTGGAAACAGATCTAGGCTTGCATCATCCGCCAAACCCAACAAAGCTGAGCCGGTAAAGGAGACAAAAACGCCAATCCAGACTAATGCTCTGAACTTCTTCTTAAAAATGAGGCTTTCGGCAACAATTAACATTACCGGGTGCATCGTTACCAAAACGGATGCCGACGCAACGGAAGTGTAGTGCAGTGATGCGATCCANAATGAAAAGTGAAGGCCGAGACAGATTCCGGCGGCCGCCATGAGCCACATTTTAACGCCCTGCTCTTTCAGTTTCTCAAACGATTGACGTTTTACCATCCAGATAGGGAGCAGAAATAGAACAGAAAACCCTGTGCGTAAAAAAGCGAGGGCTAACGGCTCAACATCTGTTGCAAAACGGACTAAAATGGGAGCTAAACCAAACGTAAGGAGCCCAACAAAGAGTAAAAGTACAACTTTTACAATGGGTACTTCATCACCTGTTGTAGTTGGATTAGACAATGGATTAGCGGATTCGATCCATCGATCTTACCAACTCTTCATCCTTACGNATATAGACCACGGCGAACCATTGTAAGATTAGGGCAAAAAAGATCAAACCAATACCGGCTATTTCTCTCCATAAAAAGGTTCCAAAGCCACCGAGGGTAAACAGGATACCCACTGATACAGCGAGGGCAGAAATTTGCATATACGTAGCTGCTTTCACCCATTTTATCTGCTCTAACCTATTTCCATACCTGAAAATGGCAATCAAGGAAATTAACGTAGCACCCGTTAATAGCAGGGCAAAAACAATTCCTATCCACGCGGAGGGGTCATTCATGGAATGACGGTAGATTGGAGTGAAGAACACTGTGACGTTTATAATTGCTGAAACAGCCAGAAATAAAGTTTGTATACGTTGAATCAAATCGTGCAGTTTGCGTTAATAATTTCAGCTTAAAATAAAGAAACAGGCAGGCAGAAACCATATGGAATTCNACCTGCCAACGTCTCTCTATTAAATCGTTACGCTGCTGCTTTTTTCAAGCGTTCTGCNAGAGAATCGAACGCGGAATAGAGTACAGGAACAACAACAAGAGTGAGGAATGTTGCGAATGTTAAACCGCTGATAATAGCAATTCCCATTGGCCCCCAGAATGCTGTGCTTTCTGATCCGAATTGAAAGTTGGGGTCGAAATCGGTAAATAATCCTACGAAGTCAATATTAATGCCAAATGTAAGCGGCACAAGCCCCAAAATAGTTGTTAGTGCTGTTAGCAATACCGGCCTGAAACGTATCGTGCCTGCCTCAATAATAGCGCTCATTTTGTTCATTCCTTTATCCGTGAGCTGTTTCACGTAATCGAGGAGTACAATATTATTTACGCAGACAATTCCGGCAAGAGATATAATTCCGATAAAAGTCATCAACCCAAATGCGGTTCGGGTAAGTATCAACCCTAACAGTACCCCAATCAGACTGAGGCCTACCGCTGTAATAATGATTAGCGGTGAAACGATGTTGTTGAACTTGGCGAGCATCACAAGGAAAATCAGCGCCGATGCAACAAACAGAGCAGTAGTCAAGAACCCAAATGCTTCCTCCTGATCTTCACTTTCTCCGGTGTACTCCATCTGGTAGCCTGCAGGTAAATTATCCCGGTATTCCGCCAGCATCTCCTGTGTTTCAGCCAGCACCTCAGGGCCTGAAAAGCCTGGGGCTGCACGGCCTTCGATAGTAGCCGTTCGTTCGAGGTTTAATCTATTTATTGACCCCAAACCGGTTCCCTCAACAAAATCAGCAATGGTTACCAGAGGCACGCTGTTCCCGGTATTCGTACGAAGTGTTAGATCTCTTAAACTTTCGAGATCTTTACGATCCTCCTCCTTCAGCCGAACTACAATATCGTACTCATCTTCGCCATCGCGCCACTCACTTGCCTCAAGCCCGTTATTTGCAATACGAATGGTCTGTGCAATCTCCTGCATATTCAACCCAAGGCGGTTCGCTTTTTCATAATCAACCAGCACGCGATATTCCGGGAATCCGCCACTCACGTTGTTTCGGATATCTACCAGGCCGGCCACCGTACCGGTTGCTGAGGCTTCGTTTAATTTTTCCGTTAGCTCGCGGGTAATTCGCGTAATTTCATCAAAATCGGGGCCCGAAACCTCAATATTTACGGGCGGGCCTGTGGGTGGGCCTTGCTGTTCCCCATCAACATTTACAATAACATCCGGTATATCGCGTACGACCTCGCGAATTTTTGACAGCGTATTTGCTGATGGTTCAGCTCTGTCACCATAATCTACAAGGTTGATGGTTAACCGAGATAGCTCAGGGCTTTGTGCTCCTCCGCCAAAAAATGGATCACCCGACACACCCACATTTGTCTGAATGTTTTCAACATTCGCCTTCACTTTTGGATCCTCATCAATCAGCCTGTAAAGCCGCTCCTGAACATCCTCGGCAATGGCGTTACTCGCATTTACATTCATCCCGATTGGGCCTTCCAGCTCAATGGTAATAGGCGCCGGGTCGGTTTCCGGGAAGAATTCTACCCCGGTGGGAACAACCGCAAAGAGAGCAAAAATGGAGACCAAAATGCCCATTGTAGAATTAAGCAGAAGTGCACGGTTATCAGTTAATAGTAAGTAGCCATTACTTTTTCTCAACATACCTATTGAGCCAATAATTATTAACGCAACCGGCAACAACATCAACACAAGCCACTCTTGGCCACTTATTGTATTCCCCAATGATGCAAAACCCAATACAATTGCAATAAATATGGCTAGGGTAATACCTGAATAAACGGACAGAATTCCGCCACGGAAAATAGTTTCTACCAGGTGAACCATAATCATTATAACACCTACGACAGCCAATACACCAGCCATGACAAGAATAATGCCGGATGCCGGCGAGAACATGCCAACAACTCCACCAATAATGCCCAACAGAGCTGCCAGTGTTAAGCTACCCAGAGCCAGCGTATTTCGCAGCAATGCATATTTCACATCGTAATCTCTTTTTAAGAGCATACGAAGAACCAGCTTATACCGCTGAACCATTTTCGGGAATATCCTGGTGTTAAACACCTCGGCCGATGGTTTGATAAGGTACCGATAGGTAACAAAGAAAAAGGCAATCACCAGGATCGACACCATCAGTGTTGTCATATTGGCCATACCTATTGCCACCGCAAGAAAAATCAACCCGGCCAATCCAATTCCCTGGACCAATATTGAAGGCTTTTTACTTTTTTCCCCATCCAGTTTCACCAGGTAGGCGGTTAAAATTGGATAAATGACAAGCGCAACAAAAAGCGAACACAACAAAACTATAATTAGCGTAGTAGGCAGGTAACCCATAAACTGGCCAATAATACCCGGCCAAAAAGTCATGGGCAGAAATGCTGCAACAAGCGTAGAGGTCGCCGCGATGACGGCATACCCTACCTCATCCGTTGCAAGCTTAGCTGCCTCAAACCGTTCGTAGCCCATCTCCCTATATCTATAAATATTCTCTACCACTACTACGGAGTTATCCACCAGCAGTCCCAGGGCAATAATTAGGCTGAATAGAATGATAAAATTGGCCGAAAAGCCCATGGAATACAGCACAATAAAGCCAACTAATATAGAGAGGGGAACAGCCGTTGCCACCAGCAGGGCATTCCTCAACCCGAGGAAAAACACCAGCACCAGCACGATAAACAGCATTCCACTGATAATACTGTTCTCCAGATCGGAGATAAGATCCCTCACATTTTCACTTTGATCACCCGTTACCACCACGGATGTACCACCCGGCAAGGCCGCCTGATCAACGATATCAAGAACCTCCTCAACAGAACTGATAATATTCTCCCCCGGGCGATTTTTCACGTTTAGGCTGATCACCTGGTTATCCTGCACCTCCGAATCATCCAGTTCTACAGTGCGTCCATCTTCCTCCACTTTGTACGCTCTTAAGCGCGCAAAGCTCTCCCGATCTTTAAAGCCAAACATTACTTCGGCCACATCACGCATGTATACCAACCCGGGGCCCGGCTCCTCACCCATTGGCTGCGCCACTACCAGGTTTTCTATCTCTTCGGGTTGATCGAACTCCCCGCTAACACGAACCAGGTAGCTGAATTTATCAACGTCTACCGTACCACCGGGAATAGTAAGATTCTGCCCTTGAATTGCATTTACTAGCTGGCCAAAACCAAGTCCGTAGCCATTCAGTGCGGCCATATCAACATTCACCTGCACTTCCCGCTCCACATCACCAACCATTTCAACTTCTCGGATACTCGATGCGGCCTCAATATCATCCTGCAGCCTTTCTGCCACCTCTGTTAACCGCGACAACGGGTAATCAGCCGCCAGGTTTACCGTCATAATGGGGAAGTCATCCAGATCAATTTCTACAATAAACGGCTCTTCTGCCTCCGGCGGAAGCTCTGTTCGTGCAAGATCCACACGCTCCCTCACGCGCTGGCTGGCTACATTTAACGGAACGTCCAGATCAAACTCCACAACCACACTACTAAACCCCTCGGTTGTAGTCGATACAATTTCACTAACACCGTTAATTCCCTGAAGCTCCCTCTCAATTGGTTGTGTTACGAGTGATTCCATATCCGACGGTGAAATTCCGGGATATACCGTATTCACAATAAAAATGGGAATTTCAATAGACGGGTTCGACTCCTTGGGAATTGAGCTGTAGCTAAAAGCCCCCGCTACAACGAGTATGGCCGTAAGCACGATAATTACCGTGCGATTTTTGATCGTTAACTCAGTTAATTTCATTTGTTACTACTGTTGATATCACAATTATAATTTCATGAACAAGTGCCAAACCCGACGGGCAATACTCGCCCACCAATCAAAGGTTTGCTAATACGACACAAAGGGCCTGTCTGATTGCGATAAGCGCTCAGCTCTTTCAATACTCGTTTGATTACTCAGAATATTCAGCCTATCTCCTTCATTCAGATTTATCATTCCGGAAATAACAATTTCATCTCCCGGTTCAATACCCGATACAATTTCTACAAGCGCTCCTGATGCCCGGCCGGTTTCAACATCTACAAGGTTCGCCACAGGATGACCATCCTGCTCGGTAACTCTGAATACATTAATACCCGTTTCACTCCGCAAAACAGCCGTACGAGGAATAATCATCGCATTTTCTATCGTACTCCGCTTAACCCTTACATCAGCAATCATATCCGGTTTAAACAGCTGATCTGAATTACTAATCTCAACTTCCGCGGTATAGGTTCTTGTTTCAGGATCAATAACATTTCCGGCGTACGAAATTTCACTCTCTACGGTATGGCCTGATGAACCCAGACGAACCACTACAGGGCTTCCCTCCACAATCTCGCCGGAATAACGCTCAGGAATTCCAACCAAAACTCTCACCCTCGATGTATTTACAAGTCTCGCAACCGGCATGCCCGGGCTAATCAATTCACCCCTCTGGATCATCCGATCTTCAATACGGCCACTAAAAGGAGCTTCAATATTTACATCTCTCAATTGCTTTTCCGCCTGTTCGAGCTGAGCCTTTGCTTGATCCCGCTGAGCCTTGGCATTCTGAAAATCCTGGGTGCTAATTATAGAATCAGCATGGACTAATTATAGAATCAGCATGAAGAGTTTCCATCCGGTTGAAGCTATCTTCAGCCAGCTCATAAGCAGTTTTAGCCGAATTGTATTGCGCCTTAATTATTCTATCATCGAGCTGTGCAAGTACGTCACCTTCATTCAGTCTCGCTCCACGATTGGCAATTTGCAGAATTCTGCCCTGCGTCTCTGCAGAAATCAACGCATCCTCCAATGCCTCAACTTCTCCTGTCAGGCGTATAAAATCATCGAAGTTATCTGCTTCCATACTTATGGTTTCCACAGATACCTGACGTGCAGTTTCCGGCACATCATCACTGCCATTTTCCGCCTCATCTGTACATGAAACCAATAAAAGTGCTGCAAGACCAACAAAAGCCAGCTTAGAAAAAATGTTCAAACTCATTTCGATTTTTCGTTTAATTATTTGTATCAATTTAATATCGGTTCGCCTAATGCCATTTTATATTTACTCTGTGCCACGAGGTAATCATGAACAGCCGCTAAATAGTTTTGACGACTTTGATCGAGAAGTGATGAGGCCTGCCGCTCTTCCAACGCCGTTCCGGCACCTTCGCGCAGGCGGGTTACTGAAAACTCGTAGTTAAGCTCTGCCTGTTCGAGGTTACGCTCCTGGCTCATAATCCTTTTCATCGCTGTCTCCAGGTCATCAATTGCCTCTTCAATCTCCAGATGTATCGCATTTTCTTGTAGGTCCAGGTCAATTTCTGTTTGTCGAATTGCAATTCGGTCTTGCTGTACCCGTGCCCGCCGCTGGAAACCATCAAAAATAGACCAGCTTAGCTGAATACCTACGGCCATTTGAGGCTCCCAATAGGCATCATCAAAAAACTGGCGCTCTCTGGACTGAAACGTAAAATCTTGCCCTTCAACCTGTGTTATATCTGTTCGGTTAGATGGCACAGACCCAATATACGCCGCATTCGCAAATGCATTGATCGTCGGTAGATATTGAGATTTTGTAATACTCTTTTCCACTTCCTGGAGTTCTCGCATTCCTTCGGCTTGCCGTAAATCGGGTCGTTGCTGCAGGGCAACCTCATGGGCCGACTCAGGATCCAAATAGTCAAGAGGCTCCATATCGTCAAAATCTAATGAACCTCGTAAATTTACGGTTGTCTGCGGCGGAACGCCCAGTTGCAGTGCAAGATTTTTAATAGCCTGCTTCGTACGGTTTTCCGCCTCAATTAAATCTGTTTCCAGATTCACCAGTTCCACTTCGGCACTCACCCTGTCAAACCTTGATGCCACTCCTGCCTCTACAGACTTTGCCGTCTCTTCAGCTGTTTTCCGTAACCGTTCTACACTCGCTTCCAGTACTTCTTTCTGCTCTTGGGCTAGCATCGCTCCATAGAAAGTTCGCCGAATTCCATCGGCAACTTCCTGGCGTTCTCTTTCATGGCCATCCTCGCTTACTTCACGTAGTTGACGAGCCCCTTTAATAGCTGCAAAAGCCGCACCATTATAGATTGTTTGCGTTACGTTTACACCAAAGTTAAACTGGTTCTCTACAGCGAAAGGGTTATCCCCGGCTCCGGGAGGTGTAATTCCCGCATCTTGATACCCCTGGGCCTGCCGTTCCATATACTCATCAAAAGGAATCGGCTCGGTATCATCATCACCATCCGTCCTGGCTCCTTCGTTAAAAGCCAGCCAGTCGATAGCGCCAAATGAGTCGAACAGCCCGCCGGCATCCGATCCCGCAAATGGATTTGGCGTTATAATGCTTCGGGTATATTCACCTGATGAACTCACCTGTGGATATAAACTACCCCACGCCTCCCGAATTTGAGACTCCGCCATCTCTATATCAAGCAGGCCTCGCCGCAACATATGGTTATTTATAAGAGCAATTTGAATGGCTTCATCAACCGTAACTGTAATTTCATCCGGCATATGTTCGGCTGAAAATTCATTTGTTTCCTGGGCAAATAGTGCCGTTGGAATTCCTATCACAAATAACAGATAAACAGTTAGAGATTTAAACATTTTGTACATATTCACTTTTTGACTGCTATTTCTTCTTAACAAGATTCAAAGTTTTCTACTACGTCCGGTTACCGGCAAAGTTTCAGATAATTTGACTGAGAGTCATTTACTTTTCAAAAGAGCCGCGCTAATTAACTGAATAAAATTCTCAATCAGCGATTCGAGTTCAAACTCAGCTTCTTTCATCGGCCCGTGGTCCACACCTTTCTGATTTAAAAATGCCATATTAATAATTCCTTTGGAAGCGCCCCAGATGATGGCCCCCAGTTCTTCAGGTTTATACCGGTCTACTATAGACTGATCCTGCATACCTATCTGCAGCGCTCGAACGATATACCTCATCGCTTCTTGAGCATTTTCACGGCACCTTGTAACTAACTCGGAAGAGTATGTTGACTGATCGTTCATTAATCCCTCATAGTAGTTAAATGCCTGAAAATAGTGAGGGTGAGCAAGTACAAATTTCAGATATGTATGCCCCAGTCTTTCAATCATCTTCAATCCGGTGATATTTTCAGTGATCACCTTAGCCAACTCTGCGTTCAGCTTACTGGAACCCCGCTCACAAACAGCGAGATAGACCATCGCCTTGCTTTTGAAATGGAGATATAGAGTTCCTTTCGCCACTTCCGCTTTTTGAGCGATCTCATCCATTGTGGCATTATCAAACCCCTCTTTGGAGATCACATCCTCGGCAGCATCAATTATATATTCTCTGCGGCGCTTTCGCTCCCGCTCTTTTCGTGACGGTTTTTCCATTTTCTACTTTATGACTACGAGTCAATTTTTGAACAATGGTCACAAAACTATCCTTTTTTACGGATCGTTCCTAACATTTTTTCCAACTTCTTATCCAAATAATTTTAAAAATATAAGAGTATAGAAAGCCGACTGTTTATGAAGGATTTACAAAGGTGAGAAATAGTAAGCGTCCTGATTTTGAACCAAAAGAAATGCGCTCGGTTCAGTTATGTTCCTTTTAAAATATGGCCAAGGTCGAGTTTATGGATAGGAATGATATATTTATTCGCGAAAGCATCTTTTTCGATTCCCAACAGTCCGGTAGCTCTAAAATCAACAATGGAATACCCTTCAGCTGTATCCACAACTTCTCCTATTCCATAATACTCAGGTGATGGGCCGTAGTAGACTAAATCCCCCCGCTGAACTGCATTTACAGCTCTCCTGTGATACGGTAAAATTACCGGGAGCAGATCCAGCCTGTAAGAGAGTCGTCGGTTTTTTGTAGCCATCTACATTCAATTCTGAAACGTAAGTATTCGTGCTGTTTTTCCCGTCGCTTTAATAGTAACTGATTTATAATTGGCAGGCAAAATGGAATCAATCCTCTCCGGCCATTCGATGATGCAAACGCCCCCGCCATAAAAATATTCTTCAGCCCCAAATTCTAAAGCCTCTTCAGCATGTTCGAGCCGGTAACAGTCAAAATGAAAAACAGGAAGATCACCGGAATATTCGTTTACCAACGTGTATGTAGGACTTCTGACCTCAGCCGGATCAATTCCCAGGGATTTCACAAACCCTTTTACAAAATGGGTTTTACCGGCACCTAAGTCTCCATACAGGCAGATAACATCACCGGGTTTTACCCCCTGCCCAAATTCCGAGGCAATCTTAATCGTCTCCTCTTCACTGTTGCTAACCACCTCTTTCATACGTCAAGATCGAGGTTTCATCGTTGCAATTGGGAGTATCATCTCTTCCATGGAGGCACCACCGTGCTGAAAAGTGTCACGATACATATTCTGAAATTTGTGATAGTTTGTTGGATAAACGAAATAATAATCCTCCTTAGCGATTATATAAGAGTTTGCAGGAGGGTCAACCGGCAACATATACTCATCAGGATTATCAATATAGATGGCAGCATTCTCCTCGGCTTTCAAATTTCGACCGTACTTATACCGNAGGTTTGTGGCCGCATCTCTGTCACCAAATACTTTTGTATCGCGCAGAGCTCGCACAGCACCATGATCGGTACTCACAACTACAGTTACATCTTCCTCGGCAAGCTCTTTAAATATCTGCAGCAGCGATGAGTGCTGAAACCAGGTCTCCGTCAAATCTCTAAACGCCGGCACATCGGGTGAAAGCTGCTTAATGACATCTGAATCGGAACGACTATGGACCAGTGTATCCACAAAATTATAGACGATCGCCGAGAGTGGCGTCTGAGTATAGTCATTAATTTTATCCGCAATTTTCTTACCCTCCTCCGGCCTGATAATTTTCTCATACTTCACTTGATCATCCATGTGATTTCGCTTCAAATATTTTTTAAGAAGCTCCTCCTCATGTTGATTCAGCGAGTGCTCATCTTGTCCCATAGACCACAGCTGCGGATGTCTCGTCTTAATCTCCAGTGGATGAAGCCCGGCAAAAATGGAATTCCGGCTGTAGGGAGTTGCTGTAGGCAAAATAGAGTAGTAAAAATCTGTCTGGATAGAGTAGTATTCCGTAAGAATTTTCTCGAACAGCAGCCACTGATCGTACCTCATGCAGTCAATCAGAATAAATACCACTTTGTTACCATCCTTCATCTCCGGAAAAACTTTCGTCTTCAGCATATCGGGACTCAGCATCGGCCGTCCATCTTCTTCTTTACCAAGCCAGCTTTTATACTCAAGCTCTATAAATCGGCCAAACGCTTGGTTCGCTTGCTGAAATTGATCCTGCAAAACCTGTTGAAGCCCCTCATCGCTATCTTCGAGGTTCATCTCCCAGTGGGTAAGCTGCTTGTAGATATCAATCCACCCTTTCCAATCGGTCTGCTCATTAAATCTGGACGACAACTCGTTAAAGTTCTTCAGATACGTTTGGGCAGATTTCTCGTTTTCAATTCTACGCTTATCAAGCAGACGTTTTACCGTTAGAAGTATTTGATTGGGGTTAACCGGCTTGATGAGGTAATCGGATATTTTACTCCCGATTGCATCTTCCATAATCGACTCTTCCTCACTTTTGGTAATCATAACTACCGGTAGTGAAGGCTGAGCATTTTGGATTTTTTCGAGTGTGGCAAGACCATCCATTCCCGGCATNTGTTCATCAAGGAAAACGATATCGAACACCTCCTCATTAATCATCGAAACAGCGTCTTCGCCATTAGTGACAGGAGTGATCTTAAATCCTTTATTTTCAAGGAAAATGATGTGTGATTTTAGCTGATCAATCTCGTCGTCAGCCCATAGAATGTGATTTGCCATAATAATCTGAGGTGGTTTATTTAGGAGTAAAAATACAGATTGCCACCCGAGATAAGAAATGGTAAAATCTAAAGCTCAATTAAATCTTTTATTTGAGCAAAACGTGCTGGGCCTATGCCTCTAATCTCAAGCAGCTGCTTTTTTTCGGTAAATTCACCATGCTCTTCGCGCCACTCAATAATTCGCTGGGAATATGCCGGGCCAACTCCCGGAAGCTCCTGCAATTTATCGGCACCCGCCGTGTTGATATTTATCTGGGTGGAAGCCTCGTCTTCGGGCTCTGTTGTGTCGCTTTGTACAGGAATGAGCTCAATTTGTTGCATATTTTTCTCATCCCGTCTCTCCGGGTTTTCATCAGGTGTATATCGCGCCATAATTGCTTCTACTTCCTGTTCCTGTGCTTGGCTGCGTTCATGGAACAGCTGCTCAAGTTCTGCATAAGATTCTTCACTATAGTTCGGTTCCGGCGAATGCAATAACAGGATAGATGACAGAATCATCGCTGAGATTGTCAGGGCTGTTATAATCCTGCGTTCACTCCTCTTAATTTGTAACCGATCGAGTAAAAAGAAGATTTTTCGTTTCATAGTTTGTCTCCATTAAGTTCATCCTTACTTTTATGAACCTTTTAAACCGATATCCTTACAGTTTATATGAGTAATAATCCGAGTTTTTTTAGATATGGGGGGCAGAATGTTGCCTTTTACAAAGTTGGCGCCGGCAAACCATTAATTATTCTTCACGGGTGGGGGAGTAGTTCTGATGTGATGCTGCCACTCGCAGAATCATTAAGTGATGTAAGAGAGTCGCACCTCATTGACCTGCCGGGATTTGGCCGGAGTGAAGATCCACCCACTCCCTGGGGAATTCGCGACTATGCCGATATGGTTCTGGCTTTTACAGATGAGAAATTCCCAAACCAAAAGGTAGACCTACTTGTACACTCGTTTGGAGCGCGAGTTGTGTTAAAAATATTGTCGGATTCAGCGGTATCTAACAAATTCGATAATATTCTTATTACCGGTGGAGCCGGCCTTAAACCTAAACGTTCTCCCTCCTATTACTTCAAAAAATATACCGCCAANACTCTAAAGTTNCCCTTTCTGTTCTTGCCGAAACCNCTGAGAGAAAAAGGNNTGAATAAGCTACGGGAAACTTCACTTTGGAAATCACTGGGTTCTTCCGACTATCAAAAGTTAACCGGTGTCATGCGCCAAACATTTGTTAAATCGGTTACCGAATATCTCGATTCAACCCTTCCCAGCATTAACCACAATGTACTTCTGCTTTGGGGGGAAGATGACGGAGCAACACCTTTAGATCAGGCAAAACGAATGGAGAAAGGGTTAAAAAATGGAGCTTTGGTTACAATTGAGAATGCAGGGCACTACGCCTTTCTGGATCAACCCGCCCAATTCAGTGCCATAGCACGGGCATTTTTTGAATAGCTATTTCATTAAAGCTGGCCAATCAGTAGTTCAGCGAGTTCATCTCCAAGGTGATCTCTTAAATGATCACGATATGTTTCTGAGTGAACATATCCTCCATCGTGATCAAAAAACTCATTAATTACATCTTCCCACTCGACCCCTCTAGGCATAATTACGCCAAACTCCTCTGCCAGTTCATCGCCTACTCTATGGCGAACCAATGGAGCACCTTGATCGGTTGCCCGCCAAAAGTTATAGATATCTACGTAGGCAAAATAGTTCTCTTCCTCGGCTGTTTTTTCAATTATTTCGGCATTGGAATGAGCCATTTCAATCTCTGAACTTGGTAAATAGCTCTGCAAAATTTCCCTTATACGTTCTTCATGCAGTGTACCTTCAAATGCAAGGCCTCTCAAGCCGTTAAATGCCTCGGGAATTTCATCCATATCGTCAATCTCCGACACGCTGTTATGGGTAATCAGCACCGCAATATTGTTAAGATAACTGGGGCTAAACGCGAGTTCCTCTTTTCTCTCCTCGGTAATCGTAACATTTGCCACACCAAATACGCCCGGTTTGGCATTCACTACTGTATCATAGAAACCGGAAAAGCTCTCTATAGCTTCAAAATGAATGTTCAAATTCACGTTATGCTCTGCTTCTACATACCTCGCGAAATCTCTCATCAACTCAATTGTTACACCGGTTAGATCTCCATTTTCATTTACATAGGAAAATCCTTCGCTGGGCACGTACAGCACCGTAATGTTTCCACCATCAAACTCTTGAACATCACCCCACGATTCTGCCAAATAATCGCCTTCTTGACCTGTACATGAAATCGTTGCCAGTAGTATTATTATCAATAAACTTAATCTACTCATAAATATGAACCTGTTACTTTTATCGATTTTTAAACAATTAAAGTAACAATTTACCGGTTTATCGTTTCAATTTTTTGCCGGACATAAAAAAAGCCACGCCGAAAAGGCGTGGCTTATACAAAATCGGTTAAAAACCAGATTTTTAGTCGTAAATCAGGCTTTCTACTTCAGTAGCACTCAATCCTTTAGGAGTCTCTTCTACTGAAAATTCAACAGCTTCGCCGTCTTCTAAGCCTTCTTGAAAACCTAAGTTTTCAATGTTATTTCTGTGAACAAAAATATCTTTTCCGCCTTCGTCAGGTTGAATAAATCCAAATCCTTTCTCTGCGTCAAACCATTTTACTTTACCTTGTTGCTTACTCATATCTATATAATATATCTAATTTATACACCTAAGTGTTCATCTAATGAAAAGAAGGGCGTTACCGTGTCGTTTCCAAAAAAATTACTATGTACCGTAGGTGGGAATTTTAATTAACATTCCTAAGTTAAAGGTTATTTGAACCAATATCTATTTTAATCTTATAATGTTTGGTAATAAAAACAGGGGCTGCCTTTAAAGCATCCCCTGAAGCTATATTTTTTATTGAAGTGCACTGTTTCGAAAACTCGTACAGTTGCCCTCCTCTTTACCATTTTCTTCACAATCCTCGCGCTTTTCAAAACCTTGTTTAGAGAACGCTTCGATATCGCCTTTTTTATTTGTTCGTCTCCATCGCCATTCGCCTTTTACATCCTGGTAAATTTCACATTTCGGCATAGTTTTAAACCTTCCTGTTTATTGATCTGTTCTAATGAAAATTAATTTTTCGTAGAAGAGCCCTATTCTGAGCTGCCTTTTGGAATACTGTATGATGTAAAGCAGGTAAATATTGTGCGGGCTTTCTTTTTTCAACTGCTTACATACAAAACCCTTACTTTATAATAACGAAAAGAAGTGCATAAATTTCAAAAAACTAACGCAGAACTCCTAATTATGGATTCGACAACTACCTACAAGCTTGCTGTGTTGATTGATGCCGATAACGCACAACCCTCCATCACAGAAAACCTACTTGCGGAAATCGCCAAATATGGCACAGCTAACGTAAAACGAATTTACGGCGACTGGACGCAACCTCAGTTAGGTAGCTGGAAAGAGCTTTTGTTGCAACACTCCATCCAGCCCATCCAACAGTTTGGGTATACAAAAGGAAAAAACTCTACCGATAGTGCACTAATTATAGACGCAATGGACTTGCTCTATACCGGAAAGTTTGATGGTTTCTGCCTGATTAGCAGCGATAGTGATTTCACTAAACTCGCTGCCCGAATTCGTGAAGCGGGGTTAAAAGTGTACGGCTTTGGGGAGGAAAAAACACCGGACCCATTTGTAGCAGCCTGTGATAAATTTATCTATACCGAAGTACTGAAAGTAGATAAGGATGAAAAAGGAACGAAGAAGAAAAAGCCGCCAATTAACGAACTCAAACAAGACACAAAGTTAGTTAACCTTGTAAGAAACGCCATTGAAGCTTCTTCTGATGAGAGCGGTTGGGCTCATCTGGCCCCGGTTGGCAGCTATATTGCAAAACAGTCGCCCGGGTTTGACCCTCGTAACTACGGCTACCAAAAACTAGGGGAGCTCGTAAAAGCGATGAACCTGTTTAAGTTCGACTACCGCTCAGTTGGCGAAGGACAATCTGAAGCCATTTATGTTAAAGATAAACGTAAGTAGAGACGGCGCTCTACTTTCCTCTTTTCTCAACAACCGTGGAGTATGCCGATTTTATTTTTCTTCCGGCAAGAGCTTCGCTGATATTAAACAGATGATCACCAATTTTCTCCATCCTTTTGGTATAATCCAAAAAGATAAAACCGGCTTTGGTTGAATATGTACCATCTTCGAGACGGTTATAGTGCGCGTTTATAAGCTCATCGCGCGTTTTATTAATCTTCTCTTCTATTTTCATCGCTTTATCGAGGTCAAACTCACCGTTATTCTTATCAAGGTTTTTGCGGACGTGACGGATAGCATCATACAGATGATCGAGCAATACGCCTAGCTCTTTCTTCGCTTCAGGTGGTAAGTCAATCCCTTCGTTCTGCATGTCCTCAAATGTTTTCGACATCTGGAAATAGAGATCGCCAATACGCTCAAAATCATTAATCATACTGTGCATGGAGCGAATTCGACGAGTCACCGATTCAGTTAAGTTGGCTCCGGAGATCTTTGTTAGATACTCTGCAATCTCCAGTTCAATATTGTCGGTAATCTGCTCACGTTTGGCAATTTTCTTCAGAAATTTCTCGTGCTTTTTCTGCTTTTTAAAGAAGAGCCCCTGGAAACTGAAGTGCATCTTCTCTATCAGCTTGCCGAAAAGTTCAATCTCTTTGTGTGCCTGGGCTATAGAGAGTTCCGGTGATGACATCAACCCGGAGGATATGTATTGAAGCCTAAACTTACTGTCTACATCTTTCTTGTCGGTTTGAACACGCTCCACAAAGCGTATAATGCGCGGTACGAACGCGAACAGTATTAGCACGTTCATCACATTAAATGTAGTGTGGAACAGTGACAGTGCGAGCGTTGCGTTGGCCCTACCGATTTCATCAGCCGCCTCAAATACAGATCCGGCATCAGGAGAGAAGAAGCTCATAATATTATCAATTCCCACCAAGAAGGGCTGTAGCACAATCAACATCCACACCACCCCGAAGACATTGAAAATGAGGTGGAACCTCGCTGCACGTTTCGCATGTACATTTCCGATAATAGCGGCAATATTTGCCGTTACGGTTGTACCGATATTTTCACCCAAAATCATAGCCGCTGCTATTGGAAAATCGATCCATCCCTGGAAAAGCATGACCAGTGTAATTGCCGTAGCTGCGGATGATGATTGAGTTAGAAGTGTTAAAATTGTACCGGCAAATACGAATATTAGAATAGAGCCGAACCCAAACCCGGTTAAACCATCCAGAAACATGAACATTTCCGGGTTTTCATCAATACTCGGAACTGCGTTTTTGATAAATTCGAGGCCGATAAACAGAATACCGAAGCCGATCATCGCCTCGGCTAAACTTCTCAATTTCTCTTTTCCGACAAACATAAACGGGAAAAAGATACCGATGAGCATGATGGCGATCGGGGTAATCTCCATCTTAAAGCCGAAAATTGCGACCATCCAGGCTGTAACTGTAGTACCGATGTTGGCCCCCATAATTACGCCGGTAGACTCTATAAATGTTATTAACCCGGCATTTACAAAACTTACCACCATTACGGTTGTGGTAGTGGATGATTGGGTAACAGTTGTAGCGCCGAACCCGGTAACAATACCACGTAATCTTGTGGTGGTCATCCCTTTAAGAATAGCACGAAGTTTACCACCTGCGACTTTCTGTAAACCATCACTAAAAATTTTCATCCCATAAATGAAAATTCCGAGTGATCCTACGAGCTGTAGAAAGTCAAAAAACGTATAATCCATATATGGTTAATGTGATGTCTGTCGATTGAGGGTTTTTTAAATCACACCCTGCGGTTAAAACAAGACCAAATATAAGGGTTGTTTTCCTCAGTTAAGAATTTTTTACTGCCCCTGCTGCTGAATTAACAATAAGGTAACATACCAATGAATTATCGGAAATCGGAATAGGGATCTATGTTATAAAATGAAGCCAATAGTCTATAAATCGCAGAATATTCAACCCTCAGATTTTTCGGATCTTCAAAAAATGCCTCCGATGCTACGGCAAAAAATTCAGCCGGATCAACGGCTCCATATTCATCCAGGGTTGATTTCCGCCCCCTCTCCATTTTCCATCGGTGATCGCGATACGCTTTGGCAAACGTCCGGTTCCACTCATCATCTCGTATAACATCGCCACGTTCATCAATCCCGGCCGACAACCCGTAACGTTGATCGAGCTGATGAGAAAATTCATGGATAATTAAATTTTGGTGATTCTTCTCATCATAAATTGAATCCGTAATATCCTGCCAAGATAAAATGATATTTCCCGTATCCCACGACTCCCCCTTTCGCGGCTCCCTGCCCTGCGTAACTACACCTGCGGCGTCCTCTTCGTAAACCGGGGCCATGTAATCATCCGGGTAGATGAGTATCGACTGCAGATCAGGATAGTAATCTGAGGGCACTTCCAAGATCAATAAACAAGCGTATGCTGCCACAACTACCTTCATCTCTTCCGTAAGTTGTAGGCCGCCACACCCTTCAAACAGTTTCTCATCCAGGAATATCGTTATTCTCTCTTTCAGCAAATCCCGGTATCGGTTTGGCAGCCGCTGATAGTACGGCACCTTGTATTTCAGGATCTCTTCACGGCGACCGGGAAACGGTTTTCGCAGCAACCATCGGCGGCGGAAATATTGGAAGATCGGCATATAAACAGAATTATTACAGGTTGATGAGACCCAACATAAGAAACCATTCACTCGTTTGAATTTAAAAAGTGGTAAACAATCTACCATTCCCCCTAAAAAGTCCCTTTCTTANGGTTGATGTAATCCTTGCCACCAAACAACATTCACGAAATTATTCCACGTTATGACCTACCGGCTACTATTCAGTTTCTCCCTGCTCTTTGCTATCACCTTTGCTGCATGCGAACCCGAGCCGTACGATGTTGTAATTACCAACGGATTGATCTACGACGGTACCGGCGGCGAACCTGTCTCCACAGATATCGGCATTCGGGATGATCGCATTGTTAAAGTTGGCACGATTTCCAACAGAGATGGAGCGAATGAAGTATTGGACGCAGAAGGTTTAGCCGTCGCTCCGGGATTTATCAATATGTTAAGCTGGGGAGCCGAGCCGCTGCTTAATGACGGGCGATCCATCAGCGGAATCAAACAGGGCGTTACGCTTGAACTTTTTGGTGAAGGCTGGTCGATGGGGCCACTAAACCCCGATATGCAGCAAGAGCGCTGGGGTGATGATGAATCAGATTACGACTGGCAAACGCTCGGTGAATTTCTTCAACATCTTGAAGGTGAAGGAATCTCTACAAATGTGGGATCATTCGTGGGGGCCACTACACTGCGAATACACGAAGTGGGAAGAAGCGATAGGGAGCCTACCGATGAAGAGATGGAAAACATGAAAAACCTTGTTCGTGAAGCGATGGAAGAGGGAGCGATGGGATTAGGATCGTCCCTGATTTACGCCCCCGCTTTTTACGCCTCCACCGACGAATTAATAGAGCTCTCTAAAGCCGTTGGTGAGTACGACGGATTGTACATCTCCCACATAAGAAGTGAAGGGAACCGTTTTGTAGAGTCCGTTGATGAACTTCTTGAAATCGGCCGGGAAGCCGGTGTTCATGCAGAAATTCACCACTTAAAAGCCGCCGGACAAAATAACTGGCACAAACTCGATGAAGTTATCGATCGAGTAGAAGAAGCCCGAGCCGATGGCCAACCTGTTACGGCCAATATGTATAATTACGAGGCCGCAGCTACAAGCCTGGCCGCCATATTCCCACCCTGGACCCAAGATGGCGGACACTCAAACTGGATTGATCGACTCAAAGACCCCGAAACACGGGAACAGATCGTAGAAGAGATTAAAACTCCCACCGATGACTGGGAAAACTTTTACCAAATGGCCGGTGGTGGTGAAAACATCATACTTGTAGGGTTTCAAAGTGAAGAACTGCAGCAGTACGTTGGCATGACACTTAGTGAAATCGCCGATGAACGTGGTGAAGAAGATGAAGTGCAGGTAGCCGTAGACCTGACCATAGAAGACAACAATCGCATCGGCTCCATCTATTACTTGATGAGCGAAGAGAACGTTGAACGCCAGGTACAGCTTCCGTGGATGAGCTTCGGATCTGATGGCGGAACCTTTGCCGCCGAAGGGGATGTACTGAACCGCCAAATGCACCCGAGAGCGTGGGGGAATTTTGCACGGCTGTTTGCCAAATATGTCAGAGATCTCGAGTTGATTACCGTAGAAGATGCCGTTCATCGGCTCACCGGGTTTCCGGCAGATAATTTAGGATTAACGGATCGCGGCTACTTGCGGGAAGGATACTTTGCAGACATCGTACTGTTTGACCCAGATACTATCCAAGATCATGCCACATTCGAGAACCCTCATCAGTATGCCACCGGTGTAGATCACGTTTTCGTGAATGGTGTACAGGTTCTAAAAGCCGGCGAACATACCGAAAAAGCGGGTGGCCGTTTTATAAAAGGGCCTGGGTATCACCAAAACTGACAAACCCTAAACAGTTTGATAACAGATACGCCGTTACAACGACTAAATTTTGTTACAATGTTTTTTTATGATTAGTGCTCTTCTATACAAAATTAAATTGCTCCTTCCTTAAATAAATAGGCTTTAAAAAAAACAAGGGCCTATTCGGTGCATATGGCACCTAAACATTAGAATTTTTTAATATTAATAGATTCTAATGTATATTTCTTGTGTGCTAGTGTACACCATCTAAATAATTTGCTTAGCGCAAAGGCCTATAGGGATTCACTGTTGGCTTGTGAATAGGGCCTTTAGGATAAAACGAAAACAGTTACGAAACTTTCGGAACTATGAAGACAACAACAGCTCAGCGTAAAAGATACTCTCTTCTTGTAGAGTATTTAAAACATGACAACCAGCAGAAGGCGAACCCCATTATCAAAGAGGTAATCCAGAAACTGGAACAGTATTTGAAAATCGTTCTGGGAGCAACCGATATAGACGCCAAAGAGTGTGCCCAGCAGGCTTTTTTGAACGTCTACGAAAAGATTAAAGCCGATAAAATCCGGAATGAGAAGTTTTTATACACCTATATGGTTAAGGCTACAAAGCATGAGTATCTGCGTATTACAAGGAGCCGCAAAAAGTACGCCGAAAGTGAACCATCTGATCTTTCTATCAATAATCCGGCTGATCAAATTGACCAAATCGTTGATAAAGAGCGAGCAGAAATTCTTAAAGTTTGCCTTGAAGAGCTCGACGAAGAGTCTCGGGATTTTATTTTGGAGTTCATCAACCGGCCAAACATGACCACAAAAGAGGCCAGTCGTGTTTTTAAAATGTCCGGAGCCAATGTACGAACTCGTAAATCAAGAATTACCCGGCAGCTTCACGAATCATTTCAGCGGAAATATCAATTTAAACGAAAAAACCACCCCACAACCTGGTATCGAGCAGACAAACCGCGATACGCAATGGTATCGTGACCCCTGAATAAAATTGAATAATAAAGCGGAATAGAGTCAAATCTATTCCGCTTTTTTTATGGGCTTATATTCGCTTACGATTTTATCTCAATCTCATCCTCGTCTATCACCTCTTCCAGCTCCTTAACGTTAACGCCGAGCTTTAACTCCATCTCTTCGAGCGTCAGGTTTTTTGTTTCAGGCATCACCTTCCAAACGAATATCAGCTGGAGAACCATCATAAAGGCAAAGAATCCGAAAATCTGAGCACCTGTAAATGCGCTTAGCACCATAGGAGTCACCAGTGTAATCAGTGCAGCAAAAACCCAGTGTGTCCCCGAGCCCAGCGACATTCCGTAATCGCGAACAACATTTGGGAAAATTTCTGAGATGAACACCCAAATCACAGCTCCCTGCCCCACCGCGTGAGATGCGATAAACGCACAAACGAAAATAACGACAACAGTACCTTCCGCCCCGGTGGCAAACGCCCACGAGACTCCAATTAATGAGAGGATATAACCAAACGAACCGATGTACATTAGCTTTTTGCGACCGGCTCTATCGATCAAGTACATCCCCAAGAGCGTAAAAAGCAGATTTACCACTCCCAGCGAAACCGATGCCCCTAACACATCCCCCGCAGCAACTCCGGCGGATTCAAAAATTCGCGGAGCGTAATAGAGCACAAAATTGATTCCCGACACCTGATTAAAGAATGCCAGCAGAAATGCGAGTATGATGGGAAACCGGAATCTCTTGGAAAAGAACACCGTAGCTTCAGCAGATTTCGATGCCGACTTTTTTATTTGCTCAATCAGCTTCTCAATATCATCACGCGGATTTAGCTGCTCCAACAGACTTTTGGCACTACTGATATTATTCTGCTTCAATACCAACCAGCGTGGACTCTCCGGAATCCCTGCAACCAACAGCAGGTAAATTGCAGCCGGCACTGCCTCAACACCCAACATCCAGCGCCAGGCATTTTCTGCAAATGCGGTTCCTATTAAATAGTTTGATATGTAGGCGATTAAAATTCCGAATACAATATTAAACTGGTAGAGTGCTACGAGTTTCCCCCGGTTTTTCGCCGGTGTAATTTCTGATATATAAATCGGCACCGCTACAGAAGATGCCCCAACCCCGAGCCCCCCAATAAATCGGGAAATTGAAAACATATAGGGATTCAGCGCAAATGCAGAACCGAGAGCCGAAAGCAGGTAAAGAATCCCAATCCAGATCAGCACTTTTTTACGGCCGTACTTATCACACGGAATACCGCCGAAGAGTGCGCCGATAACCGTTCCCCAAAGCGCCATCGACATAATGAAGGTACCGTGAAAGAGGTTCGACATCTCCCACAACTCCTGGATCGGTTGATCAGCCCCGGATATCACGATCGTATCAAACCCAAACAGGAATCCGGCTATCGCAGCAACAATACTGGACAGAAGAATGGATTTTGTTTTAAACATATAGCTTTGATTTTAGTTGTTTTAGTTACGCAACTTACGGCCGGAGCCGATACTTCAATTCCAAATAAAACAAATTTACTGATGTGATCTAAACATTCTTTTCAGAGGCTTAAAAAAACACAGAGATACTTCGACTTCATTCGTCGCTCCGCTTCTCATTGCGCCCGCATGCACCAAGGTTCCGGAGGGCAGGCACAGTATGACGATGAACGTCACATTGAGCGTAACGAAACGAAGCCGGTGTTTTTCACTTCGTGGGGTCGCGTTCGCTCGGGGCGCGGTCCCGCTCCTTCGAGATGGAGTGAAGTCGAAATGTTACCGCACTAGGTTTTCCAAACTCCCCTTTTCATTAAATAATACGAACTAACTATCGGCACCGCACGATTTCCGAACCACAAGCTTTGGTGCTACCACTGAGTTGATCAGTGGCTTTTCCGGATCTTGTATTCTGGCTATCAAAACTTCAGCGGCCCGGCGACCAATCTCGTAGGTGGACTGATCGATTACCGTTGGTGGCGGATTCAGCGCATCAGCCCAAGGCACCTCATCGTACCCTACGAGGGCAATATCATCTGGAATTCGAACGCCATGTTTATTACAAGCCGCATAGGCGCCCAGTGTGGTTAAGTTATTTCCGGTAAAAACCGCGGTTGGGGGATTTTTCATTGACAAAAATTTCCCCATCAACCGTTCAGCCGTCACTTGTCGGGAATCTCCTTCAAGAATAAGTTCAGGGTCAATCGTCACACCAAAATCCCGGTGCGCCTTCTTGTATCCGGCCAGTCGCTCTTTTGAGGTAGAAATTTCCGGAATCCCACCAATGTGAGCAACCCGCTTATGACCTAATTTAAGAAGGTGTGAAAC
>SL_3KL_010_SEDDRAFT_10000459_pt1 | contig 33363 bp, 29 predicted proteins | sample SodLakKL_010_SED_2_FD_10381 | JGI IMG/M metagenome (IMG submission 10381)
CGGGTTGCGGTGTGCTGATGGTCTCGCACGAACTGCACCTGGTGATGGCCGCCGCCGACGTGGTGGTGTGCATCAACCAGCATGTCTGCTGCACGGGCCGGCCGGAGGAGGTCAGCCGGCACCCCGAGTATCAGCGGTTGTTTCCCGATGCCGGGGTGCACGGCATCGGCGTGTATACCCATCGCCACAACCATGTGCACGACCTGACGGGTGAGGTGAAGCCGGTCCGCACGGCCGCGGAGAACACGGGCGATGCTCGATGACTTTGTAACCCGTGCGATCCTCGCGGGCCTGATGGTTGCGGTGGTCGCGGGGCCGCTCGGGGCCTTCGTGGTCTGGCGGCGGATGGCCTACTTCGGGGACACCGTGTCGCATTCGGCGTTGCTGGGCGTGGCGCTGGGCTTTTTGCTCGGCCTGAACCTGAACCTGATGGTTACCCTGATCTGCGTGATGGTGGCGGTACTGCTGGTTTTCCTGCAGCGCCGCCAGGAACTGGCCTCCGATACATTGCTCGGCATCCTCGCTCACAGCGCGTTGTCGCTCGGGATGGTGACGGTGGCGTTCGTGGAGGGCCTGCGGGTCGACCTGATGGCCTACCTGTTCGGTGACATCCTCGCGGTGACCCGCGGCGATCTCGCCGCGATCGCGATCGGCGGGCTGCTCGCGCTGGTGTTGCTGGTGCTCCTGTGGCGCCCATTGCTGGCGATTACCGTGCACGAGGAGATTGCCCGCGTCGAAGGGGTGCCGGTCCTGCCGGTGCGGCTTGGATTGATGTTGCTGATCGCGGTGGTGATCGCCAGCGCGATGCAGGTCGTGGGTGTGCTGCTGATCACGGCGCTGATGATCATCCCGGCAGCCACCGCGCGCCGCTTCGCGCGCACACCGGAGGGGATGGGCGTGCTCGCCGCCGGTTTCGGGGTTCTGGCGGTGCTCCTCGGGATCTGGGGGTCCTTCAGCCACGATACGCCAACCGGACCGAGTATCGTGGTCGCTGCGATGCTGGTGTTCGTGGTGCTGCACTTCATGCCCTTTTCACGCCGCCAAAGGGCACTCCCACCCGAATAATCCGGCGCCGGCGAGCGAGGATCGGTGATTCGCTACCAGTGATTCGGGGCCAGTGATTCGGGCCCAGTGATTCGGGCCCAGGGCGGTTACCGGTCCCCGACCAGTTCCCGGAACGGATCACCCGGTGGCGAGGCGTCACGCAGCCACTCGCGAACGGTGGGGCCGAAGTCCAGGTCGTCGTGCCGGATGTGATCCACCACCCACGGACCCAGCGCGTCCACGATCTCCTGGGCTTCCGGAGCCGGGGCGGTCTGCAACCGTGTGCGGTAATCGCGTAGCCGGTCGAGGATGCTGCCGTGGGTCTCGCTGTGGTCCTCGAGGCCGGCGAACTGGATCATCTCCAGCACCTTTTCCTCGAACTCGAAGTGTTCCTGCAGGCATTCGATCAGGGCATCCATGGCCGCCACCAGTTCCTTGCTGTCGTCTGCCGCCGCTGCCTCGTGCAGACGGTTCACGTGTTCGAGCATCACCCGATGCTGGGCGTCAAGTTCGGGGATTCCGGTGTCCAGATCGTCGGACCAGGCCAGATAAGGCATAGGCACCTCCTTCGGGCGACCCCGCGGACCGGCGGAGCCGGTCTCGTCTGAGGCACAGGTTAGAATATAGCTTGCCGCGATGTCACCCGCGGCGTGCCGCGTTTGCGCCCCGGTAGGAGGCCAGCCCTCTCGCCGATCCCGCGTCGGGTAAGATCGGCCAGAGGACTCGCCTCCTGCAGCGTTCGTTCCGGCTGCCTGCAGGGGTGGGCCCTCTCGGCGCTCCTTACCCGTAGACCCCCGGATCAGGTCCTGCGTTCCAGGCGCTGGAAGGTGAAGCCGGAGGCGTGGCGTGTGTCGGCTTCGTGCACCGCTTCCCAGACCAGGGTCCAGCCTTCCCCGAGGGGCGGGAAGTGGACGTCTCCCGGGTAGCGTTCGTGCACCCGCGTGAGGTGCAGCACCGCTGCCCGCGGCAGGGTCTCGCGGAAGAGTCCGGCGCCGCCGATGATGAAGACCGGGCCGTCGCCGACGGTTGCCAGCGCACTGTCGAGGTCGCTGTGCACCTCGACGCCGGGAGCCTCCCAGCCGGGCTGGCGGGACAGCACGATGTTGCGCCGGTTCGGCAGCGGCCGCCCGATCGACTCGTGGGTGCGGCGACCCATCACCACGGTGTGTCCGGTGGTGATGCGCCTGAAGTGCCGCAGGTCTTCCGGAAGGTGCCACGGCAGCTGATTATCCCGACCGATGACCCGGTCCGGATCCATGGCAACGACGATCTCGAGCCGTGGATCGACGGTCCGCTCGGTGCTCATACCGCGATCGGGGCGCGGATTGCCGGGTGGCACTGGTAGTTCTCCAGCTGGAAGTCCTCGTAGCGGAACGCGAACAGGTCGCGGACCTGCGGGTTCAGGCGCATCGTCGGCAGCGGTAGCGGCTCGCGGGACAGCAGTTCGCGCACCTGCTCGAAGTGGTTGAGATAGAGGTGGGCATCGCCGAGCGTGTGGATAAACTCGCCGGGTTCGAGATCGGTGACCTGCGCCAGCATCATCGTCAGCAGCGCGTAGGAGGCGATATTGAATGGCACGCCCAGGAAGACGTCGGCGCTGCGCTGGTACAACTGGCAGGAGAGACGACCGTCCGCCACGTAGAACTGGAAGAGCGTGTGGCAGGGCGCCAGCGCCATCTGCCCGGTGCGGACGTTCTCCTGCGGTGTCCGGTTTTCGTCCGGCAGATCCGCGACATTCCAGGCCGAGACCAGGTGCCGTCGCGAATAGGGGCGCCGGCGCAGTTGCTCGACCAGCTCCGTCAGCTGGTCCACCACCCCGTCGCGCGTCGGCCAGCGGCGCCACTGGGCTCCGTAGATCGGGCCCAGGTGACCCTCATCGGTCGCCCATTCGTCCCAGATCGTGACGCCGTGGCGATGGAGGTAGTCGAGCCGGGTATCGCCCTGGATGAACCACAGGAGTTCGTGGATCACCGATTTGAGGTGCGTCTTCTTCGTGGTGACCAGCGGAAAGCCTGCCGCCAGGTCGAAGCGCATCTGGTACCCGAAGACCGAGCGGGTGCCGGTGCCGGTGCGATCGGGACGGTCCCGACCCTGGTCGTGAATGTGGCGCACGAGGTCCAGGTACTGTTTCATGCCGGTCTCCTCTGAACGGGGTTCCGCCGCGACCAGGCGATCAGCACCAGGCCGGCCACCACCAGCGGAACGGAAAGCGCCTGACCCATCGTCAGCCAGCCGAAGGCGAGGTAGCCGAGGTGCGGGTCCGGTTCGCGCACGAATTCGACGACAAAGCGGAAGATCCCGTACAGCAGCAGAAAAAGCCCCGAGATCATTCCGGTCGGGCGCGGCTTGCGCGAGAAGAGCCACAGCACCGTGAACAGCACCAACCCCTCGAGAAAAGCCTGGTAGAGCTGCGAGGGGTGCCGCGGCAGGTAGTCGGCGGCCGGGAAAACCATCGCCCAGGGCAGGTCGGTCGGCTTGCCCCAGAGTTCGCCATTGATCCAGTTGCCGATGCGTCCGGCGCCCAGCCCGATCGGGACCATTGGTGCAATGAAGTCTCCGATCCGCAGGAAGGGCTGGTTTAGCCTGTAGGCGTACCACCAAGCGGCGAGCAGCACGCCGATCAGCCCGCCGTGGAAGGACATCCCGCCCTCCCAGATCCGCACCAGCATCAGCGGATCCTGCAGCAGGCTGTCGAAGTTGTAGAACAGCACGTAGCCGAGCCGGGCGCCGACGATCACACCCAGAACTCCCCAGAAGAGGGCATCGCCAACCTGCTGCGGTGTCATCGGGGCATCCGGCCTGCGCGCCCGGATGACGCCGAGGATCCAGAATCCCGCGAAGCCGATCAGGTACATCAGCCCGTACCAGTGCAGACTGAACGGGCCGATCGAGAATGCGACCGGATCTATAAAGGGGTGGACAGGCATGGGCGCTTGCAGTGGCCTTGGCGACTGCGCAGTCTATCAAGTTTGACGTTTCGGGCGGGTGAAGGAGCGCGTCCCGGTCCGAACCCGATGCCCGCAGGAGGATCACGATGAACCGTCTGGCCAGGGCCAGCAGCCCCTATCTGCAACAGCACGCCGACAATCCCGTGGACTGGTATCCGTGGGGCGAAGAGGCGCTGCAGCGCGCGAAGGTTGAGAACCGGCCGATCCTGCTTTCGATCGGCTACTCCGCGTGTCATTGGTGTCACGTGATGGCGCACGAGTCCTTCGAGGATCCCGGGATTGCCCGCGAGATGAACGCGCGCTATGTGAACATCAAGGTCGACCGCGAGGAGCGTCCCGACCTGGACCGCATCTACCAGAATGCGCACATGCTGCTCGCGCGCCGTCCGGGGGGCTGGCCGCTGACGGTGGTTCTGACGCCGGACCAGGTTCCGTTCTTCGCCGGCACCTATTTTCCCCGGGAGCCCCGGCACGGGCTGCCGGCCTTCATGGACGTGCTGAAACGGGTCGCGGACTTCCTCGCCGAAAACCCCGAGGATGTCGCCGCCCAGAACGCGTCGCTGCAGGAGGCGCTGGCGCGGATCTATGCACCCGAAGGGGGCGCGATACCGGGTCCGGAAGTGATAGACCGCGCGTCTGCCGAGCTTGCGGGGACCTTCGATTCCCGGAATGCCGGCTTCGGTCGTGCGCCCAAGTTTCCGCACCCGGCAACGCTGGAATGGCTGGCGTGGCAGTCTGCGCGTCACCGCGATACTCGCGCCGGGGAGATGCTCGGGCAGACCCTCGACGCGATGGCCGCGGGCGGCATCTTCGACCAGGTGGGGGGCGGATTCTGCCGTTACTCGGTGGACGATTTCTGGATGATCCCGCATTTCGAAAAGATGCTCTACGACAACGGTCCGCTGCTGGGCCTGTACGCGCGACAGGCGGAGCGCGGTGACGCACGCTCGCGGCGCGTGGTGGAACAGACCGTGGGCTGGCTGACGCGGGAGATGACCGACCCCGGCGGCGCCTTCTACTCCAGTCTCGACGCGGATTCCGAGGGCGAGGAGGGGCGCTTCTACGTGTGGACGCCCGACGAGGTGCGGGCGCTGCTCGCGCCGGAGGAATGGGAGTTCGCCAGCCGGGTCTGGGGGCTGGATGCGCCGCCGAATTTCGAGGGGCGCTGGCACCTGTACGAACGGACCGCCCCGGAGTCGGTAGCCCGCTCGCTGGGGGTCGCGCCCGATGCTGGCGAGGGCCTGTTGCAGTCGGCGCGGGAGAAGCTGCTCCGGGCCCGCGAACACCGCGTGGCACCGCACCGCGACGACAAGATCCTGACCGCGTGGAACGCGCTGATGGTCTCCGGGCTGATCGAGGCCGGGGAGAGCCTCGACCGGCCCGAGTGGGTGGATCGTGCGGAAACGGCGATGCGCGCTGTCCGGGAGCTGCTGTGGCGCGACGGGCGCCTGTACGCGAGCTTCCGCAGCGGAGCGGACACCCCGATGCCTCGTGCCTACCTCGACGACCACGCGTTGCTGCTGGCGGCGTCGCTGGACCTGCTGCGGGCTCGCTGGAGCGTGGAGTGGCTGGAGTGGGCGCGCACCCTCGCGGGGATCCTGCTGCGCGATTTCCAGGACCCGGCGGAGGGTGGCTTTTTCTTCACCGCTGCCGACCACGAGGCGCTGATCCAGCGTCCGAAGGTGTATGCCGACGATGCGATGGCCTCCGGCAATGGTGTGGCGGCCCAGGCTCTGCTGCAGCTCGGCTACCTGCTGGTCGAGCCCCGTTTCATTGATGCGGCGGAGGGTGCGCTCGCGAACGGCGGGCCGCTCGCTTCCGAGGCACCGCTGGCGCACATGAGCCTGCTGCAGGGTGCCGACCTGCACCGCGATCCGCCGCCGCTGGTGATCCTGCGCGGCCCCGAATCCATTGCACGCAACTGGCAGAAGGCGATTCGGGAACGCAACCCGCTGGCGTGGGTGTACCGGTTGCCCGTGGAGGCGAAAGGGCTGCCGCAGGCGCTGGCCGGCAAGTGCGGGCACCCCACTGCGTCCGATCGGGTCGTCGCCTACCTGTGCCGCGGCACCGCCTGCGCACCACCCGAATACGCGCTCGAGCCGTTGCTGGAGGCCCTCTGATGGCGGTGCAGGACGGAGCGGTTCCGGGGTTGAAGGGGGTTGCAAAGACCCTGGGCGACCTGGTGTCGGAGGCGCGAACCCGGATCCGCGAGGTCGCACCCGACGACCTCGCCGAGGCCATGGAACGGGGTGAGCCCTGGTTGATCGTCGACGTCCGCGAGCCCTACGAGTACGAGCAGCTGCATGTGCCCGGCTCGGTTCTGATACCGCGCGGCCTGCTCGAGGGGGCGGCCGACCCGCACAGCCGGCATCGCATCGACGCACTGTGCAATGCGCGGGAACGTCCGCTTGCGCTGCTGTGTTCGACGGGTGCGCGCTCCGCCTTCGCGGCCGTGGCGCTCGGGCAGATGGGCTTTGCGAACGTCGTGAACATCGCGGGTGGCATCAAGCTGTGGGAGGGTGAGGACCTGCCGACCGAGCGTGGACCGTGGACGGGACCGCTTCCCTGAAGCAGACCGGGATCCGGTTTCCGGTTCTGCGACTGCAGGGTCAGGCCGGCATCGGTAACATCGGGTCTGCACCCTTGCGATCGAGGGTTATCACGCGAGAATCCAATGTGGGGAACGCTACGAGCCAGCTATCGACTGCTGCGTGTCTTTGTGCATCTCGGGCGCGGGGTCTGGATCAGTGCGCGCTACGGTTCCTCTCGCGGTCCCGGCGGTCAACTGTACCGGCGACGGCGCGAGTGGCATCGGCGTGCACTGGAACTGGCCGGGATCGAGGTCGAGGTGATTGGCGAGCCGATTCCGGGGAGTGCGCTGGTCGTCGGCAACCACGTGTCCTGGCTGGATATCCCGGTGCTCGGGACCAGTGTCGATGTGCGTTTTCTGTCGAAAGCCGAGGTCGCTCGCTGGCCGTTGATCGGCTGGCTCGCGCGTCGTAACGGCACGCTCTTCATCCGGCGGGGCGCGCACGAGACCGAGGCCCTGATCCGCGACATCGGTATGGCCCTGCGCCAGGGTGACCAGGTCGCGGTCTTTCCGGAGGCGACCACCACGGACGGGAGTGACGTCCGCCAGTTCCACGCCCGCTTGTTCGCGGCGGCGGTCGATACCCTGTCCCCGGTGCAGCCGGTGGCCTTCGACTACGGACGCGAGCCCGACGGGAGTCCGCCCGCGGCGGCGTTTACCGCTGGCATCGGGGTGGTTCGGCATGCGTGGAGACTTCTGAAACGCGAGCGGACCTTCGTGCGGCTCCATATTCTGCATCCCTTGCCGGTCGAAGCCGGAACCACGCGGCGCGAACTGGCATCGCGTGCCCGCGCGGTCATTCGCGCCGAGGTCGTCCTGCCCCTGCGGCACGAAGTCGTCAGCACCGAAAAGAAAGGCCCGGACTGACCGGGCCATCGAGAAGAATCGAACCACGACCCCGGGCGGCGCCGGGGTCGTGCATCCGGTTACGGCGATACGGCTGTGGCCGCGGCTTTCGCGAGCTTCATCAGCCGCAGTTCGTGGAAAAGCCCCATCATCAGGCTCACGCACATCGCCAGCAGCACGAGCACGAACGGCAGGCCGGTGCTGACCGCTCCGGCCTGCATGGCCGTCAGCGCCGCCGCGCCTCCGACCGCCAGCAGCACGCCGGCCACGATGCCCTCGAAGGTCGCCCAGAAGAGCCGCTGGGACTGCGGGGCGTCGGTCTTGCCGCCCGAAGTGATGCTGTCGATCACCAGCGAACCGGAGTCGGACGAAGTGACGAAGAACACTAGTACCAGGGCGATCGCGAGGAACGAGGTGATCGCGGTCAATGGCATGTGTTCCAGCATCTGGAACAGGGCCAGCGACGAGTCGCTGATGCCGTCCGCGAGCGCACCGATGCCCTCGCGGGCCTGATCAACGCCGGCGCCACCGAAGGCGCTCATCCAGACCACGGTCACCACGGTCGGCACCAGCAGCACCGCGGTGACGAACTGGCGCACGGTACGCCCGCGCGAGACACGCGCGATAAACATGCCGACGAACGGTGACCAGGAGATCCACCACGCCCAGAAGAAGATCGTCCAGCCGTGATAGAAGGTCTCGTCCTCGCGGCCCACCGGATTGCTCAACGGCAGCATGTACTGCACGTAGCCGGCGATCGTCGTTCCGGCATTTGCAAGGAAGGCCAGGAGGCCACCGGCAATCATCACGAACAGCAGCAGCAGCGCGGCAAAGATCAGGTTGATGTTGCTGAGGACGCGCACGCCGCCATGGATCCCGCGCATCACCGACAGGAGCGCAACGATCGTCACGACGATGATGATCGCCACCTGTGTCTGCAGCCCGCCGTCGATGCCGAACAGGAATTCCAGCCCCCCCGCGGCCTGCTGCGCCCCGAAACCGAGCGAGGTCGCGAGCCCGAACATCGTCGCCAGCACCGCCAGGGTATCGATCACGTGGCCAAACGGGCCCCAGACGCGTTCACCCAGCAGCGGGTAGAAGGCCGAGCGGACGGTCAGCGGCAATCCCTTGTTATAGGTGAAGAAGGCCAGCGAAAGACCGACCACCGCGTAGATCGCCCACGGGTGCAGACCCCAGTGATACATGGTCGCGCCCAGTGCCGCCTGCCGGGATTCCTCAGTGCCGCCGGCGATGTCCAGCGGCGTCCCGAACCACTCGGTGAAATAGCCCACCGGTTCCGCGACGCTCCAGAACATCAGGCCGATGCCCATGCCCGCGGCAAAGAGCATCGAAAACCAGGAAATCACGGAGAAATCGGGTTTCGCGTCCTCGCCGCCGATGCGGATCTTGCCGACCGGAAGCAGGATCAGCAGCAGGCAGAAGAGCACGAAGATGTTGCCGGCGGAAAGGAACAGCCAGTGAAAGCTTTCGCCGATCCAGACCCGCGCATCGGTCAGCGCGTCGCTCGCCTGCTCCGGAAACACCAGCGACCCGATCACGAAGAGGAGGATCAGCAGCGCGCTGACCACGAAGACCGGGTTGTGCAGGTCGAGACCGAGGGGGTTGATGTTCTGTTCCCCGATCTCGTGTTCCGTTTCGTATACCTCCTCTAGTTTCTCTATTTCCTTCTCTATTTCTTTGATCTCATTGCTCATAGATTGCTCCCCTGTTGTCGGGACCCGGCCGCTGACCGTTATTGATTCCCGGCGCGGTGGTCCGCGGAGGCAATACCCTGTCGAGGCCGGAGGGCACGACGTAAAGACACCGGGCGATCAGTCCTCTGGAGCGGGCCGCCCGGTCCCCGACTGAATCACCGGAAAGCGTCTCGTCGGGTTTGATTGTCCTTCGGGTACTGCCGGAATGCGATTTCTGCGGGTATTGTTCGCTATGAATGTCGTTTTTTGCGGACAGCCCCGGGAGGGGGCCGCGCCGCTGCGGCCTCCAGGTCAGCCGCTTGAGCCCGAGTGCGAGATGCTGCCGTCTCGGAGAGCGCGCCAGGGGCCTGACTGCGGCCCCGACGCGCGAAAGTATTTGGAGCGGGGCTGATGATGTCAAACAAGCCCGGCGGATGCCGGGGTCGGTTACCAGTAGCGCCCGCCGGTACCGAGCACGATCGTAATCAGGCCGAGCACGAGATTGATGCCGATGAACATGCGGATCTGTCCGAGACGGCGGCCCGCCTCAGGCCATTCCTGAGCCTCGATCGCCTGGCGCATGCGCCGGTAGGGCGCGAAGAAGATGTGGGCGTAGATCGCCATCATGATCAATCCGATCAGCAGCATCCAGTGCACGTGTGCGCCGACGTTGCCCATGCCGCCGTAGAGACCGAAGATCAGCCAGAACCCGGTGGCCAGCAGCACCACGATGATGCCCCACACCCACGGGAAGAAGCGGGCGAAGCTGTCCCGCCAGAGAGTGGTCCGTTCCGGGACCGGTAGCAGCGCGGCAGCGGCCGGACGCACGGCCACGTACGCGAAAAACATCCCGCCCACCCAGATTGCGGCGGAAAGGGCGTGCAGGGCGACCATCAGGCTGATCAGGGTCGTCGACATCGTGGACTCCGGAAGGGGTGGATCAGGGCGCTAAGGTACCACCAGAGGGACGGTTCCCGGTACATCGGCGTCGGGGCGGCTCAGGTGCCGGCTCTGCGCAGGCGCCGCCAGACCCAGCCCTGGGGGCGTTCCACTCCGGTGATCAGCAGATCCAGCGTGGCGGTGTGTTGCAGCACGCGTTTCAGGCGGGGTATCGCGCAGGGCTGGCCCGCAAGCAGGATGCGATCCCCGCCCTGCAGCGGCGTCTCGTCGGGTGGCGACAGCACGGTTTCCGAACCGGAGCTGCGGTGCACCAGCAGGGGTATGCACGGCACGCGCTTGTCCGGTTGACCCGGAAAGGTCAGCAGCTGGCCCAGCGCTANCGGCNCCCGTTTCAGGCGCTCGAACAGCGCGGGTGCATCCTTNTCGGACAGNTCGACGGCCCAAACCGCCGGTACCCGCTCGTCGGTCGCGGCGCCGATGCGGCTGAGCAGTTCGTTCGCCCATGTCGCATCCCGCCTGCGGGACTGGAGCAGGAACTGGGGTAGCAGGGGCGAAACAAGATGGGAGAGGATGGACTCGGCCAGGATTTCGCTATGGCGCATCACCATGTCCGCCCGTCCGGCCTCGAACAGCATGGCGTTGTCGTCACGGTTCTGCCGCCCCACCATGAACAGCTCCGGGTTGAGCTCATGGGCGGTCATCAGGATCGACAGGTTGTTGCTGTCCACGTTGGTGCCGGCCACGATGCCCGCGGCCGACTGGACTCCCGCCTCCTGGAGCGTGTCGGCCTCGGTACCGCGGCCGCGCACGCAGTCGTCGCAGCCTGTGCCCTCGGGATCCGCCTCGACGACGGTCACCGTCACGCCCTCGCCGGCGAGGCTCTTTTTCGCCGCCTTGCCAAACCTTCCGTAGCCGCAGAGGATCCAGCGTCCNTGCGGCGGATAGACCGGCAGCGGCAGTTCATTGCCAGGCACACTGCTGAGCCACTGGTGCAGCAGGTGATGCGCGGGCGAGTGCACGGCCAGCGCGAGGCGGTCCCCGAAGACTTCGAAGGGATTGATCACGTGGTCCGTTCCGAAGGAGCGCATGTTGCGCTCCGTGTCGCGGCTCTGTGCCCGGCAGATCACCGGCAGCCCCGGATTCAGCAGCTTCACGGTGATCGCGATCTTCAGGTTCACCTCATCGCTGTCTGTCAGCGCGACCACGCCCTCGCAGTAGGGGCTCGAGATACCGGCTTCCTGAAGTCGTCGGGAACTGCTCGCGTCCGCGCTCAGGCCGGGCACGTGGAAATCCATCGCCGAAAGCGCCAGGTCGTTGATGCGGTCCTGATCGCGTTCGATCACGACGACACGCTTGTGCCGTTGCTGCAGCGCATGAACGAGCAGGTTGCCGGTATCCCCGTAGCCGCAGACGATCAGGAACGGCGCGCGCAGGCGGCGGATGCTGCGATCGAAGGCCTGGCGGCTGACCGCCAGCTTGAAGGTGGAGTCTTGCAGCAGGCTCAGGATCTTCCCGATTGCATAGAGCCAGGCCACCACTGACAGAAAGATGGTGAAACTGGTCCACATCCGCTGCGCCTCGCTGAAGGCGTACGGGATCTCGCCGAAGCCGATCGTCGTCGCCATGTAGCTGACGAAATAGAAGGCGTGGAAGAAATCCATGCGCCAGGGTTCGCCCTGCTCGTCAACACCCGGGATCAGGACCAGCCCGGTGACGGAGATTGCGTAGGCAGCGATCAGCGCCAGCAGCGGCGCCCGCATGCGCCGCAGGAACAGAAAGAGCACCTTGTCCATGCCGCTGTCAGCGACGCAGGTTCACGGTGTCCGCGATCAGCAGCACCACGGAGATCACGTTCGCCACGACTGCTCCCGCCGCCAGGGACACGATGCTCGACATCATCAGCGGATTCAGGCCCACCTCGCTGATGTTGACCGCGTAGCCCCACACCAGCGCGGCCGCCAGCAACTGGAGCACCGCCACCAGCGAGGTCGCGAGCAGCAACGCGCCGGTCTGGGTGCGGTCGCCGAACTTGAGCACGGTTGCAACGAGGTTCACCACAATCGCCGCGAACAGCTCCCAGACGTTGTGGTGGGCAGGATTGTCGATCTCGCCGAGCACGAACCCGAAGTTCAGTGTCAGCGCGAGGATGATGAAAAACCCGAAGACCACCTTTTCCAGATTCATGACTCCCCCGTCTTGCGTTGTGGTGCTGCGCACCCACCCCAACCCTCCCCCGCAAGCGGGAGAGGGGAGCAATGCGCGACTTTCACGCTAGCTGCGCGGCGGATCCCCCTTGGCCGGGCCTCCCGTGTCGCTCGGCGGCAGCAGGAACTCGCGCGGCCGCTCGCGCACCCGGCGCGCATAGGCCTTCAGCAGGCGGTCGAGCGCCCCGATCCGCGTGCCCCGCGCCTTCAGCGCCACGTAAAGCGCGAGGGCGAAGCTCACCCAGAGATTGACGGCGCCAATCAGCAGCACGAAGACCAGATATAGCAGAAACTCGAAGAGGCCGGGCACTGCGGCTGGCACGGTGTAGCCGAGATTCGCGGAGGCGAAGGCCACGTGGGCGATGTCGAGCGGCAGGCTGAGCAAATAGCCGATGTAGCCGGTGACGCCGAGCAGGACACCGAAGAGGAAGTTGCCGGCCAGGGCGCCGTAGTTGTGTTCGACGTAGTCGGCCAGCCTCGCGCGCGAATCCCCTGAAAGTATCCGCCGAAGCAGTGGATGTTCACGCAGCCGGCCCGGCAGATCGATGTAGGCGCAGCGGTTGTCGAAGAACCCCGAGATCAGCCCGGAGACAAACAGCCAAATGCCGGCGATCGCGGCGTGAAGGAGCGCAAGCCCCGCGAAGGGCTCAAGCTGCTGCCTTTGGTAGTCGACACCCTCGGCGTCCAGTACCGGCGCGCCGAAGGCCACGCTGTAGAGCAGGCCGATCAGGATCGCGGTGGGCAGGGCGACGCTCACGTTGCCCACCACCGCGACGAACTGTGATCGCCCGACCTGAATCAGCAGATCAGCCAGTTTCGACGGATCCGCGGTGCCCCGGTCACTTTCCTCGATCGCGGCCGCGAGGCGCGCCGCGGTCATCGCGGGCTGCTTGGTCGCGACCGTGAAATGCAGGATGTGGATCAGCACGAAGCCGAGACCATAGTTGAGACTGACCCACAGTGTGTAGGCGGCGGGGCTGAGCCCAAGGCCGTCGATCTGGATCTTGATCAGGGCCATCGCGGCGATGATCAGACCGGCTCCCGCTCCGGAACGCAGCATCTGCAGGTATTCGGCGCGGTTTCCCGTGATGTAGTGTTCGCCGGTTTCGCTCGCCTGCTGGGTTACGCTGCGGGATAGCAGCCTGATGTTGTCCTGCCACAGGGAGCGCAGGCTATGCCGTCGGGCATTCGCGGACACCAGTTCCCGGAACAGCGCAACCGAGGTGCGGCGCTGGGCCTCGGGGTCGCTCGGATCGAGCAGGCGCAGCAGTTCGCGGATACGGCGAAGGGTCTGATCGAGCCGCTCGAGGAGGTGGGTCAGCGAGATACTGCTGCCACGCGTCACCGCGCGGCGGCGCAAGCGCTCGATCTGCTCGCTGCACTGGTCGAGCAGCACCCGCGCATGCCGGTCATCATGAAAAGTGGCGCCGGAGGGGTCCATGAGCCACTCGCGGTAGCGTTCGACGTAGGTGGCGATCTCCCGCTGCTGCGCGACGAACGCCGAGTTCCGCTCGGCGATGCCGGGATCGAGGCGCAGCAGTTCCGGCTCGAGTTCCTCGGCCGCCACCCAGATCGACAGCATCTCCAGCGCATAGAGGATCTCGTGACGCGCCCGGTTCAGCACTGCGGGGTGTTCACCGGAGAGGCATCCCAGGGCCTCCAGCAACCGGTACCAGGCATCGTCGGGGAGTGCATTGACCCACTTTGGGTCGTCCGGGTCGTGGAACACGTAGGCGAGGACGTCGCGCAGGTCCTGGCGCTCCATTGGGCGCGGATTCAGGCGCTCGTAGAAGCGCTCGACGAACTCGCGCAGGAAGCCACGACGCGAAAACAGACCGATTCCCGTATACAGGTTGAGATGACGGGCGTCTTCCAGTGCCTGCTCCAGGTGGGTGCGCAGCCGGTCGCGCAGTCCGGGATGATCGGCAAGTGCCAGGACCAGTTGCTCGATCCGGTTGATCACCTGCGCGACGTTGCCGCGGTCCTTTTCGGGGCGCAGCCAGTCGACGAGCTGACGGAGGGTGCGGGCCAGATCCGGCTCGGGGTCGTTCTCGAGCCTTTGCAGCAGACCTTCCAGGGGGGTTGCGTTCATGTCTTCCAGTGGCTTTGGGCTTTACGGATGGGGCGTCCGAATTATAGTGGGTGCGTCCGTCGGCGGTCCGGGGAATTTGCGGGGGCTCAGGCTCGGCGCACCTGGCGTCGCAATGTTCCTGTGTGAACCGGCTGCCGTTAACCGAAAGTCTGCAAGGAGAATGACATGGCCCGAATATCCTCGAGTATTTTCGCAAGTCTGATCCTGCTGCTCTTCCTGTCTGTCGCGGCCCATGGCGGGGATTCCGCTCCCTGGGGCACGGCGCCCGTGGATCCGGTCGACTACGCACCACAGAAAGTGGTCTACGACGTCGCGGAGGGCGACCCGGAACGCTTTGAGCGGATTCTCGACCGTGTCAGTTTTCTGAACAACGTGTACGAGGCCGATCCCTTCGATGCCTCCATCGTGCTGGTTCTGCACGGCGACGAGATCCGCTTCTTCGGGATCGAAAACTACGACGAGTACGGCGAAATGATGCGCCGCGCGCAGAGCCTGACGGTGGCCGGCCCGGTCGAGTTTCGCATGTGCCGCGTGGCTGCACAGGAACGGGGCTTCGAACCGGATGGAATCCACGGCTTCGTGAGCATGGTGCCGATGGCGGATGCCGAGATCATCCGCCTGCAGCAGGAAGAGGGATACGTCTTCATGCGTTGACCTGCCGGCACTTCCATGTGTCGGAGGAAAGCGCCGATAAGTCAGTGTCTCCTCAGGGGGCTGGCTGCTGGTGGACGACCCGGTGCACGAACTGGAGTTTCTCTACCGCCGGGGGCGCGAGGACGAAGGGGTAGGCGTCTTCGTGGCCCATGCTGCGGTTCAGACTGTTCAGTGCGAAGGCCAGTGGCAGCCAGTGCTCGAGGATCGGCGCGAAATCCTTCTGGCCGTAGGGATCGAATCGTGCATCTCTGGCCATGGACTGGGGGTCACCCTCCTCGGGGCGCACGCCGACGCCGAAGGAACGGGCGGTCTCCAGGGTGTCGACGATGTGCAAATAGTGCGCCCAGGTCTCCGCCCAGTCCTCCCAGGGGTGACTGCTCGCATAGGCGCTGACGAAATGCTCCGGCCAGGCGGGTGGCGGCCCCTCGGCATGATGGCGTTGCAGTGCCTGCCCGTAATCCAGGGTCTCGTCGCCGAACAACGTCCTGAATTCGTCCAGCCACTCACTGTCCCGGACGAGCCGGTCCCAGTAGTAATGACCGGATTCGTGGCGAAAATGACCGAGGATCGTCCGGTAGGGCTCCGCCATGTCCTCGCGCATGCGCTCTCGAGTCGCAGGATCGGCCTCGGCAATGTTCAGGGTGATCAGGCCGTCAGCGTGCCCGGTCAGCACGCGGCCCTTCTCGTTGAAGCTGGGGTCGGGGTCGGCCAGAAAATCGAAGGCGAGTCCCGAGGGATCCTGATGTTTCGGATGTACCGGAAGTTCCAGCCGGAGCAGGCTGTAGACCAGGCGCCGCTTCTGGGTCTCCAGTCGCTGCCAGAGGATCCGGTTGCCGGCAACGTTCAGGTCCGGAATGGTGCGGTTCAGTCGGCAGGACCCGCAGAGCGGTTCCGGATCCCCTGCCGGGATCATCCAGTTGCAGACCTCGTACTGCTCCGAATTGGCGCAGGCGCGATAGGAGTCCTCTTCGGGAGCGGCCAGTGCGCGCCAGAGTCCGTGAGCCGTATTTTCCAGCGCCGAGACTTCCATGCGGTCCGGCAGAAAGCCGAGAGTGTGCCCACAGCGGGTACAACGCACGTTCTCGAAATAGACGTGCTGGCCACAGGACTGACAGGTAAAGAGTCTCATGATTCTCCGGCGGGCTTAGGCGGAATCGTCGTGATCCGGTAGGGAAAGGCGAGCGCAACAAGCACGGACCGGTACCTGTCAACGGGTTTGACTACCTAGGGAAAGACACCGCTGGACGGAATCCCGGTAGCCCACTAAGGTCATGGGTGACGGAGGGGGAGACCGCCGGATCGCCGGTGTGACGAGATTACCGCTCCGCGATGCACCAACACAATAGCCAAGGAGGACCCTCATGGCAGTCGCCAAAGTGACTGAAATCACCGCTGAATCGACCAAGAGCTTCGAGGACGCGATTGAACAGGGAATCCAGCGTGCAACGACGAGCCTGCACGGCATCAAGGGCGCCTGGGTGAAGGAACAGAAGGTCACGGTAGAGGATGGGAAGATCATCGGCTACCGCGTCGACCTCAAGGTCACCTTTATCCTGGATTGAACGGCCAAACTGCTGAAGGCCGTGGTCTCTGCCTCTTCCGTGGCCGGCAACCGGCGGTTGCAGCGCGGAAGCGGGTGGAGCGATCTGGTGCTTGTCGAAAATCCGTCAACGCGGGGAGCGCGTGTCCAGGGAAACGCTGATTTATCGGCGTTTTCCTGCGACACATGGAAGTGTCGCCAGAATCGGCCACCGTAGGTGGTTGATTCTCAAGCAAGCTCCAAATCGCATTTGCAGCGCAGCGTGCGCTGAGAAAGCCAGGATGGCGTTATTCAGCGCTTCCTCAAGGGTCGCCTGCGGCCATTCGAGTCGTTCACGACACTAGGGGGACAGATTTCAGAATCTGTCCCCGTTCCCTGGTCCCCGTCCGCTGTTTCCGTCCCCTGGTTCCGGCCGCTGACGTGTAGTCGCCCGTGCCGATCGACGGGTGCCCGGCGTCGGCGCCTTGCACGTCGCGCGCAGGACAGTGCTGCGTCCGGATGCAACCCGCCGCCACTGGCCACCGGACCGACTTCGGTCGTAGGCTCTTCGCGATGATTCCCCTGTGGTTCAAACTCGCCTATCTGGCGTTTGTCGCCGTGCTGGTTCCGGTGTATCTGCTGGAACACGGCTGGATGAACTTCCTCTGGCTGTCCAACGTGGCCCTGTTCGGCGGGCTCCTGGCCGCATGGCTGGAGAGCCCCCGTCTCGCGAGCATGATGCTGGTCGCCGTGCTGCTGCTGGAAACGGGCTGGATCGTGGATTTCCTGGGCAGCCTCCTGCTGCTGGGGACCACGCCGTTTGGCGCTGTGGACTACATGTACAATCCCGACATTGCCCTGCACGTTCGGCTGCTGTCGCTGTATCACCTGCTGCTGCCGCTGGTGCTGCTGTGGCTGGTCTGGCGGCTCGGCTACGACCGCGCGGCGTGGAAGCTCTGGATGCCGATGGGGTTGTTCGTGCTGGTGCTGAGTTTCCTGCTGTCGAGCCCGGAGCGGAACGTGAACTGGGTGTGGGGTCCCGGTGGCGAGCCCCAGCAATGGATGCCCCCGGAGGCGTGGCTGGGCGTGGTGTTGATCTTCTGCGGCCTCGTCTGGTGGATCACGCACCTGCTCGTCGAACATGTTGGGCGGCGGTGGGGTCTGCGCGTGAACGCTTGACGCGAGTATCGCGCGCGGCGCGGATGCACCTTGCGGTCTACCGCGCAATCCACAGGTGCCTGCGCGTTCCTCAGTGGGGGTGCAGTGGATCGCGATGATCGACAGCCTCGGGCCGGGCGGAACCCCTCGCGCGAGACCTGACGGCCGGAGGGCGTGAAATGACACTGTTGACCTGGATCGGGATCCTGCTGTGCCTGTCGCAGTCGGCGATGCTCTCCGGCCTGAATCTCGGCCTGTTCTCGCTGACGAAGCTCGAGCTCGAAGTCGAGGCGCGCAAGGGAAATGAGCGTGCGAAGCGCGTATTGCGGCTGCGCCAGGATTCGAACTTCGCGCTGGTCACGATCCTGTGGGGCAACGTTGCCGTGAACGTGCTGCTCGCTTTGCTCTCGGGGTCGGTGCTGAGCGGTGTCGCGGCCTTCCTGTTCTCCACCGTCGTGATCACCATCTTCGCGGAAATCATTCCGCAGTCCTACTTCACGCGCAACGCTTTGCGCATGGCATCACTTCTGNCGCCGGTGCTCCGTGTCTACCAACTGGTGCTTTATCCGGTTGCGCGGCCCACTGCCTGGGTGCTGGATCTGTGGCTGGGTGGCGAAAACGTGCGGTATTACCCGGAACGGGATCTGCGTCGGGTTATCCAGCTGCATATGGAGGCGGCCGAGTCGGAGATCGCTCGCGTGGAGGGGCAGGGGGCGCTGAATTTCCTTGATCTGGACGACGTGCCACTACGGGACGAGGGGGAGACAGTCGACCCCGCGAGCGTGCTGCAACTCGACTTCGATGGCCCGCGGCCGGTGTTTCCGGAGATCACCGCGGATCCCGGGGACCCGTTTCTGCAAAGGGTCAACCATTCGGGCAAGAGCTGGGTGGTGATCGTCGATCCCGAGGAACAGCCCCGTCTGGTTCTGGCCGCGAACGGTTTCCTGCGCGAGGCGATGTTCGAGCCCGGGCATTTCAATCCGCTGCGGCACTGTCATCGCCCGATCATCCTTCACAGTGGCGAGCGCAAGCTGGGAGAGCTCATCCAGCGGTTCCGGCTCTATTCGGGGCGCGAGGGGGAAGAAATCGTCGAGGACGACGTTGTGCTGACCTGGGGAGAGCAGCCGCGGGTGCTGACCAGCACCGACATCCTCGGCCGTCTGCTGAGAAACATTGCCGCAGCCTCGAACGATCCCAAAACGCCGCCGGCCTGGCTGTCAGCGGCTCGCTGACCGGCCTCCCGGAACTCCCGCAGCGCCATGTTTTCGATCGCGAATGCGCTATGCTCTGCGCATTGCGGCTGCACGGGGCGGCCAATGGAAAGCCGGGGCAGGCAGTGTGATCATCCGTTACGCCCACCGGGGCGACGCCGGCGCGGTCGCCGCGATCTGGAATCCGCAGATACGGGGCACCGTCGCNACNTTCGAGCATCGGGAATATCCGGTGGATGAGGTTGCGCAGATGATCGATGCGCGCCAGGAAGCCGGGCTCGTCTGGCTCGTTGCCGAGGAAGCGGGGGAAGTGGCCGGATTCGCAACCTTTGCGCCCTTCCGGGAGGGAGACGGTTATGCAAGGACCATGGAACACTCGATTTTTCTGGATCCGGATGCGGCCGGGGACGGCATTGGCGAACGCCTGATGGAGGCACTGTTGCGTGAGGGCCGGGCACGCGGCGTGCATTCCCTGATCGCCTGCGTTACCGGAGAAAATGACGTGGGCCTGAAGTTCCACCGCGACCAGGGTTTCGAGCTGATCGGGTCGATACCCGAGGCGGCGCAGAAGTTCGGTCGCTGGATGGATCTGCGAATTCTACAGCGGCGGTTGTGAGAAATCGCCGGAGAAACAGGGGGCGGAAACCGGTCTCCCCGCTGCCGCCGTCGGGAGAGGTTGCGGCGTGGGGGTGGCCGCGCTCCGGTGACAGCACCTGAAGGCCAAAGGAGGCAACGATGAGTGATCGTGACGAGTACGTAGAGAAGATGAAGGCGCGGATCGACCAGTGGAGTGCCGATCTGGCCAAGCTCGAGGCCCGTTCGCGCGAGGCCGAGGCGGATATGCGGGCGAAATACGATGAGCAGATCAAGGAGCTGCGGGACGAGCGGGAACGCGCGGAGGAGCGGCTGAAGGAACTGCAGCGGGCCAGCGAGGAGTCGTGGAAGCGCATGCGCGACGGCATGGAGTCGGCCTGGGACGATATGGTCCGGGCATTCCGGGACGCCTCGGACCGTTTCCGTTAATGTGAAAGTCGCGCATTGCCCCCCTCTCCCGCTTGCGGACCAGGTGCCCAAGGGCCGGGGACAGATTTGCAAATCTGTCCCCGGGGCGCCGGGAGCGACTCGAACCGCCGCAGGCGGGCCCGAAGGGCGGAGGGCAGGATGCCCGGAGTAACGGGGTCGCAAGCGGGGGAGGGGGATTTTCATTGTCGGGGGTGAGGACCGGGCCCACCATAAGGCACTGGACGGTCTCCGGAAATTCAACCCGACCGCTCGTCCGAGCGGTCGATGATCACGGGCCTCGTCCCGGTGGTTTCGTAAACGTATCCCGTCAGGGGAGGGCACATGTGGGTGCGGGTCAGCTGCAAGCTGGAAATGGCGTTCGAGGTCCCAAGCCCGATGATCCTGCTCCTGCGGCCACGGAGTGATTCGAGGCAATGGGTGTCGCGTGACCACTACGGGGTCTGGCCGGCGTTGCCCATCTACGAATTCACCGACATCTTTGGCAACCAGTGCCAGCGCCTGTTGAGCCCCGCGGGTTCGTTGCAGCTGGAGGTGTCCTCCGATGTCCATGTTGCCCCGGCAATCGAACGGCGTCCGGGTGCCGCCTTCGTCGAGGTGCAGGATCTTCCGGACGAAACCCTGACCTACCTGGCCCCAAGCCGCTATTGCGAGTCCGACAGGCTTGGCGGCCTCGCCGCCCGGATCTCCGGCCACTGCCGGCCCGGATACGAGCAGGTGCAGGCGATATCGGAGTGGATTCACCGAAAGCTGGAATACCGTACCAAGTCGGACCCGGTCCCGATCTCCGCTGAGGAGGTGCTGGAACGGGGGCACGGCGTGTGCCGCGACTTCGCCCATGTCGGAATCGCGCTGTGCCGCAGTCTCAGCATCCCCGCGCGGATCACGGTTGGCTATCTCCACCGGCTGGAGCCAATGGATCTGCACGCCTGGTTCGAGGCCTTCGTGGGTGGCAAGTGGTACGTCTTCGATCCGACGCGGTCCACGCTCGGCGGGGGGCGGGTCTGCCTCGGTCATGGCCGGGACGCCGCCGACGTGCCGGTCTTCACGCAATTCGGTCCGCCGGTACTTCCGACGCGGATGGATGTGACGGTGGACGCGATCCCCGGACCCTGAGCTCAAGGCCCAGGGGCGTAGTTGTACCTATTTACAAAATAAAAATTCCGTCCCTTTCCAGCACTGCGTCGCAGACGGCTTACAAGCGTCTTCGATCATACTATACTTCGTGTGAAAAGCGGCTCGCCGGTCCGCGCCGCGGATTCCGTCTGAAGTTGTTTGCGCAGTGTTCGGCGGACGGCTCTGGTAGCCGTCGGGTGTTGGTAGAAACACCGCGAATGCGGCAGGTCATGCCGTGACCCGTGGACCGTTGGTCTTCCGGCACCTGATCGGCGCGAGGGCTCGCCACCTTCGGGCAATGGCAACGCGAAGAGCGTATTGCGCACGATAGAACTCCCTTCGTGGTCACCGGGATAGCAGCCGCCATCCAACATCACCCACCGAGGAGTCGATGTGTCAAAAAACGTTTTCATCATCGGTGCCGATACCTTCAACATGCGGAAGGTCCGAAAAGTCGAGATTGATGCCGACTTCAAACTTCACGAACTCCTGAGTTTTGACGAAGTGAAGGGAAAGGGCCTTTACCCCGTTGAGGAATGCCTTGCAAAGGCAAGGGAACGTCTCGAAAAATTCGACGGTTCAATCGATGCGATTATCGGATACTGGGACTTTCCGGTCACCACGCTCGTTCCGATCCTGTGTCGCGAATACGGACTGCCATCGCCGACACTCGAGAGCGTGCTGCGGTGCGAACACAAATACTGGAGCCGGCTCGAGCAGCACAAGGTGATCCCGGATATGACCCCGCGCTTTGGCGTGGTGAATCCCTTCGACGACGCAGCGATCAAGGAGATCGACGTTCCGTTCCCGTTCTGGATCAAGCCGGTCAAGGGCACGGACTCGCTCCTCGCTTTCAAGGTGCGCAACCGGCGCGAGCTGGATCACGCGATTGGCAGGATCCGGGAGCGGATCGACCGGATCGGAAGACCCTTCGACAAGATCCTCTCGCATGCGGAACTGCCCGGCGAAATCGCGGACATCGGCGGCCACCACTGCATCATCGAGGAGGTCATCGGCGGTCGTCAGTGCACGATCGAGGGTTATGTCTTTGACGGAGAGCCGCGGCATCACGGGATCATCGACTCGATCAACTACTCCAAGCGCTCGTCCTTCCTTCGCTATCAGTACCCGTCGATCCTGCCGAAGCGGGTGAAGAGCCGGATCAGTGAAGCGACGGACAGGCTTCTGCGGCATCTGGAGTACGACGATGCGACCTATAACGTGGAGTATTTCTACCAGCCGAAGACCGAGAAGCTGATGTTGCTGGAGATCAATCCGCGCCTGTCGCAATCACACAGCGACATGTTCGAGAAGGTGGACGGTGCGTCCAATTTCCAGATCATGCTCGAGCTCGCGCTGGGCAGGGAACCCGATTTCCCGTTGCGGCGCGGTCGTTACGGATGCGCGGCGAAGTTCCACGTGCGGGTGTTCGAGGATGGCATCGTCTCCCATGCCCCCGATGCCGCCGATATCGAGCGCATAGAGCACGAGTTTCCCGAGACGCTGATCGAACTCAAGGTCAGGCAGGGGGATCGGTTGTCGGAGATGCTGGAGCAGGACAGCTACAGCTACGACATCGCCCACGTCCACACCGGAGCCCGCGACCAGAAGGCCCTGCTGGACAAGTACAACCGTATCCTGCAGGCGCTGCACTTCGAGTTCGACGCCGTTCCGGACGAGTCGATCGAGGCACCCGAGGTGGAGGAGATCACGGCCTGAGGCACACTGCCTGCGAAGCCACAGTCGACGCGGGTGCCCGGCGAAGAGCCGAGCGCAGCGGTCGCGAGACGTCCTGATGGTGGCCGCAATGATCCACGCGAAGGTGTCTGCCCCGGATCCGGAACCGCCCGCGCGTGCCGTCAGCGCAGGACAGGGAGCGCGATCAACCGTTACCGTCCATGCGGCGGGCGATGTCGCGGGGCAGTTCCACGCCGTCCGGCACCGGGCCGATATAGCGGCTCGACCGCGGCCGGAGTTCTTCGTCGAGATCATAGAGCAGCGGCACGCCAACAGGGATTTCGACATGGGGGATGACCGCGTCCGCGATTCCATCCAGTATCTTCACCATGCCCCGGATCGAGTTGCCGTGCGCCGACACCAGCGGCGTGCGCCCCTTCTTCAGCGCCTGCATCACGGGGCCTACCCATGCCGGCTTCATGCGCGACACGGTGTCCTGCAGGCTCTCGCCGCGCGGCAGCCGTTTCCGCGGCACCTCCGCATACCGCGGGTCGTGCCCCGGGAAGCGGGGATCCTCCGGGTCCAGTTGCGGCGGTCGCACGTCCCAGGAACGGCGCCATTCATGCACCTGCTCGTCGCCGGCCAGCTCGGCCATCTCGGCCTTGTCGAAGCCCTGCAAAGCGCCGTAGTGACGCTCGTTGAGGCGCCAGTCGCGCACCACCGGAAGCCAGGCGAGTTCCATTCCGTCCAGAGTGATCCACAGTGTCCGGATCGCCCGGATCTGCACCGAGGTGAAGCACAGGTCCGGCACCAGGGCCTCGGCCGTCAGCGCCGCGGCGGCATCGGCCGCCTGTTGCCTGCCGGTGTCGGTCAGATCGACGTCGGTCCAGCCGGTGAAAAGGTTGGAGCGGTTCCAGGAGCTCTCGCCGTGCCGCAGAAGGATCAGTTGGGACATGGTGCATCTCTCCCATGGTGGGGCCGCCGGGGCGTGGCGGTTCCGACATGTCTCGCCGCCGTGGTCCGCGTACCGGCCGCGATGGACACCGGCGGTATCCGGCCCGGCGCCCTCCGGCGCGCAGTGGGCCACGCGGGTCCCGCGCGGCCGGACGAAGGATCTGCCCCAGGGTGGCGCGGGGTCACGCAGGATGGAACGTGATGGACCGATAATTGACCTAATAGGATAGGGACGTCAACGGATACGAGCCGAGGGAGGAGACTCACGAAGATGAACCAGGGACGCAAGCAGAATTCGGACGGGGGCCCGGAGAACGATCCTGGACGCGGTCGGGACCGTGATGGCGGAGATCCGCAGTTCGGGCGCAACAGCACCTGGGAGAAATGGCTGATCTTCATCTGGCTGTCCCTCGCGATCCTGCTGGTCCTGAATTGGGTCGACGAGCGTGATCGGCCAGCGCATGCGGTCCTGACCTACAGCGAGTTCCTGCAGGCAATCGAGCATGGACACGTGCGCGAGGTGACGCTGCGCGGCCAGAACGTCAGGGGCGAACTGACGGAGTCGGGTCGCGAAGCGCTGGAAGTGGAGGAGCCTGGCTCTTTCGAGACGGTTCGGCCGGAACTGGCGGGCGAGGCCCTGCTTCAGAGGCTGCAGGAACTCGACATCGACATCGCCGCGGAACCCGCTGAACCGCCGTGGTGGCAGCAGATGCTGATCCGGGCATTGCCCTTTCTACTGCTGCTGGCCCTGCTGGTGTGGTTCTGGAGCCGCATGCAGCAACGAGCGATGAGCGGCGGCGGTCCGTTCGGTTTCGGGAAGTCGACGGCGAAACGGGTAGAGAAAGAAGACAGCGATACGCGCATGGATGACGTCGCCGGATCCGAGAATGCGAAGAAGGAGATCACCGAAGTGGTCGAATTCCTCAAGGATCCCTCTCGTTTCAAGGAGCTGGGAGCGCAGATTCCGCGTGGCATCCTGATGATGGGGCCGCCCGGCACTGGCAAGACGCTGCTCGCGCGCGCGGTCGCGGGAGAGGCGGGTGTACCGTTCTTCAGCATCACCGGCTCGGAGTTCATCGAGATGTTCGTGGGCATGGGGGCCTCCCGGGTCAGGGACCTTTTCAAGCAGGCGAAGGAGCAGGCGCCGGCGGTGGTCTTCATCGACGAACTCGACGCCATCGGGCGTTCCCGCGGCGCTGGCATGGGCGGCGGACACGATGAACGGGAACAGACCCTGAACCAGATCCTGTCGGAGATGGACGGCTTCGAGGAGGAGGAATCCGTGGTCGTGCTCGCGGCCACCAACCGGCCGGACGTGCTGGACAAGGCCCTGCTCCGTCCCGGCCGCTTCGATCGCAAGATCACCCTCGAGAACCCGCACCGGGAGGCGCGTCGGGACATCCTGAAGGTGCACACGAAGTCGATCCCGCTGGCCGATGACGTCGACCTTGACCGTGTTGCCGCCGGGACCATCGGTTTTTCGGGTGCCGATCTGCGGAACCTCGCCAACGAGGCCGCACTGTTCGCCGGCCGACGGGGGCTCAAACAGGTGGACTGGGACTGCTTCTCCGACGCGCGCGACCGCCTGCTTCTCGGCGAAACCCGCGAGCACGGGCTGTCGGACCGGGATCGTGAGATCGTCGCCTACCACGAGTCGGGGCACGCCCTGCTGGCATACCTGCTGCCGCGGGCCGATGCGCTCGAAAAGGTCACCGTGATTCCGCGCGGGCGTGCCCTCGGGGTCACGGCCCAGGTGCCCGAGGAGGAGCGATACAACTTCAGCGAGTCCTATCTGCGCGACAAGATTGCGGTGATGTTCGGCGGGCGACTGGCCGAGTCGATCGTCTTCAAGGAGGTCAGCAACGGCGCGGAGAACGATCTCCGCGAGGCCACGCGGCTGGCCCGCAGGATGGTCGCGCACTGGGGCATGAGTGAGCATATCGGCCCGGTGTCGCTTCCACAGCAGCAGCAGGAGGTCTTCCTGGGTCGGGAGATGGGCCAGCCGCGCGAGCACGGCGAGTCCACAGCGACCGCGATCGACGAGGAGGTCAAGAAACTGCTGTTGGATATCGAGGCCTCCGCAAGGGAAACGCTGGAGAAGCACAGCGATGCCCTCGAGACCCTTGCCGAAGCCCTGAAGGAACGGGAAACCATGGAGGTCGAAGAGATCCGCGAGATCCTGAAGGACAAGGTGGCGGAGGGTCAGGCGTGAATCTCTCTCCGACCGCGGCCATTGGGTTATCACTGACAAAGAACAAAGCCTGGAGACAGCCACATGAGCCCTGATGACAAGCACGTCGCCATCCTCGTCGAAGACGGTTACCAGGAACTGGAGCTGCACTACCCACGCCTGCGCATGCTGGAGGCCGGGCTGCGGGTCTCGGTCGTGGGTGCCGGGAAGCCGGAATATGCCAGCGCAATGGGCTACACCGTAAAGGCGGACTTCAGTGCCGACGAGGTCGATGCGAATGGCGTCGATGCGCTGATCGTCCCCGGCGGCATGGCCCCGGACAAGATGCGCCGCCACCGCGCGATGGTCGACCTGGTGCGGGCCGTCAACGAGCGTGGCAGACCGGTGGCCTGGATCTGTCACGGCGGCTGGATGGCGGTATCGGCGGACATCCTGCGCGGGCGACGCGCGACCTCCTTCCACTCGATCCGCGACGACATGATCAACGCCGGCGCCGACTGGAGTGACGAGGAAGTCGTCGAGGACGGCAATCTGATCAGCAGCCGCACCCCGGACGATCTGCCGGCATTCTGCCGGACCCTGCTCGAAAGGCTCCGGTAACACGGGATAACGGGGACAGATTCGTAAAACTGTCCCTGCTATCCCTCCTGCCCCGGCACGCGGTCACGCGTGTTCGGGCGGGGCGCCAGCGGCTGCGGATGCCGGATGCGCAGCCGTCCTTTCTACAACAAACGGAACGAGGAGATCGAAGAGATGGGTGAACGCGAGGAATACGTTGACAAGATGAAGGGGAAGATCGAGGAATGGAACCACGATCTGGCAAAGCTGGAGGCGAAGGCCAAGGAGGCCGACGCGGAAATGCGCGAAAAATACGATCAGCAGATCAAGGAGTTGCGCGAACAGCGAAACGAGGCGGAGGAACGGCTGCGCAAGGTGCAGGAGGCCAGCGAGGACTCCTGGAAGAAATTCCGGGAAGGCATGGAGTCAGCGTGGGATGACATGGTGAAGGCGTTCCGGGACGCTTCCGACCGCTTCCGTTAAGAGCGGGTTAGACAGAGACGGGCAGGGCCGGCCCCCGGATGGGGGCCGGTTCGCCGGGACCGGGCCTCTATTCCTGCAGGACCGTCGCGAGGACGCCTTCCACCTCCTCGGTGGCGTCCGCCATGACCTCGGCAACGGTTCCGCCGAACATCTCCGCCAGCATCGCGGTGTTCATGCGCGAGATGATGATGCGCTCGTCGGACGTCTCGTAGACGGATATCCGGCAGGGCATCATCGAGGTGACGACCTTCGCCTCATCATCGGACAGTATTTGGGCGGCGTGATGTGGCTGGCAGAGCTCCATCACGGCCACCCGGTCCACCTCGTAGCCCTCGGCGCGGACGGGCTCATGCAGTCTGTGCACAGTGGGCACCGCCCACCCCTGATCTTCGGCACTGGCCTCGATGGCCTCGATGGTCTCGTCGAATCCGTAACGGCTTTCGTCCTCGACCACCATCAACTCGGGGGCTCCGGTAAAGGTGACGAACGACATCACGAGGATGCCCAGGATGAAGCCGCCGATGGCGGCCACGGTAATCTTTCCGGTCATCGTGGTACCTCCTGTGGTTCAGTGGATTTTTCGCGGCTCAGTGTTGAGAGGCGGTCACTTCGACCGCTTCGGTGAGGATCGCCGCGCATTCTCCCGGGAGCCGAAGGGTGGTACTTCGCAATTCGATCCCGGGTTGGGAGCCAAGTTGCAACTTCGGTTCTGCCAGCCCCGGGGGCAGGGCCAGCGTCTGCGGGTCCTTCCCCAGGTTGCAGGCGACCACCATGCCAGACCTGAATACGGTGAAGCAGTGGCGGTCCTCGTCGATGGTCACTCGCAGTCGATCGAGACGGTCTTGCGCAAACGCGGGATGGCTGCGCCGCAAACGGATCAGGGCTCGGTGCCAGTCGAGGATCCCGGTGTGGGGATCGCGCGTTTGCTCGTCCCAGTCCAGGCGGGAACGCAGGAAGGTGTCCTCGGCCTGTGGATCCGGGATGCTCGAGGGGTCCCAGCCAAAGGCCGAGAACTCCTCGCGCCGACCGGTGCGTACCGCTTCGGCGAGGTCCGGATCCCGATGGTCGGTGAAATACAGAAACGGGCTGGAGGCCCCCCATTCCTCACCCTGGAAAAGCATCGGTACGAACGGGGCGGTCAGCACCAAAGCGGCGCCCACCTTAAGCAACGCCGGAGACATCAGGTGGCTGCTGCGCTCGCCCGTGGCGCGATTGCCCACCTGATCGTGGTTCTGCAGGCAGCCGACGAAGCGCCGGCCCGGGACATCGGTCGCCGGGCGCCCGTGGGCGCGTCTGCGGTAACGCGAGTAGACGCCGTCGTAGGCGAATCCGCGGGTCAGCACCTTGGCAAGATGCTCGAGTGTGCCGAAGTCAGCATAGTAGCCATTGGATTCTCCGGTCAGCAGCGCGTGCAGCGCGTGGTGGAAATCCTCGTTCCACTGCGCGTCGAGCCCGTAACCGCCAATCTCCACCGGGCGTATCAGCCGGGGATCGTTCAGATCGCTCTCCGCGATCAGTACGCACGGCCGCCCGGTACGGCTCTCCAGCTTCCGGACCTCGGCGGACAGGGCCTCGAGGAGGTGCACGGCAGAGGTGTCGATGATTGCATGCACCGCATCGATGCGCAGGCCGTCGAAGTGGTAGTCCCGCAGCCACATCAGCGCATTGTCGATGAAGTAGCGCCGGACCTCGTCGCTGTGGGCCCGGTCGAGGTTCACCGCCTCACCCCAGGGTGTGCTGTAGGCATCGGTGAAATAGGGGCCGAACTGCCCCAGGTAGTTGCCATCGGGTCCAAGATGGTTGTAGACCACGTCGAGCAGCACGGCCAGGCCCCGCCGGTGACAGGCGTCGACCAGCCGTTTCAGTCCATCCGGACCGCCGTAGGCGTGGTGGGGCGCGAACAGGTTCACGCCGTCGTAACCCCAGCCGCGATCCCCCGGAAATTCCTGCACCGGCATAAGCTCGAGGTGCGTGACGCCGAGTTCCACCAGATGATCGAGTCTGTCGATCACCGCCTCGAAGGTCCCCGCGGGGGTGAAGGTGCCGACGTGGATCTCGACGATCACGGCCGCGGCCAGCGGCGGTGCGCGCCAGCCCTGATCGCGCCACTCGAAGGTCTTGTGGTCTACCCAGCGCGAGGGCCCGTGGACGCCATCCGGTTGCCAGGGCGAACGCGGATCCGGGAACGGTCCGTCGCCGCCCACGAGGAAGGCGTAGTCGACGCCATGCGCGAGTGCCGCGCTCTCCAGCCGCCACCACCCGCCGTTCTGGCGCGTCATCGGCGTGCGCGCTCCGGCACAGTCCAGCAGCACCTCTTCCGCCTCCGGCGCCCAGACGCTCACCGCGGTCATGCTGCACCCTCCACCCGTTCCAGCAGCGCCACCGGGAAGGGCGCAAGCAGGTCGGCTACCGGGGTATTCCCGCCGTCCAGCAGTGCGCCCGAAAGCAGGTTCCGCCAGCGTCCGCGGGGGATGGCCAGACGGGTGTCCTGCCAGTCGCCGCCGAGCCCGAGGAGCAGGCGGGGCACCAGCACGAGCACACTGTCGCCGCGCAGATAGGCGAGCGCGTGTCCGGCCCGTGCGCCTTCGACGCTGACCGGCTCGTAGGCCCCCTCGGATCCGAATTCGCCGGCACGGCGCCTGCGCAGTGCCAGGGCCTGGCGAATGACCCACAGCTTCGGGAGCCCGTCGTCCGAGCGGGCGAGGATCTGGTCAGCGGAGAGCGTGTCAAGCTCCGCGAGCAGGCGTTGCCGTAGCTTGAAGTCCACCGGGCGCCGGTTGTCCGGATCCACGAGGCTCAGATTCCACAGTTCCATGGCCTGGTAGATATCCGGCACCCCCGGCGCGGTGCACTTGACCAGCGTCTGCGCCAGGCTGTTCACACGGCCCGGAGGGATCAGGGGCGTCACGAAGGCTTCGATCATCTCGCAGAATTCCGGGTCGGCCAGCAGGTTCTCCGCGAAGTCCCGGATGGCCTGCTCGTAGTCGGGATCCGGTTGCGTCCAGTTCGTGTGTTGCTTGGCCTCGCGGACCGCCTTTTCCAGGTATGCGGTCAGGCGTTCGCTGTCGATCGGCCAGGCGCCGACCAGCGTCTGGTAAATCAGGTATTCCGTAGCCGGGTCGGGCCCGTGACCCGAACGGTGCCGGGCGTTGTGCTGCATCCAGGTCCTCACGGCCTGACCCCAGGCCTGCGGGATCTCCGACAACAGCACCAGACGTGCGCGCACGTCCTCGCTGCGCTTGCTGTCGTGCGTGGAAGTGGCCAGCATCGCATTCGGATGCCGGGCGAGCGCATCCCGTGAGGCCTGGTGAAATTCGTCCACCGACAACCCGAACTGCCGGGGATCGCCGCCCACCTCGTTCAGGGCCACCAGGCGGTGGAAACGGTAGAAGGCCGTATCTTCCACCCCCTTGGCCATCGCCGGTCCCGTGAGTTGCTGAAAGCGCAGCGCGAGTTCGGCCTCCAGATCACCCTCGATACGCAAAAGGAGCAGGGCCTGCAGGAACTGCAGCAATTCCTCGTCCAGGTGCGGATCCTGGGCCTGAGCGGCTTCGATGGCTGAGCGGATGTAGCGTCGGTCGGACTCGGTGACCGGGGCATCCCGCGTCACGTAGGTGCGATAGACCGGAAAGCACGCCGCGACCTCCAGGAGTGCCTGGTAGAGTCCCTCGCGGCTGTAGTCGCGATGCCGCCGGTGTCGCTCGCAGATCGTCACGAAGAGCGACGCCAGACGCTGGATCTCGCTGCCAAGCACTTCCCGCAGGATCTGGTGCTTGCCTTCCAGGACCACTTCTCCGAAGTCGGTCGATGCGCCGGTGATTTCCTCGTAGAGCGTCGTCATGGGCGCCTCGCCGGCAGGATCGACGAAGAGCCCCTGCACGCGGTTCAGGAAGTCGTAGCCCGTTGTGCCCGCGATCGGCCAGTCCTGCGGCAGGTGTTCATCGGGCTCGAGTATCTTCTCCGCGACGATCCAGGCCTCCGGGCAGGTCTTGCGCAAGCGGTGGAAATAGCCGGCGGGATGCCGGAGCCCGTCGGGGTGGTCGACGCGCAGACCGTGGACGGAACCCTCCCGGACCCACTGGATGGGCAGCGCATGTACCGCGTCGAACACCTCCGGATATTCCACACGCAGCCCGGCCAGGTCGTTGATGTCGAAAAAGCGTCGGTACCCAAGATCCTGGGCGGCGGTTGTCCACCAGGCGAGGCGGTAGTTCTGTCTGTCGATCAGCGCGTCCAGGGCATCCGGATTCGCGTTGATCCGCTCGAGCTCGACCTCGATCGCCGCGAGGATGTCGGCATCCGTGCGGCAGGCCTCATCCAGCAGGCGGCGGATCACCTCCTGGTCGCGCTTGCGGCGCTCCATCTGTTCGCGAGCGGTGACCTGGGGACGCGGCAGGCGCGCGCAGGATTCTGCCAGAAAACCGAGCAACTCGGCGTGGCTGCGGCGGTACACGCGCTGGAGCAGTGCAACCAGCGAGGAGGGATCGATCGGGAAGCGATGCTCGTAATAGTGAAGTGTGAACACGCCGCCGGCGTAGTGCAGCTGGAGCTGGCCCGCCTCGAGCACGCGCCCGTAGTGGTCGCCCAGTACCGGCAGCAGGACCTTGTTCGGCCAACGCTCCTCCGACGACTCCCAGTCGACGTCGAAGTACCGTGCGTAAGGGCTGGAAGGGCCATTCTCCAGCACGTCCCACCACCACGGATTCTGATCACCGGCAATCGCCATGTGATTCGGGACGATATCGAGCACCTGTCCCATGCCGGCGGTTTCGAGTGCGGCCCATAGCCGCTGCCGTGCGGCCTCTCCGCCGAGCTCCTGGTTCACGCGGCCGGGATCGACCACATCGTAGCCATGGGTGCTGCCCTGCGCCGCCTGCAGGAACGGCGAGAGATAGACATGGCTGACGCCCAGCTGCCCGAGATACGGGACCACGGCGGCGGCGTCGTCGAGGGTGAAGCCGCCGTGCAGCTGCAGGCGGTAGGTGGCGACGGGTTCAGCAGGCACAGCGCAGCACCAGCACCGAGCGGGCGTCCACCGAGACAATGCTGCCGGGCTTCAGGGGCTCGCCGTCATCGTTCCAGCCGGAGGCCGTATCGAGTTCCCGGACCCATCGTTCCGCCCAGTCGGTGCCGGGCAGCGTGAAGTCCAGCGCCTCGTGGTGGGCATTGAAGATCAGGTAGAAGCCGTCGTCGACCGGGCGCTCGCCGTCCGGCCCGGAAGCGACGAGGGAGCGGCCATTGATGAACACGCCCAACGACTTTGCGAAGTCCTCGCCCCAGTGTTCCTCCGCCATCTGTACGCCATCGGGGGTGAACCAGGCGATGTCCTTCACGTCGTCGCCATGAATCGGTCGCCCCTGGAACCAGCGCCGCCGGCGGAACACCGGGTGCTCGAGCCGCAGCCGGATCAACCGGCGCGTGAAGGCCAGCAGATCGTCGTCGACGTTCTCCCAGTCGTACCAGGCGATCTCGTTGTCCTGACAGTAGGCATTGTTGTTCCCGTGCTGGGTCCGGCCCATCTCGTCGCCGCCAAGAAGCATGGGGACGCCCTGGGACAGCATCAGCGTGACCAGAAAATTCCGTTGCTGGCGTTGTCGCAGGGCATTGATTGCGGGGTCGTCCGTCGGTCCCTCCGCGCCACAATTCCACGAGCGGTTGTGATCCTCGCCGTCCTGGTTGTCCTCGCCGTTGGCCTCGTTGTGCTTTTCGTTGTACGAGACCAGATCGTTCAGCGTGAAGCCGTCGTGCGCGGTCACGAAGTTGATGCTGGCATGCGGCCAGCGTCCGGATAGCTCGTAGAGATCGGAACTGCCAGTCAGGCGGTAGGCGAATTCCCCGAGCGTCTGGTCTTCGCCGCGCCAGAAATCCCGGACGGTGTCGCGGTACTTGCCGTTCCACTCCGACCACAGCGGCGGGAAGTTGCCCACCTGGTAACCCCCCTCGCCGATGTCCCAGGGTTCCGCGATCAGCTTCACCTGGCTGATTACCGGGTCCTGCTGGATCACATCGAAGAATGCCGAGAGGCGATCGACCTCGTGCAGCTCGCGGGCCAGCGTGGATGCGAGATCGAAGCGGAACCCGTCCACATGCATCTCCAGCACCCAGTAACGCAGCGAGTCCATGATCAGCTGCAGCACGTGCGGGTGGCGCATGTTCAGGCTGTTGCCGGTGCCGGTGTAGTCCATGTAGTAGCGCGGATCATCGGCCATCAGACGGTAGTACGCCGCGTTGTCGATGCCCTTCAGACTCAGCATCGGACCCAGGTGGTTGCCCTCGCTGGTGTGGTTGTAGACGACGTCGAGGATCACCTCGAGCCCGGCCCGGTGCAGGGCCTTCACCATCTTCTTGAATTCCGAAACCTGGCTCCCGAGCGAGCCGTCGGCTGCGTATTCGTTGTGGGGGGCGAGGTAGGCGATGCTGCTGTAGCCCCAGTAGTTGCGCAGTCCGCGCTCCTCGAGAAAGGCATAGTGGATGAACTGGTGGACCGGCATCAGTTCGACCGCG
>SL_3KL_010_SEDDRAFT_10000460_pt1 | contig 33351 bp, 29 predicted proteins | sample SodLakKL_010_SED_2_FD_10381 | JGI IMG/M metagenome (IMG submission 10381)
GCGCCCAAACACCTTGTCAGGATCGACATTTATCTGCACAGTTTCACAGAGGGTCAGGAGGCACACATGCATGCGGTGGTGGATTTGGCTTCCGTTCCCCATTACGAGGTGGCCCACGTGATCGACCACCAGGTGTCCAGAATGCTGAGGCGGTTGCCCCGAAGGTGAGCTTCCTCATAGGATGTGCAAGTCCAACCCGTCATGGGGAGGAGGGTCTCAAAGGAGTCCTTTATCCCTGAGAATACTTCGAATGGTCATTTCTTTGCGTCGAAGGTAAACAGCCGTTGTGCTCGTGAGGGAGTGGCCCAGGATGTCTCGCACAACGGTGAGAGGGACTTCTGCATCCAGGAGTTCCATGGCCCTTGTGTGCCGCAGAATGTGGGGGTGGGAGAGTTCCCTGGGAATTCGAGCCTCTTGCGCCCTCTGGTAAAACTCACGCCGGAAGTTTCCCTGATCCAGGGCGAAAACCTTGCCTTTCATGTGGGGGAAAGCTTTGAGGTAATGTGCCAGGTCCTCCAGGGCTTCTGGTGGAAGGGGAATGGTCCGAAGACTCTTCCCCGGGGAAGTGGGTGATGGGGCGATTCGCACTTCTCCGCGAGCCAGATCAATGTCTTTGTCGTCTCTTACCTTGAGGACCTCCCCGATTCTCGCTCCCGTGAATCGCAGAAGAATGAAGGTGAGCCAATATCTTCCCCTCACCCGCTGTGTGTGTGCTTTGCCGGCCGATTCCCGCCAGGACCGGAAAGCCTCCATAAGCCGTTTCATCTGGGCTTCGGTGAGGTGATGGGGAAAAGGGCGCCCATCTTTTTCAAGAGGTTTTGAAAGGTTTTCTCCCGAGTGTGTCTCTCTTTTCATGTGCCTTCGCTCCTGACCTTCGCATCCATGACCCCCAAAACTCCATTGAAGGAAAAGCATCAGCCTCATTGGCTGTGATGGAACCTCCAGCACTCCACTTTGCCATAGGCACTGTAATAAATGAAATCAATTTACACGAAAACTTTTTTTTGCGTGTATTGACACTTCAGCACCTCAATCTTAATTTCAGGCCAATGGCAAGGAGGATTCGCAAGTCAACTCTTCTGGACAAGTCAAAATTTCTGTTTCAAAGGAGGCGATTGCAACCCGAAGCATGGTTGAAACGTGGGTTCAGAATGCCATTTGAAAGTTTGGAAAGTTTAATGGAGTGAAGCGTTTTTGACGCTCCACTCAAGAGAAAAGGATGTATCCACTTGTGGAAAGGAGGTATGGACAATGGCAATTGTGCGCTATCCGAGATTTTTGGATTATTCCAACCCTTTTCAGGAACTGGAAAGGATGAGAAGGGAAATGGACCGGCTGTTCACGGGCCTCATGGGGGAAGGGGGCCAGAGGATTTCTTCGGGCGTGTACCCCGCTGTGAACATTTACGAGGGAGCCGACACCTTCTTTGTTGAAGCGGAGTTGCCGGGTATTAAAAGTGAAGATCTGGACATTGCGGTAGAGGGAAATACTTTGACGCTTCGAGGCCAGCGAAAAGGCGAAGAGGAGGAGGGCCTTTCCTATCACCGGCGGGAGCGAAAACTGGGAACCTTTCACAAAGCCGTGACTTTGCCATCGGATGTGAATTCGGAAAAGGTCTCCGCTCAGTTCAAAAATGGAGTGCTCAAGCTGATCCTTCCCAAAGCTGAGCATGCCAAACCCCGAAAGATAACGGTGAAGATGGAATAAGAGGTGAATAAAGTCAGTGGCGTGCGGCGCCCTGGAATAATCAGGAGGTAGATCATGACGGACAAGGATTTGCAGTTGCAGGAAAAAAAGGAAGTCCAGACTCAATCGGAGAGCACGCGCAATGTTCCCCTTTTTATCCCGGCAGTGGACATTTATGAAAAGGAAAGTTCCCTGGTGTTGCTGGCGGACATGCCGGGTGTTCCCATGGAAGACGTGGAAATCGATGTCAATAACGACCAGCTGACCATTCGCGGCATGGTGTCCGCCGAAGAATCTCAGGGCACGGCTTTGCTGAGGGAGTATGCGGTGGGTGACTACTACAGGCAGTTCACTCTCTCCAATGTGATCGATCAGAGCAAGATCGAAGCGAGCATGAAGGATGGAGTTCTCAAACTGGTGCTGCCCAAAGCAGAAGCTGCCAAGCCCCGAAAAATAACGGTTCAGGGAGCATGATCGTCGGAAGGCAAAAGGTTGCGCCCGGCAATCCTCCACCCCCCTTGGATGGATGGAGTGATGGTGCCAAAATCCCATTGAGTTCTGGTTGTATGACTCAATCGGTCCAAGTTTGCACTCGAAAAGTTTGACCGTATTTATCACGCAAAAAGCCGCCCCAAAAGGCGGCTTTTTGCGTTTTTGAACCAGGTTTTCAAAATGCCCGAAAAAAGTCCCAAGGTTTCCATGGGTTTAAAAATCTGGTAAAAAAACCTTTCAAGAATGACCGTGCACACTCAGCAGGTCTGAACGAGGTCTCTACCTGGTGTCTGGAGACCTCTCTCACCCCCAAACTGGAAAAGTGGAGGAGGGCCGGTGATGTTGACTCTTCCTGTGGCCGCTTTTCTGTATGAAGGGAACAGCTTATGAAAATCATTGATGGAGTCCACGCTTTTTTCTGGCGATCCATGAGCGCCAACAACTGCAACACTTATCTCATCAGGGGGGATTCATCTTGTGTGCTCATCGACCCGGGGCATCTGCGACTTTTTGAGCACGTGGAGGTTGCCCTGGGCCAGGCTTCCCTCTCCATGGAAGACATTGACCTCGTTCTGGTCACACATTTTCATCCCGACCACATCGAGGGGGCCAAGCTTTTCAAGGACAAGGGCATTCCCTTCGCCGTTCATGGAACCGACTGGGAGACCTTGAAGAGCTTGGGGCGTCACACGGGAGCGGGTGGAGGCATGGAATCCTGGGAACCCACTTTTTTTCTCGAGGAAGGGGATTTGCAACTCAAGGACCTGAGCCTGGAGATCATTCACACCCCGGGACATTCGCCTGGTTCCGTATCCATTTACTGGCCTCAGAAAAAAGTTCTTGCCACTGGAGACGTTCTCTTTCGAGACGGCCTTGGGCGGACCGATTTGCCCGGGGGCAGCGGCCGAGTGCTCAAAGAGAGTATCAGAAAACTGTCCACCTATGATGTGGAGTTGCTTCTTCCCGGCCACGGGGATGCGGTTTCCGGAAAGGAAAACGTGGTGCGTAATTTCAAGCGGGTACAAGACTTCTGGTTTGCCCACATTTGAGGAACTGCAAGACTTCTGGTTTGCCCACATTTGAGGAACTGCCCCCCGCAGGGGGCAAGAAAATCCGGGGAAGGGGGACGCGAAGAGATCAAGACGTGTCCCATCTATTTCCCCGCCACCGGCGACTCCTCTTTTATGGTCGCTCCCCAGCCCTGTAATGAGCGGCGTTTTTGAACAAAAATTTCTTTCATTTCCCTCTCACGGAAACCTTTTGCCTGCGGTCTCTTCGTAGAACTCCTCTTCAAAGGTCATCACCGTGGTGTGATCGTCCCCCTGGACAATGACCGCCACCAGTGAATGCCCCGAGTCCTTGTCCTTCCCCGAAAGGCGAATGGAGCCGCAGTCCTGCTTATCCAGGTAATGGAAACCGCGCTTCTTCATGAGTTCTGCGATCTGCCATGCCAGTGCGCCATGAAATTTGTCCGGGCGCCAAAGGTTCTATGGCTGGGAGCTTTGACCGTTTCTTTGCCAAAGGAGTGAAAAATGATTAATGTTAAGTTTGAAGAAAAAAAAGGTCATTCAGGTGGTGGATGCCCGATCAGAACGGCGCCAGAGATTGTTTTCTGACGGGTGTCACGTTGAGATGGTGTCACAATGGAACCAAGGTGCGCAAGGATGGACGTGAGTCCTTGGAGGGCACAGCGGTTGGATGAAACGAGCGTCGAAGGTGAAGGGTGAATCAAGCGCCTAACAGGGATCGAAGAAAGGGACGGGAGAACCTGAATCGTCTGGGTTCAAGGTGCACTCTGTAACGGGGTTCCCCGCAGATGGGCAATCGCTCCAGGAACCGGAAATCACTGAACGCATCGAGGAGTTGCTGGGCTTCACTTTGGGTCACTTGGAAGTAAGATGCTGTGTGTTCGCTCGTCACGGCCTTTTTATCGAGTATCCATATGAGGAAATATTTGATCGCTGAAGGTAGTCTTGGCACTTCATCCAAGGTTAAAAAGGGAAGCTCCTTCAAATTTTCGAGCTCTGCCTGGACCTGCTCAAAATTTCCCTCTGCGGTGCTTCCGGGCCAAAATTCTACCATGAATCACGCCTTTCCATTCCTTCCCTGATCATTCAGTCTTGTATGGGGCAGTCTTGTGTCAGGACTTAACCTTGAACGGCGGGTTAATGTCAAGAGGACAGGGATAATCTCATTTTTTTGCGAAGGGAATCATTGGCCGAAAGCTCCCTGTGTTTCAGTTTCACGGAAAGGCGCAACGGTTTGTGTCCTGGATGTGGAGATGATACTTTATAATCTGGTTTTTGAAGTGATATGCCTGAAACAGAAAAGAAAGGAGAATGAAAAAGTGCTTGAGATGATTAAAAAGACTTTGCTGGCTGGTCTCGGTGCAACTGTGGTCACCAAAAAGATGATTGAGGAAGCCACCCAATCTCTGGTGGAACAGGGAAAAATTTCCTCCCAGGAAGCGGAAAAGCTGGCTGAGGAACTGGTCAAAAGCGGTGAAAAGCAGTGGGATGACATTCAGCAAGACTTGGCAGAATCCTTGCGGAAAGGTCTGGACGATCTGGACATCAGCAGCAAAAAGGAATTTCAGGAACTGAAGAACAGGGTGGAAAATTTGGAAAAGCGCACCACCATGCTGGAAACGGCTCAGGCTCAGGCGAAGGCAGCCGCACATGGAAATTAAAGCCATTTCCCATCTGGGACGCTTCAAAGACATCATCAAGACCCTTTTCAAGTACGGTTTCGATGATGTTGTGGAGCGGATCGACATGCCGGGAAAAGTTCTCCTGGAGAAGATTTACACCCCCCATGAGCACCTGACGACCTGGCAGCGAATACGCTACACCCTGGAGGAACTGGGACCTACTTTTGTCAAGTTTGGGCAGGTTTTGAGCCTTCGCCCCGACCTCATTCCACTGCCCCTCGTTCTGGAGCTGCAGAAACTGCAGGATGAAGTGACTGCGGTGCCCTATGAGGACATACGGGAGGTTTTGCAAAAAAACCTCACCGCACCCATAGAGGAAATTTTTGAAATATTTGAAGAAAAACCTGTTGCAGGAGCTTCGCTGGCTCAGGTGCATCGTGCGGTGCTCAAGGAAGGCCGGCAGGCGGTTGCCGTAAAAATACAACGGCCGGGGATTTTCAAAAAGATCGACACGGACCTTTATATCCTGTCCATCCTTGCCAGAAATCTCCATGAGCGCATGGAAAACATCGAGATTTACAACCTCCCCGAGTTGGTGGAGGAATTTAAGAAAAACCTCATGTATGAGCTGGATTTCCGTCGGGAGACTCGGAATATGAAGATTTCTCAAGGGAATCTCTCCCAAATGGAAAACATCAGAATCCCGAGGGTTTTCGACGAGTTTTGCACCGAGCAGATGATCACCATGGAGCTCATCGAGGGTGTGCGGCTGAAGGATCTGGAGCCCCAAACTCTGGATGAGCGGGAAAGCATTGCCAGACGGGGACTGCAGTTGACCATCAAGCAAATTCTTGAAGATGGTTTTTTTCACGCGGATCCTCATCCCGGAAACATCTTTATCGTTGATAAAAAGGTGATTTGTCTTCTCGATTGGGGCACGGTGGGGCGGCTCACTAAGGAAACCCGTTTTGAATTGACCGATTTTCTCAAGGCTGTGGTGGAAAGAGACAGTGAAGGAATCCTGGAAATTCTTTTGCGCATATGCAGTCATGAGGAGGCTGTCAATGAGCGTCTTCTTCAAAGGGAAATCCTGGATATTCTTGATGCTTGTCACAACGTGCCCCTGGGAGAAGTGAATCTCAGTGACCTTCTCTTTGAAATCACGGAACTCCTGAGAAAGCATCGCATAAGGCTTCCTTCGGACATGGCCATCATGATCAAAACATTGATGACCGCTGAAGGAACGGCTCGGCAGCTGTATCCCGGCCTGAACGTGGTGGCCGAAGCGGAGCCCTTTGTGGAGAAGCTGGCCTTGGAGAGATGGAAGCCGGAGAATTTGTTCAGGAACTTCAGGCGCAGCTTGAGTCGCATGTACAACATGCAGAAAAAGGTGCCCGTGAGTCTCCAGAGAATTGTGGGCAAGGTGGAACGGGGTGAACTCACCATCCAGTTTCAGCACAAAAACCTCGAAGAGCTTCAAGACACACTGGAAAACATTGCCAACCGCGTGACCATCGCCCTCATCATCGCCGCCATGATCATCGGGTCATCCATGGTGATCACCACGGGTGTGAGGCCTCTGTTATTCGGCTATCCCGCCTTCGGAATCATCGGGTATGTCATTTCCGGGGTCATGGGGCTCTGGCTTGTCTACAACATCCTTCGCGCCCGCAAATTCTGAGGTGGTAAATGTCTGAAATAAAAAGCACCCTCGAACTGGTGCTGGAAAAAACCAGAGATATGACCCTTTCCAGGGAGGACAAACAGGAGCAGCTGATCAGGGAGTTTCGGGAAAAAGTCAACGGACTGCTCCATGCATATCTGGAAGGGCTCGCAAGTCTGGATCAGTTCCAGCGGCAATTCAGCAGTCTGGAAGCGCCTTCCGGAAGTGGCCCGGAGAAAATCCTCGCTGAAGAAGCTGCCCAGCGCCTGGAGCTTCGTGGAGATAATGATAAACTGCTGGAAGTGCTCTCCCGTTTGTGCGGCGTCAAGCTGGACAGAGTGGAAAGTGCGCTGCGCGATCACCAGCAACGCCTCCGCGCGCTGGAGAAAGAGAGGGCCGAAGCCATGTGCAAGGCCCTGAAAGAAAGGTTTCGCGTTCATGGCAGGGCTGTTCGTGCCAACCTGGAGGGAGATTCCGGGTGGGTTCAAACCCTCTCCGAGGCAAGGGAGGCCTTTCTGGAAGAGCTGAAAAGAGAGGTCCTCTCCCAGATAGGATCCTGATCCTCCTTGGGTATTGGTTCCCTGAGGCCGGCTTCATCGGTGGCAAAATTTCCGCCATGCCCTTCAGGATTCAATCGTTTCGGAATTTTTTTGGGAGCCCGAAAAACAGCCTATGCTGGCAGAACGATGGTGTTTTGGAGGAAAAATGCATTCCAGGACGAAAGATGCTGAGCTCATTGAGCAAACCATAGAGTTTCACGGACATTGGTGCCCCGGTCTCGCCATCGGCATCCGTGCTGCCAAGTGGGCTCTGGAGGAGCTGGGCAAGTCCCCTGACGAAGAAATAGTGGCCGTGGTGGAGACGGACATGTGCGGCGTGGATGCCATTCAGTGCCTGGTGGGCTGTACTTTTGGCAAAGGAAACCTGATCCACAGAGACTATGGGAAGAATGCTTTCACTTTCTACCGCAGGAGGGACGGCAAAGCCGCCCGTTTGATGACCCGTGAGAATTTCAAAGGAGAGGCGGGCCGTAAGCTCTCGCACCTTAACAGGAAAAGGAGAGAGGAAGGTCTGACGGAAGCGGAGGAAAAACAGGTGGAGGAAGCGCGCCAGGAGGTGTCCCGATGGATACTGGATCTTCCCTTGGCGGAACTGTTCCACTTCAAGGAGCCTGCGGATCCCCCGCCGCAGAAGGCGCGCATCATGGCGAGCCATATGTGCGAGGTGTGTGGTGAACAGGCTATGGAGACGCGCATTCGACGTTTTGATGAGAAATTTCTCTGCATCCCCTGCTTTGAAGCTGTCGAAAAGAGGTGAAGGGAAAAAAGGGGCGTCACGAGCTTTTGTGATCCCTTTCCGAAGGCAGAAAGAGAGTGAAAAGGGTTCCCTTTGAAACCTCCAGGCCCTCGCTTTCCAAAAGGATCACATTGCGAAGTTCGGGCGGAAGAGGGCTCTGAACGTCGATCCTGCCCCCATGATCGCGGGCGATGCCAAAGGTCACCGAAAGGCCCAGGCCTGTGCCTTTACCCACGCTTTTGGTGGTGAAAAATGGGTCAAAAATTTTGCCGATCATGTGTTCGGGGATGCCATCGCCTGTGTCCGCAACGGATAGGCTCACCATTTTTTCCTGATCGTTCCAGCCCGTGGAGACGAGGATGACGCCGTCNGAGCCGATGGCATCGAAAGCATTGTTCAGAAGGTTCACCAAGGCCTGCCTGATCTTTTCTTCATCACCCACAATAAAGGGCACCTCAGCATTCAGTTTCTGAATGATTCGAACTCTTTCCAGGCCGAAGGTATGCTGAACCACGGAAACGATCTCTTCAACGGATCTGTTCACGTTGATTCTCTCCAGAGTGGATTCAGTGTGTCTGGAGAATTTAAGAAGATCTGCCACGATTTTTCGACAAATGCGCGTTTGCTTTTCGATGATTTTCAGGTCGCTTTCCAGGTTGCTGCCCGGCGGAGCGTCTTCCAGCAGAAGTTGGGCATACCCCATAATGATGCCCAGGGGCGTGTTGATCTCGTGGGCGATGCCTGCGGTCATCTGGCCCATGGTTTCCATTTTCTGGGCCTGATAGAGCTGATCCTGAAAAGTCTTGAGGTCGGTGATGTCCCGCCCGCTGCACAGCATGCCGATGATGGCGCCGTTGCTGTCGAACACGGGGAGTTTCACCAGGTGAATCCATCGGCTGGTGTTTCCCGTTCTGATTTTTTCTTCTTTCACAAGGGGTTCACCGGACCGCAGCAGCTCCTGGTCTTCCAGGCGGTTGGCTTCCGCTCGCTTCGTTGAGAAAAGGCTGAAATCATCTTTTCCGATGATTTGGGACTCTTTCTTGCCAACCAGGTCGCAAAATGCCTTGTTCACCGCTTTGTACTTGAAGTTTTGGTCCTGAAGGCTGACGAAGTCGGGAGTTGCATTGAGGATGGTCTTGAGAAGGTCCTGTTGAGCGGTGAGAGTGTATTCCGCCTCCTTGAGTTCGGAGAGATGCCCCTTGAGAGTGCGGACCATGAAATCGAAGGCGTCGGCCACCTTCTGAAGTTCATCCCCGGAGTGGGATTTATAAACGGGGCAGGAGGTGCAGGTTTCTATTTTCTTATTGTATTTGCCTTCGACACACTGAGGGCATAACGTGCCCGCCACATACCAGCACCGTACGTTTTTTTCGTTGTAGGCGGGACAGTCTTCATTGTGACATTGGGTGATGTCCCAGCAATTCTTCTCCAGGGGGCTGGCCGTCTGCACGTTGAGATCCCCGCGCAGGACCTGGTCAATGGATCTGTGCAGTGAGTCCACCCGCTTTCCCAACGTGCGGACAAGAGCCGTTCCCAGCAGGCCTGAGAGGAGAAGAAAGAGGGCTGTGGCCAGAAACATGGTCAGGGACAAGTTGTTGATGGCCTGCTGCACTCCCGTCTGAAGGAGTCCCACCCGCACATATCCAAAAGGCTTTTCATCGATGGATACGGCAAGTGCGTAATCATGCACAAGGCCCTCCTCAGTATCCAGGAGCTTCCTGCTGTATGGTTGAGAGGGTGCAGGGTGGTTCACCTCCAAAAGGTCTATGGGGAACCCTCCATAAAAAGTATGGACGAGAACCTCCCCTCGCGCATTGGTGATGAATGCGTAAAAAACATCCCTGTTGGATGCAACGGCATCGTCGACCAAATTCTTGAGACGCAGAAAGTCCATGGCGAGCAGGGGCTCGATGGCATGGGAGGCGAGGCTTCTGGCAATGACGTGCCCCCGTGTCCTGTTTTCTTCCAGCAGCGCGTCGCGCATGATTTTGCTGGCTGCCAAGTAGGCTCCTGAGCCAAAAAGAAAAAGGAGGGAGAAGAGCCCCACGTAGATTTTTGTTTTGAAATTCACTTGCATGAAGAATAACTGGTGACCTTGTCTTGCGTCATGAGGGGATGATCATGGATCCAGGCTGATTTCAAGCTTTTCTGCCAATTCTCTCACCGAATCAAAATCCTCATCGCTGGCAGCGATGATGCCAAAAACGTCTGCTGCATCCAGTATGCGTTTGTGGTCGGGATTGTCGTAATCAAGCCTGACCATGGCCTCTTGCACCTTTTTCCGGATTTCTTCATCCAATCCATGCCGGGAGGAAAAAACCCAACCGGGGTAAAAACGGGATTGGGCCACAACCTTGATCTGACTGATGTCCACCTTGTCGGCCACAACATTCAGTGTCCCTTCCCGAATGGACCCGATGTCATACTTCCCGGCGTATACGGCCAGGACGACTTTTTCCTGCTGGCCGCCCGGCCCGGGGGCGAAATCGATGACGGCAAAGTCATCTCTTGTCAGTCCGTGCTCTGCAAAGAGACCCAAGGGGTAGATGAAACCTCCGGCAGAACCGGGATCCACGGCGATCCAGGTCTTGCCCCTGCAGTCTTCCAGGGTTTGGATGGCCTCGTTGTCCCTTCGCGTGATGATCTGGCCACGAAATCTTTCACGACCATACACTTCAACGGCCTGGGCAAAGGCAGATGAATGAAAGCGATGGGCCAGCTTTATGTAGATGACGGGATTGGTGTAGGAGATGTCGATCTTTCCCCGTCCGACCATTTGAATGTGATCGTCGAAAGTGCTGGGAAAAACCTGTTTGAAATTGAGTCCCGTCTCCAGGCGAAGGTATTCCAGAAGAAGGTGTTGGCGTTCGTAGGAAACCGTGTGAGAGTATTGGGGAAGAAAGGCATAGGTCACCACATCCTTGTCTTCGGCAATGCTCAAATGTTCGCGCTTGCTCAGATCCACCTTCTGAGGCTTCTCCTGGGGACCGCAGCCCCAAAGGAGCACCAGGAAAGATGTGAAGAGGACCAGGAGGGCCGCCTGAAACGCTCGCATGTGAAGGATTCCTCTTGGTGAATGGCTTCTGAACTCTTGCCCGTGTTGCACTGCACGGGTCAAAACACCGAATCTCCAGTTCGTATTTTACCATGGCTTCCCCCCTTTGGCACCTCTGCTCCCCTGGAGTTTCCTTCCGAGCTCATTTGAGTCCGGGCAAGGTTTAGTTATCAACCTCTTTTTGAGCCTCCAGATCGCCCGGTACCCGAGGCAGAAAGAAGGTGAACGTGGTTCCTTTGCCCTTCCTGCTCCACACGGTGATTTCCCCATGGTGGTCTTCTATGATCTTGTTGCAGACGGCCAGTCCCAGGCCCGTGCCTTTTTTCTTGGTGGTAAAAAACGGCTTGAAAAGATTATTGAGCACTTCTTCCGGCATGCCTTTGGCTGTGTCGGCGATGGCGACCCAGACTCTCTTTTCATCCCAACCGGACGAAATGGTGATTTTTCCCCCTTCGGTCATGGCATCCATGGCGTTTTTGACCATGTTGATGAGAACTTGCATGATTTGCCGGGGATCACACCANACNNGNNGGGGNTNGTCAGGCAGCAGCGTTTCAAATTGAACCGCTTTCGCTTCTTTTTCACTTTCCAGGAGTTCCAGAGTTTTNTGNATGCAGTCGTGCAGGGAGCCCCACTTTTTTTGAGGCCGGGAGGGCCGCGTGAAATCTCTGACGTCATTGAGCAGGGACTCGAGACGTTCTGTTTCTTCAGCGATGATTTCCAGTTTTTTGATGTTGGGATCATTTTCATGAAAAGCGCGCGAAACCTGGCGTGCAAAACCACCAATGAGCACGAGGGGATTCTTGATCTCGTGGGAAAGGTGTGCTGCGGCTTCTCCGATGGCCGCGAATCGTTCCGAACGGATGAGTTTTTCCCGGGTTTCCACGAGTTCGGCCATGTTTTCCTTCAGCTGTTCCGTTTCCCGTTGAAGCTCCCTTTCAGAGCGCCGAAGGTTTTCCGTTTGTTTCTCCACTTCCCTGGACAGGGTCTGCGACCATCGCAAGCTCATGTAGAGAAGCATGGTGAATGCGATGAAGACGACACAGAGAAGGAGCCCGGCCAATGACCATTGCCGGATGAGGAGGGACCGAACCAGCCCCGAAACTTCTTCCACAGGGGCAACCATGCCCACGGACCATAAATTGCTGCTTCCATTGTGCTCGTGAAGGATGACGGGGCTGTAGGCCATGTACTTTTTCATTTCTGTGATGACGCCCCGGTGCCACCCCGTGGTGTACCAGTCGATTCCTTCTTCCCCTTTGAGAAGATGGTTTTCCACCAGGTAGTTGATTCGGTCGAAGGAGAGGAGGGGGTTTCTTTCCTTGCGTATGGTCAGGGAGTTCTGCCCCACAAAGTCCTCTTCGTGATGGGCCATGAAATAACCCCTGTGGTCAATGACCCAGGCATATCCCGTTTTTCCCGACCGCACGTTCCATGTATAGCGCCTGGCAAGGTCCAGGGCATGGACGATGAAAAAGTTCAGCCCTGAAAAACGTTCTGCCCCCCCTGAGGGGTCATCCGGGGAGCTTTGCACGTAAAGGGGTGTGGCCATGATCATGATCCAGGTGCCTCGAAAGGGGCCCGACTCCGGCTGCAGGGTCTCACCTATGAGCACTCTGCTCCTGTTTGCCGGCTCAGCTGCCCATCGCTCGTAAGTGCTGAAGTCAATTCCCAGGTCTTCCAGGGTTTGAATCCCTTCAATGAGCACCCAGGGCTTTTTCTCTCCTTCCGGCAGAAAACCCAAGGCCGGCACATCCCAGGTCTTGAGCTGGTGAGATAAGGGCTCCGCATCCTCAAGGGGATCGTCCTTCAGTTCCATGCTCTTTTCCCAGTTGCGGGAAAACTTGAGCAGGGTGGTTTCTAAGAAACTGAAATGGAGGCGAATGTCGCTGGCTATTTTTTGAGCGATGGTGAGTTGCTGGGTATTGAACTGATCGGAAACCACTCGTTCCGTTTCACTGACTCCACGGTGGGCAACCAAAAAGGTGAGCATGGAGAGAGCTGCGAAAATACCTGCAGCCACTGTCAGAAACTTCCTGTGCATTGTTCCGGCTCCCTTTCGGATGGGGAGTGGGTCCCTTCATCGAGATACAGCATGCGGGCAACTGGTGAACGGGTCTCAGGCGATCAGGAGAGGTGCGGAAGAGTTTCTCAAGTCTGTAATGATCAGGCATAAACCTTACTGAGCCTGGCACCCCAAAATTTTATGGGAATGACGATTCTGCAGCTCAAATGTCATTTCCATGTGAAGCGACGCCCTGATGAAGGCAATTTTGCACGTGTCCCCTATGGGATCACTCCCAGACAGCAAGGGTATGCGATTTCAAGGGACGAAAAGCAGAGGTCAGGAGCGGTTGGGCGAGATGGATGGATGACGGTGGAAAAGAATTCGCCTGACCCAGCCTGAATCACCAGGGTGCTGAAGAATTGATACCATTCAATTTCTTGCTGATCAAAAAAAATCCGCGCACAACGTAAAAATCCCCGGATAAATCTCATCCCCTTTGTGGGTGTGCCACGGTGATTATTTGACTTTTTTTGTATGAAAAATGAAAAGAGTGAGGGCAGGATAGGTGAAAGATGCCTGGAAGAAATCAAAGAACACTCAGCGTTCTTGGTTCTTCCAGGCACACCATCGATGGCACGGTTTTTTTCAAGAAGCTCCTCCCGCAATCATGCTCTGAAGAAACCAGGTGGCAATGGAAAAATAAATGATGACACCACCGATATCCGCTATGGAGGTGATGAGGGGGGCGCTGGCCGTGGCCGGATCCATCTTGAGCTTGCTGAGAACAAAGGGCAGGGACATGCCCACGAGGCTTCCGAAAAGCACCGTGCAGACCATGGTCACCGCCACCACGAGGGCCACCTCGGGACCCGCCCGGAATATGCCGATCACCGACACCGCCAGCCCCATGGAGATGCCCAGGACCATGGCCACACCAACTTCCTTGCCCAGCAGGAAGAACCAGTCTTTCAGCTGGGCTCTGCCCGTGGCCAAGGCGCGCACCATGAGCGTGGCCGCCTGGCTTCCCGCGTTGCCGCCGCAGTCGATGAGAAGGGGGAGGAAGAAGACGAGAGAAACGACGGCCGTTATGGTGTCTTCAAAATAAGCAATGCCTGCTCCCGAAAAGATGTTCATGAAAACCAGGATCAGCAGCCAGGGCAAGCGTTTTTGGATCAGGAGCCAGAGGCCGGCGTCACGCATGCTGATGTCCGCCAGCGCGGGTGCTTTGTGAGAAAGGGCTCCCATGCGATGGAAGTCTTCGGTGCTCTCTTCGACCATGACGTCCTGGATGTCGTCAAAAGTCACAATGCCCGCGAGAGCCTCGTGGCCATTGATGACGGGAATGGCCAGGAGGTCGTACTTGTTCAGCTTCTCCGCCACCTCTTCCTGGTCGTCCTGAACCCTGGCAAATACGGGATTGGTGAACATGATATCCCCCACCCTGGCTTCGGGGCGGGCAGTGATCAGCTTGCGGAGAGAAACCAGGCCCATAAGCCTCCGCTGATCGTCGATGACATAAATATAATAAATGGTTTCTTTGTCCGGTGCCTCCACGCGAAGTTTTTCTAGGGCCTTTTGGACGCTCAGGTCTGGGGTCAGCACGGCATAGTCCGAAGACATGATGCTGCCCGCCGTGCCCTCTTCATAGGAGCCCAGTTTGCGAATGTCTTCCCGTTCTGCCTTGGCCAGCAGCCCCAGCACCAGTTCTCCCCGTGCGGAGGGCAGCAGCTTGAAGAGATCGACCCGGTCGTCTGAGGGCATGTGGGTCATGATGTTTGCCAGATCTTTGTCACTCAGGGCAGCGGCGAGCTCTTCCTGGTCGTCCGTTTCCATGCGGACAAAAATGGAGGCGGCATTCTTGTGTCCCAGGATGGAGAGTATCTGGAGTTGCTCTTCCCTGGAAAAGTGGGACATCTGCGCGGCCAGGTCTTCCGGATGCAAGGATTCACAGTACTCTCTTGCTTCCAGATCCTGGTTTTGGGAAAGAAATTTGCGAAGAGTTTCTTGAATGAGAGGCTTTTTCATGACTCATCTCCTCTTTCAGGATGTGTCCAGCCCTGGGGACGGGACGCGAGTCAATGAGCCTCAGAGAAGGGAATGCCCGTGCAGGACTCCAGCGGTCTCCGTCCGTGCTGAACGTGTTCGTTGGGTTGGGTGGATTTCTTTGAATCCGAGGATCTTGAAAGAGCGACTACTGCCTTCTTCCAATTCTTTGTTCTCCTCTGTGAGAGTTTGAATCTCTGGACCAATGCCTGGGTGGGAGTGCCTCCCGGGGTTTCCATGAGTCCCTGCTGCATGGCAGGTTTTGGTCCGGACCAGATGAATGGAGCGGTTTTGAGTTTCCGGTGAGCAAAACAGAACCGTGAGGCTTTTTTGTCTCCTGGAAAACAGAAAACTCTTAAACCATCATGGTCCTTGAAGTCAAGTTTGGGAATTGTTTTTTTGAGGGGAATCAGAAAAACGGCCGAAGTTTGCTTGCCAGCTTTTCCGGGCGCTGAATGATGATTTCGTTTTTCAGGAGTTTCTGAAAGTAATAATCGTCGGTCCTGTGGTGTGCCATGATATTCTGCCGGTTCACCAGTCTCAGAAAACATCTGAATTCAGGAGACCATTGGTCCACGGGACCGCTGAAACAGGAAAAGTTGAAGGTGGAAAATTTCATGTGGTGATAACCCTTGAGAACGCGGGATATGCCTTCGGCCATCTGCCTTATTTCCCGTTCCTTCCATTCCAGAAAATGAGACGTGCGGGGCCAGAGGGCATTCACTTCATTGGCCCCTGTGGGTGCATAGGCGGTGAACCAGGCGCTGTCATCCATTCGGGCAATCATGCGCTCTTCCCTGGACTGTTCTTCCTCCAGGAGATCCAGCCAGTAGCAGGAATGGTGCTTTTGGTAATGGGCGAGACTTCTTTCCAGAAGCGTCTGGTGATGGGTTCCCGGAAAAGGCGATCCCAGCAACTGAAGGTGGGGGTGAATGAGGCTCGCCCCCGCTGGAAGAAGGAAATTGGCGTTGATGGTGAAAAAACGCAGGGAGGCATCGTGCCGGTGACACTGCTCGAAGGATTCGATGGCAATGGAGAGGGCGTCCTCCAGTAGATTTGCGTCGAGTTCGTTCATGAGGCGAAAGTGGTCATTGCCCAGCATGATGACCGCATGAAAAGATGCGAGGGGAAAAAGGTTGGGGAAGAGAACCGTTTCACCCCGCTGCAGCCTGCCCTCGGGAAAGAGGTCGGTGCTGTAGGTTGGCGTTGTGGTGCGCCAGCGTCCGTCACACATGAAACATGTCCCTTCCGTTGCCCGGGCCCTCTCTTCCAGGTAGGCGTAGTCCGTTTCGGGAAAGAGGATGGACACCTTCTCCTCCAGGCCCCCATTGAACGTGCTTTGCTGCCCCGTAAGGGGGTCCAGGCGAACTTCGATGTTTTGAGTGTCCAGCCGACCCTCTTTCAANGGGTTGTGAAAAANGGCCGCCTGCTGCCGGGACTCAAAATAAATTTTTTTCATGGGTCTCACTCCTCACAAGACAAGCTGGTGGCTGCCATGGCTTCCTAGGGCATCTTGCACTGCGTATATCCCCTTTTAAGAAGGGATTCCCGGCTCACCATTCCCCGGTAGCGGCCCTCTGAATCCACAACGGGCAGGCGTTTAAGGTCGTTTTTCGTCATGACTCCAATGGCGTCTTCAATGGTGGCGTCCTGAAGAACGGTGATGTGAGAGGCGTCCATCACCTCCGAAGCCAGTCGCGCCTTCATTTGCTGGAGAAACTCCCGGTGTTTCCGCCCTGCCTCGGTGAAAGGCATTTTGCTCACGATATAATCCCACAGACCCGCCTGGTAGTCGCTGAAGGCTGCCAAAAGATTCTCATCGGAGATGATGCCCTGGTAAAAACCCTGCGAGTCCACCACGGCCACTCTGCGCATGTCACTGGAGTGAATGATGCCGATGATTTCCTCAATGGGTGTCCGGGGGTGCACCGTGTGCGTGTCCTGTCGCATGATTTCCGAGACGGAAACCAGGTTTTCGACCTGTATGTTCTGTTCTTGAAAGGCATGCCAGTCAGGGGATGTTTTTGTGATGAGACGAAAAATATCCATGCAGGAGAGGATTCCCACCAGCTTGCCATGAGCGTTGACCACGGGCAGCCGTTTCAGCCTCTTTTCCAGCATCATGATTTCGACGGCATCCGTGAGGCGCTTGTCCTCTTCAATGGTCACGGCCGGACTGCTCATGACTTCCGAAGCCTTTCGTGAGGACATGGTTTCAAGAAAAGAATCCACTCGGCTTTGGTCCGATTCCGCCAGCAGGCAGAGCCTGAGGGGCATGCCTGCTCGATTGATGAGGTCTCCCTGGGAGATGACTCCCACGGGGCGGTGCTCGTCATCCACCACGGGCACTCCCGTGAAATGGGCCGACAGGAGCAGCTTCACCACCTCGCTCACCGGTGTGGATGGGTGCACTGTGGACGGATGAATGGTCATCGCCTCTTTCACGGGAATATGGCGGGGGATGAATCGATTTCGTGTCTTGTGAGTGACCACCTGGAGAGTGTGCAGGACCACTATGCCGTCCGTGACCATTTTTTCCACCGTCGGCAGCACTCGCTCCAGTTCCCATTCAGGGAGGATCATATAGATGCGGACGGGCAGGTTGTAGGAAAGAACTTCCAGTTTGCGGGTGGCCATTTCCCCGCTCTCATAGCATCCCTCCGAGGCATGGGTCACCATGCAGCGCGCGGCGATTTTGGAATCACAGATGAATCGAAGCAGGGCCTCACCGAGGGCTCTGCCCTCCCAGCGGGCTTCCGAACTGGTGAAAACTTCAATGGCCTTGTACTGCATCATCCTTGAGGCTCCTCTCAGCGCAGGCGTCCCAGCCACATGCCCGCAAGAACCAGGGCCACTCCCAGAATGTTGTTGGCGAGAATGCTCGCCAGGGCGGGCCAGTGAGTTCCCGCCCGAAAAAAACTGGTGCTTTCCAGGGCAAAGGTGGAAAAGGTGGTGAGGCTTCCCAGGTAGCCCGTCACAAAAAACAGGCGGGGAAGGGTGCCCATCCACTGGCTGCGATCGGAAAGGCCAAAGGCCAGTCCGATGAGAAAGCATCCCGCCAGATTCACGATGAGTGTTCCCCAGGCGAACTGCGTGCCAAAAAGGCGCACCGCCAAAAGGGAGGTGCCGTAGCGGCAGATGGCTCCAAGGCTTCCCCCGGCCATGATCAGAAGGATCTTGATGAGTTCCTGTTTCATGAAACCCTGTCAACGTTGGGGTTTTAGCTCCAACCGAAAACGCGGTCCCTTCAGGACCGTTTCCCGGGTGAAGCAGAGACCTTTTGCAGCTCTTCATGAATCTTCAGGAGATCTTCCTGAATGCCTTCCACGGAGGCCTGGCGCTGTGAAAGTTTGCTGAGTCCCTGTTCCATTTCAGCCTGACTTTGCTGCTTCATGGCCACAGCCTTACCGAGAGCCCTGCGTATGCCTTCCAGTGTCTGGTCGATGCGCTCCGTGAGAGTCCTGTGAAATTCTTTCACGGTATTTTGCACGCGCTGAATGAGGTCATAGCGCACGCGTCCGCAGTGCCGGTCCACCAGTTCGGACACTGCGGTCTTCATGTTGTTGAGGATCATTTTTTTGACCAGAAAACGGGGCAGGGAACTGGTGACCGCCAGCTGAATGAGTTCAAGGCCGACGGGATCATCCTTCAAGAGAAAATAGAATCGGCTCTTCTGGGAAAGGGGTTCCACGGCCGTGAAGGGTTTGAGGGGCAAGTGGAACAGATCGCTGGTGAGTTCCAGGATTCCAGGATGCGCTCGATCACCCTGTTGGTGCGCATGGCAAGCTCATGGTGGGCCTCCTCAAGGTCGGCGGCGATCATTTCCGTGACCTGAAGACGCCAGGGGGTGAAGATTTCCCGAATGTTGTCAAAAACGAACTGCTCCAGCGCCTCACCCAGATTGCCGCCCTCTTCCACTCTGTGCAAATATTCCTTTTCCAGGGCTTCGTGCAGGGCGGGAAGGCTGTTTTGTTTGAAAGTTCGGATTTCATCATCCAGTTTTTGAGTGATCTTTCCCATGCGTCCCTGAAGCAGGTAGCCGTGATGCTCCTTGTCCTTGGTGATGCCCGCCATTTCCTTTTCAAATTCAGTGATTTTTTCGTTCAGCTCCTTAAGGGGGATTTTGGTCGCTTCCTGTTCCAGTTGCAGGGTGACCGTTTCGCCGGCCACGAGCCTAAGGAGGCTCTGGTTGGCCGATTGAAGCAGAACCACTCCCTTTTCGTGGAGAAGAAACGACCGCAATTGATCTTCGAAATCGGGCAAAAAGCTCCTTTCAAGCTTTTCAGGGTCGTTGTCCTGCTTGGCTTCCAGAGCCCACCGGGCAGAAAGAGGGTGCAGCGTCACTTCCTCACAGCCCAGAGCTTTGCACAATATGCTCTGAGTGAACTCCATGGATTCCGACTGGTCCGCCTTGTCCACCTGATCGATTTTGTTGACGACGAAAAAAGATTTTGTCCACATAATCCCGAATGTCTTTCAAAAACTGATGTTCACTTTCCGAAAGAGGAGGGTCGGCAGAAATGACAAAAACCCCCGCGTCCACTTGCGGAAGGTACCGATAGGCCACATCGGTGTTATGGGTGTAAACGGATCCCACACCGGGAGTGTCGATAATGCGCACCCCATCCCGCAGGTAGGGAGAAGGGTGGAAAATGGTGACCTCTCCCACCCCTTCGCGGTTCTCGGGATTCCCCCGTTCCGTGATGTAGGTGGGCAGTTGGGAGAGGGGCACCTCCTTGGCCTTTCCGTTCAGAAATTGCACCTGAACGGAAACTTCTGCGCCATATTCAATGATGGTGACCACGGAAGTGAGGGGCACGATGGCCGTGGGCAGAAGATCTTCCCCTAGGAGCGCATTGATGAAAGTGGATTTTCCCCGTTTGAATTGTCCCAGGATGACGAGGTTGAAGACTTCATTTGTGAGCTTGTCTTCGATTTCGGCAAGGGTCTTTTGGTTTTCGTGGTGAATCAGGGGTTGGAGACGTTCCAGAAGGGTGATTAAGTTTGCTCTTAAGAGATCGTAATCATGCATGCCGAGGACTCCTTGAGATTTTGTCGAAAAGGGAAAGTCCTTCGATCACCACCAGGATTGACGGGATGAATCCGCCCCCCAAAATGAAAAAACTTCCACTCCCAATGGGGAGCAGAAGTCATCAGCCGTGAAAAAGGCGGTTCCGGTGGACCTCATCACCTGTCATATTATTAACTGAAAAGCTATCACGAAGCCCGAGAAAACGCAAGCATGGAAGCCATGACTCTTTTTTTGAAACGCATGAAACGAAAGGGAGTGAACCCCCATGAAAGAAGAGATGAAAGCGCTGTTGAAATCACAGGACATGTGTGTTTTGGCCACTTGTGCTCATAACCGGCCCCATTGCTCTCTCATGGCCTACACCACCAACGACCAGGGGGATGAGGTCTATCTGGCCACCCTCAAGAGCACACAAAAATACAAGAACCTGCAAACCAGCCCTGCCGTGAGCCTTCTCCTGGACACTCGGTCCCTCCATGAAGGTTCCAGGGAGAAGGTGGAGGCCCTCACCGTATCGGGGACCTGTTTTCCCATGGAAGATGAACTTCCGATGAACTCCATACGCAAAAACTTTTTGCAGAAACACCCTCACCTTTCGGACCTGCTCAATCAATCCGATGCGGTTTTCATGTGTGTCCGTGTGGAGTCCTTTCTGTTGCTCAAGGGGCCCCTGGAAGCTCATTTTGTCAAGCTTTGAGCCCGCGTTTTTCTGGCTTCCCCTTTCGATTGATAACATTGACAATGACGTTTTTCACTTTATTTTTAAAACAGTAGATCATAGCAATCACTTTATATGGATGTTGATAATAAGAGAACCTGCCCAATGACACATTGGGGCCATGAGCCGGGTTTGAAAGCCCGGCTTTTTTTATTGGGAGGAATAATCATGAGCGGTATGCCCGAAGTCAACCTGAAGGACCCATCTCTCGAAAGAATCCTGCCTGCCGATGCCTTTTCCCGCATGGACGAAATGGATGACCGCGTATTTTATGAAAAAGATCGGTTTGTGGAGCATCTGGATTCGCTGGCTCTTTCCACGGTGGAAAAAATCATCGGGGACCTCATCGTGGAGGATAGCCCGGTCATCCTGGACCTCATGGCTGGATGGGATTCTCACATACCCCGAAGGGTGCGCCCATCCAGGGTCGTGGGACTGGGGCTCAATTCCAATGAACTCAAGGATAACAAGGCCCTCACGGAAGTGGTGCTCCATGATCTCAACGCCAATCCCCGGCTGCCTTTCGGTGATAACACCTTTGACGTCGTCCTCAACACGGTTTCCGTGGACTACATGACCAGGCCTTATGATGTTTTCCGTGACGTGGCACGCATATTAAGACCGGGTGGCCTCTTTCTTGTTCTTTTCTCCAACCGCATGTTTCCTCAGAAAGCGGTGAAGATATGGAAAGAGTCCGGAGAGAAGGAACGGATCACACTCGTGGAGGATTTCTTCCGCGCATCCCATGCCTTTGAAAAACCCAAGGTTTTTCTTTCCAAAGGCAGGCCCCGCCCCAGTGATGACAAATACGCCCATCTGGGAATTCCCAGTGACCCCGTTTACGCCGTCTATGGGGAAAAGAGGGCAGCGGAAGGAATGAAAAAGAACCGGCCTGAACTGCGTGTGGCTGAGTCCGGGGAAATGACCGCGAGAAACCTTCAGGCTAGAATGAAGACCATCAGGGACAATCTCTGCTGTCCTCATTGCGGGCAAAGAATGAAGAAGTGGGCCGTGCCCCAATCACCCTTTTGCACATGGGACACGGAGTTCATGTACATTTGCTTCAATGACCAGTGCCGTTACCTTCAAAGGGGCTGGGAAGTCATGGGAAAGCAGGGGAACATGGGGTTGTCCTACCGCTTCATGTATGATCCCGTCCGTGATGCCTCTCTGACCGTTCCTGTTCCCACCCTGGATGCCCTCAAGGAGAGCATCGTGGAAGAGGATGAAAAGGTCTGATGTGAGCCGAAGAGGGTAAAACGCGGATATGCCCGGGTGCTCCTGCCGTTTATTGCGCACTATGGGTTTGGAATCGTCTGTGGCGGTGAGTGGCACAAGATGCCTTGACACCTGTTTCAGCCGTGCCTATTTTCCTTCCATATTGAGAAATAATGGGTGTTGTTAGTGGAGTAAGTGGTTGTAAACAATTAGTTTTTAGGTTTATAGACAGGAGGTTTTATGGCAGGAAGATCCGGCGCGGTCACCTTTCAGGGAGCTCCCTTAACCCTGGCGGGCAACGAATTGAAAGTGGGGGACAAGGCCCCTGAGGTTGTGCTCCTCGGCAACGACCTCACCCCCGTGAACATTTCATCTTACAAGGGAAAAACACTGGTGATTGTTTCCGTTCCCTCACTGGACACCCCCGTCTGTGACCTGGAAGTGAGGCAGTTCAATGAAAGGGCTGCTTCTCTGGGGGAAAATGTGGTCATACTCACCGTGAGCATGGACCTTCCCTTTGCTCAAAAGCGGTGGTGCGGCAACGCCGGGGTGGATCGCCTGATCACCCTTTCAGACCATAAAGATGCGGCTTTCGGAAGTGCCTATGGATTGCTCATAGAAGAGTTGCGTCTTCTGGCCCGCGCTGTGTCCGTGGTGGATCCGACGGGGGTGATTCGGTACGTGGAGCTGGTGAAAGAGATCACCCATGAGCCCGATTACGAAGCGTGCCTGAAGGCGGTGGCCGATTGCCAGGCATGACGCTCATGTGCATGGAGCCCGCACCACCAATTGCTTTCAGATGTTCCCGATAGAGCCATTGCAATTACCTTTACCTTCGGCAGCCACCCTTCCCACCGATCATATTTTTTAAGTTCCGGGATCTGAAAAACCTCTCCAAAGGGAGAGGTTTTTTTGTTTGAGTGAAAAATCCTGGAGGTTATGAGACCAAAGAAGGGTTTTCACGATTTGGATAGGGGCTTGAAATTCCAGTGAAAGGGGAGTTCCCTGAAAGGAAACCCTGATGCCTGTTTATGGTCTTCATGCCCGTGCCCTGGGAAAGCGACAGTTCAAATACAGGTTTCGTCGCCCGTTCGGGAATTCTCGTGTTGCCCGAGGAACTTCCGCTGGGGGTCGTTCAGACTTTTCTGTCGTTGGGCATAAACGACCAGGACTGGCAGACTGTTTTCATGGGGCGTTCTCTGGCTTTGAAGGTTTAAAATCTTGTGACCATTGGGAAAATTCCAGGATTCACTTCCGGCCCTGGAATGCTTCCCGCTTCTGTCATTCAATCGCCTCCGAACCATCTCCAAATTACTCCAATTCCGTAACGTAATGGTACGAAATCTCCTCTAGGGTATCTCCTAAAACTCCTCATCAAATTCCTGTGCAGGGCTCCCTCACTTGGAAGTGTCCCTTGTTGTGTGTCTGGAGAGGCACCTGGCTTTCGGGACCTTCAGCAGATGCTTTTGAAGGGGATGCCGCAAGGGCCACGGGGGTTTGGCGGCCAATGCTGTTGATTTAAGGGCTTGTTCAGTGTTCTGTCCCGTCACCATTGCGAATGCAGGGGCCTAGAGGATCTTGTGAAGACTGGATTCCAGCCGGTGCGGGAATGAAGGAAAAGAACTTTTGTTCCTGGTGAACACACTTAAGTCAACAACAATGGGTTTGCCTGCTGAAGGAGGTGCTGTCTGGTGAGCGGTGAGATGCCCCACGACGAAGACNAGTTAAGGAGGTGCGATGGTTTGAAAANAGCAGGAAAATATGCGGATGGATGGAAGCTGTAAAGGAANTCCGATTGAATGGGAGAGATGGAAAATGAAGAAATTGATGGACTTGAAACGGATCCATGTGACCTTTGTAGCGTTTTTTGCGGCTTTGTGGATCTTGACCGCAGTTGCCCATGCGGCCAATCCCAAGTATGTGTTTTTCTTCCTGGGTGACGGCATGGCCAATTCTCAGATTCAGGCAACGGAAGCCTTTCTGACCCAGCGCAATGGCGGCCAAGCCTGGGTGGCGGAGGATCTTCTCAGGCCTGAAAACCGTTTGAAACTGACCCAAATGCCTGTGCAGGGCATGCAGACAACCTATGACGCTTATGCCCTGATGACGGATTCAGCTTCTTCGGCCACGGCATTTGCCAGCGGCATCAAGACCAGGAGCGCCGTCATCAATATGGACAGCGCAATGGCTCCCTCCATTTCCTACAAAAGCATCGCTCAACTGGCTCATGAGCGAGGCCGAAAAGTAGGAGTTGTCACCAGTGTTTCCCTCAACCACGCTACCCCTGCCGCTTACTACGCCAGTGTTCCTCACCGTGGCCAGACGAACAGCATCGCCACTCAACTGGCTGAATCGGGTTTTGAATTTTTTGGCGGCGGCGGAATAGTGCGTCCCACCAGTGCAGGAAGATCAGGTGACACGGAGAACGATGTCTGGGCATTGCTGGCTGCCAACGGCTACACGGTGCTCAATGATCGCGAATCCATCCTGGCCCTCAGGTCTCCTTCCATGAAGCAGAAACCTGGGAGACCTACTCCCATGAGCAAGGTTGTGGCCATCAATCCTGTCCTGGACGGAAGCCAGGCCATGCCCTACGCCATCGACAAGCCCGCTGAGAATCTTTCCCTGGCGGAAATGACCGAAGTGGCCATTGCGCATCTCTATGACCGAAGAGGAGGAAAAGGATTTTTCCTCATGGTGGAGGGGGGCAAGATCGACTGGGCCTGCCACGCCAATGACGCCATGGCCACCATCGGGGACATGCTCGACTTCGACGATGCCGTGGGTGTGGCTCTGGAGTTTTACAAAAGACACCCCAATGACACGCTCATTGTGGTCACGGGTGATCACGAAACGGGCGGCATGACCGTTGGCCATGCCCTCACGGCTTACACCGCGCACTACGACAAACTGCTCGGTCAGCAAAACAGCCATCAACACTTTGCAGCCAATGGGTGGAGAACACACAGGGAAACTTATGGATGCGGCGAAACATTGCCGGAGAATGTCGCCATGCTTGACCTCATTTACGAAGCCTTTGGTCTCAATTGGGATGATCTGAACGATTATCAAAAAGAGAGACTGCAAGACGCCTATGAGATGTCCCTGTGTGGATCAAACAGCAACAGTGCGGCCAAAAACCGCTATCTTTACGGGGGTTATGAGCCCATCATCGTCACCCTCACTCACATTCTCAACGAAAGTGCCAGCATTGGCTGGACCTCCTATGCCCACACGGGTGTTCCCGTTCCCGTGTATGCCCAGGGCCGTCAGGCATCCCTCTTTTCCGGATTCTACGACAATACGGACATTGCCAAAAAACTGGCTCAGGCCATGAACATTCGGGAGATTCTGCCCGTCCAGAAATAACCTGCTTTTTTTCTGTTTCACCTTGAAGCGGCGCTCGCGTTTCGGGGCGCCGCTTTCTCTTGTTTGAAAAAAATGCGAAGAAAAACAGTAAGGTGACGTTTGGTTCATGGGCGCGAATCATCTGTTGGCAAATATCGCCTTCCAGAAGAAACAATGAATTCATGAATGCTGCTGGATGTCAGGAGGATGAATGTTGAAGCTCGGGCGTGAGTGGCTTTTTTCTCTCGTCATTGGGGCAATTTGCGTGGGACTTGCTTTTGTGGACTTGGCGGGTGTTCCCAGTGCTCCCAAAGGAAATCACGGCCGTGGACTGGTCACCGCCGTGGACAACAGTCAGGTGCGGGTGAACCTCCTCGTCAAAACGGAAACACAGTTTCTCACCGTTCGGCTTTTGAACGGTCCCCACAAGGGTGAGGAAATTCCTGTCACCAACATGCTCACGGGAAGAATGGAGTTTGACGAGTTCTATGAGGTGGGGAGCGTGGTGCTGGTGGAATACACAATGGTGGATGGAAGTCCGGAACACGCCTTGGTTCGAGGACACTACCGCCTCGGCATTCAACTTGTTCTCATCCTTCTTTTTGGCACATTGCTCCTGGTGGTGGCCGGTGCCACGGGGCTGAAAGCCACGCTCTCCTTCATCTTTGCGGCCATGGTTCTGTGGAAACTCTTTTTCCCGCTTCTTCTTCAGGGATATCCTCCCCTTCCCACGGGGCTCCTGGTGGTGGCGGTGCTCACGGGAGTGATCACTTTTTCCGTGGGCGGTTTGAACCGCCTGGGGTTGGCAACCTTCGCAGGATCCATGCTGGGCGTGCTCCTCACGTGCGGACTTGCGGTTTTGTTCTCCAATATGTTTCGTCTGCACGGGGCCATACGCCCTTTTGCCGAATCCCTGCTTTATGCAGGCTACTACGAACTGTCTTTGATGGACATTTTCATTGCCAGCGTGTTCATTGCTTCTTCCGGGGCTGTCATGGATCTGGCCATGGACATTGCGGCCAGTATGGCTGAGATCAAGCGGAATAATCCAACGATTGGATTATTCGAGCACATTCAGGGAGGACTGCGGGTGGGGCGCGCTGTGGTGGGCACCATGACCACGACACTGCTTCTGGCCTATTCCAGCAGTCACATCACCATGTTTCTGCTCTTCATGGCCAAGGGATTGCCGCCCGAAAACCTGCTGAACGCCCCCTTTGTGGCGGCTGAGATTCTGAATATCCTTGTGGGAAGCTTTGGACTGGTCACCGTGGCGCCATTCACTGCGTTGGTGGCCGGACTCCTCTACAGGCAGGTGGGATCGGAAAGAGAGTCCCATGACGCACAGAAACCGCCTGCTTTTGAGGGGGCATCTTCCTGAGAGTTTCCGGCTGGCGATGATGGTTATTGAGTGGACAGGGAATAATCAGGTTTCAGAGATGGTGCCAAAGGGGCCAGGCTGATGTGGTTTGTCATATTCCCTGCCACTGTTCCCTTACTTAGCCCTTGACATGAATGGCTGGCCTGTGCTAGTGGATCGGACAAATGAGAATATGATCATCAGGTGCTATGCTGCTTAAAAAGGGAATCCCGTGAAAGTCGGGAACGGTCCCGCCGCTGTGATCGGGGACGAAATCCGAGGATGCCACTGTTTTGCAGAGCGAAATGGGAAGGCGCGGAGAGTAGGATGATCCGAGAGTCAGAAGACCTGCCTGGTGATTGAAGGTTGTCGGTACGTGGAGATATCCGAGTGACCTGCTGAAGGACCAAGTGAATCAGGGTGCAATCCTCAGAGCTTTTAGCTCTGGGGATTTTTTTTTTGGCTGGAGCCAGGCGCCATTCGTATCCCTCACGAAAGGCTTTAGCCCTCCTCAACGCGTTCCATTAATCCTTTCACCATTGGAGAGCCTGCCGGGGCTCTCCAATGCCCCATCAACCACAGACCCTGGAGCCGTCACGGGTCTGGCTTTTTTTCGAGTTTTGCGGGTTCTGGAAGCCCACTGAAGTTCGGTGTTCTCACAATGATGAATGATGCAAGCTCAGGATCGTTGTTCTGGCGGTTCATGAGTGAGGAGGTTTGTGACCATGAGGGCAATCGGGGAAGAGTCTCAGCTTTCATGCTTTTTGCGCTGGTCGAAACATGGATCGAAAGGGAAGTCTCTCTTGGCGTGCAAGTCCATGAAAGTTGAATTTACATGCAGGCAGTGCGGAAAGACCTTTGTCCGTTATGCCTACGACAAGATCGTGCGATGCGATGCTTGCCGCACCTTCAACAGGAAAGGCGGGTCCCCATGAAAGGCATTGCGCGTCTGGCACGGTGCGCGGGGAGATGGCGGTTCCCGGCATGGGCCCCTTGGTTCCTCGGTTCCGGGAGGCATGGTGCCATGCCCACTCTCCTGGCCGTCTGGCTGTGTTGGTGCCTTGCGGGAACGCCCTTTCCGGTGCACGCCGCCGCATCTCCGAAAGTCACTGCCCCGGGCGGTCCCACGGCTTTGGGTGATCCATTCCCTCACCGGGCTCAGCTGCGATATGCCACGGGGTTCACCCTGTCCTACCATGACACGCACAAAGAGATCCAAGTCTTGACCCCCTGGCGGGATGCCCGGGTCACCTTCACCTATATTCTCATTCCCCGGGGCGCCAGTCCTCCTTCTTCTGTGCCTCCCGGTGCCATGGTGGTGGAAATCCCCGTGCAGCGCGTGGTGCTGGGGACCACCACCATCCTCACTTTTTTCCCCATGCTGGGTGTGGAAGAAACCCTGGTGGGCTTTTCAGGCCGCAAACTGGTCAATACCCCAGAGGTGGTGAGGCTCATCGAGGAAGGGCGAATCGAGGAAGTGAGCGCCGGGGGAGATGGCATGACCCGCCAGCTCAACCTGGAAATGCTTTTCATGCTCCAGCCCGACCTGGTTCTGGTTCATGGAACGGGCATCCCTCAGTTCGACACCCATCCCAAACTCCTGGAAGCGGGTTTCAAAACGGGTGTGGCGGGCAATTACATGGAATCTTCACCCCTGGCCAGGGCCGAATGGATCAAGTTTGTGGCGGCCTTTTTCAACAGGGAAAATGTGGCGGAAAAGCTTTTCTCTCAAATGGAGGAGAGCTACCACGCACAGGCGGAAAGGGTTCGCGGCCTGAAAGACCGGCCCACCGTTTTTTGTGGAATGCCCCTTCAGTCCACCTGGTACATGCCTGGAGGCGGGGGTTACATCGCCACCTTTCTCAGGGATGCCGGAGCCGATTACCTGTGGAGTGACGATGACACCGCGGGCAACATGGCCCTGAGCGTGGAAGTCGTCCTGGAAAGGGCCAGGAATGCGGACGTGTGGATCAATCCCGGAGCGGCGGGAACCATGGACGAGCTTCTGGGGGTCGATGAGCGGTTCTCCCTTTTTCGAGCCTTTCAGACGGGCCGTGTCTACAACAACAACGCCAGGATCAGCCCCGGGGGAGGCAACGACTACTGGGAAACGGGGGTTGGGCGTCCCGATCGGGTGCTGGCGGATCTCATCAAGATCTTCCATCCGGAACTGGTTCCCTCCCATGAGCTCTACTGGCATCAGAAGCTTCCCTGGCAGCGGGGCGGCAAGTAAATGGGCTCTTGGGAAAACCCCCGCCCCTGCACCGGTGACCCCCACCCCATCCCCCGGGTGAGCCCCCTCCTGTGGGCTGCCCTGTGGGCAGTGCTGGCGGGAGTGTTTCTCCTGGAACTGTGTCTGGGATCGGTGACCATCCCGTTTAAAAGCGTCCTGGCCATCCTCATGGGCAACAGTGAGGTCCCTGAAGGATGGCGTCAGATCGTCCTTCTCTTTCGCCTTCCCCGTGCTGTCACCGCCATGCTGGCGGGAGCGGCCCTCGGCATGGCGGGCCTCATGATGCAGACCCTTTTTCGCAATCCCCTGGCGGATCCCTTTGTCCTGGGCATCAGTTCAGGAGCGAGTCTTGGTGTGGCCATTGTGGTCATGGCAGCCTGGGGCCTTGGGTGGACCGCACTCATTCAGAAGGCGGGCATTTCCGCAGGAGCGTCCCTCATCCTCGCGGCCACCGCGGGCGCCATGGGCATCCTGGGTATCGTCATGGCCCTGGCGCGCAGGGTGGAAAGCAACGTGACCCTGCTGATCATCGGTCTCATGTTCGGTTACATCACCGGCTCCCTGGTCACCATTCTTTTTCAGTTCACCCAGGAGCAGCAGATGCAGACTTACATCACCTGGACTTTCGGTTCCTTTGGGGGAGTCACCTGGCGCCACATGACCCTTTTCGCACCCACCCTCCTGGTGGGGCTTCTTGTGGCCTGGTCCCTTTCCAAGTCCCTCAACGCATTCCTCCTGGGAGAAGGCTATGCGCGGAGCATGGGGGTGAATGTGGGCGCCGTGAGGCTGTGGATCATTGTGGGCGCCTCCCTCCTGGCGGGAACGGTGACGGCCTACTGTGGTCCCATCGGTTTTCTCGGAATCGCCATTCCTCACCTCTGCCGCATGCTCATGAAAACTTCCGACCACCACGTCCTGGCCCCTGCGGTCATTCTCGTGGGGGCCATTGTGGCCCTTGCCGCCGATCTCCTGGCCCAGGTTCCCGGGGCAAGGGTGGTGCTGCCCCTCAATGCGGTCACGGCTCTCATCGGAGCGCCTGTGGTGGTGGGGATCATTCTTCGCCGTCGCCACACCATGGAGGTGGGAGCATGAAAGGGGGGCCTTTTTTGGAGACGCGTGACCTGGCCGTGGGCTATGCCAAACCCCGGCATCCCAGGCGGGTGGTGGTGAAAGAAGTCAATGTGGCTCTGAAACGGGGAGAGTTGACTTGCCTGCTGGGTCCCAACGGCGCCGGCAAGTCGACGCTCATTCGTACCCTCTGCGGCATGCAGCCGCCTCTGGAAGGCAAGGTTCTCCTTGGAGGCGAACCGCTGGAAAAACTCTCTCCCTCAGACCTGGCCCGGCGCATGAGCCTGGTGCTCACGGAACGGGTGGCTGTGGGCATGATGCCGGTGGTCACCCTGGTTTCTCTCGGGCGGCATCCCTATACGGACTGGGCGGGACGTTTGGGCCCGCAGGACCGGGAAGCGGTCCGCCGGGCCATGGCCGATGTGGGCATTGAATTCCTGGGGCACAGGCCCGTGTGCGAGCTGAGCGATGGAGAACGGCAAAAGGTCATGATCGCCCGGGCCCTGGCCCAGGAACCTCAGGTCATGGTTTTGGATGAAGCCACCGCCTTCCTGGACCTGCCCCGCCGTGTGGAGCTCATGCACCTGCTGCGCAACCTGGCCCATGAGGGCCGGCGGGCCATACTCCTTTCCACCCATGACCTGGACCTGGCCCTTCGGTGTGCCGATCGTCTCTGGTTGCTTTCTCCCGGTGGGCCTCTGGTCCATGGAGTTCCCGAAGACCTGGTGCTCAGTGATGCCTTTGCCCAAACCTTTGCCGATGCAGGCGTCTCCTTCGACAAAGGATCCGGCGCCTTCACCCTCGCCGCAAGGCAGCGGGGCACGGTGGCCCTGTCGGGGAATGGTGTTTTGGGCATGTGGACCTACCGTGCCCTGGAGCGGGCCGGCTACCGGGTGGTGCAGGAAGGTGGGCATGTTGGCACCTGCGTGGAAAGCTTTGAAGCGGATGGAAAAGTCTGCTGGCGCATCAGAGGGCAGCAAACGATCCACTACTCCCTGGAGTCTCTGCTTTCGCGCCTCCATGCAAGCTCCCATACGCCCCCCTCCTGAGTACGGCAATGCAGGTGTGCGGGCTGCCAGGATTTCTGTTTTTCCCAGTTTTTGAGGAGGTGTGATTTTTGTCGGAAAAGTTGAACATAGGACTGCTTCACCTGGAAGTGTTGCACAAACGCACCCGGGAAAACCGGGCTGCCCTCGTGAATCATGCCCGCCGGGCGGCCGAAGAGGGAGCACAGGTCATTCTGGCTCCCGAACTGGCCGTTTCGGGCTACTCCTTTCAAAACCGGGAAGATGTGGCCGGCCAGGTGGAAGTGCTTCAGGGGGAAACATTTGAAATGCTGGCCCAGGTGGCCGAACAGCATGGGGTCATCATCTGCACGGGGTTTGCCGAGCGGGATCCCGTGACCGACATTTACTACAACAGCGCCATGACCATCGGGCCCGACGGCAGTCTGGCAGCCTTTCATCGCAAGATCGCCGCCGAGCGGCGATGGGCCTGCCCCGGCTCCCCCTCCGCTGCCAACATTTTTGACACCCCCTGGGGCCGCATGGGGGTNCTCATATGTGCGGACACCTACTATGGCCTCCTGCCCCGTTCCATGGCCCTTCAGGGAGTTGATCTGCTCCTGGTGGCGGCCAACTGGCCCCCTTCGGGGCTGGATCCTCGAAAAGTCTGGCGCGCCAGAGCCCTCGAAAANGGGATGGGAGTGGTTGCCTGCAACCGTACGGGAGTGGACCGGCACATGGACTGCCGTGAAGGCAGTACCTATGCCGTCGATCATGGCGGAGAAATCCTCCTGGACGGAAGGAGTGAAACATCTCGGGTGTGGCACATGGCCTACCCTCTCACCGAGGGAAGGCTTTTCTCCCACGCGAGGCGGAAGGTGCTGGGCCGGCGGCGCCCCGAGGAGTTTGCTTCCCTTTATCTTCACGTGAACGGCCTTCAGGACTTCAGCGGCCTCTGGGGCTTGCCCCCTGGAGGCCTTCTCACCCTGTGCTGCCTGGCTCCTGCGTCGGGAAAGGATTTGGAGCGTTGCCTGGAAAGGCTCTCTGGGGAGAGTGATGGCAATGGCCACACACTCCTGGTCCTGCCCCGGGGAGTGGATCCTCACTTCCTGGAAAAATTTGTGCAGGGAATGAACGAAAACATGGCCGTGGTGGCAGGGGGAGGTGTTTGGGAATCATCGGCCCCCACGGCCCATCCTTTCTTCGCTCATGGCGGGAGGAGAATCCCGCTGCAGCCGCGGGACCCCTGTGTGCAGGTGGACTTTGGACCCGCGCGCCTGGCCCTGGTGCGGCATGAAACCCTGGAGCATCCCGAAGCGGCCGTTTCCCTCTCCAAGGAGGGCTGCGATGTGCTGGTGGCTCCCGATGTGCAATCTCTCCATGAAGATGCCCGGCTGCTCCTGGGAGTGAAAAGCCTGGAGCGCGCCGTTGCGGTGGGGGTGGCTCCCGATGGAGGGATCATCTGTGAACCCCCTGAAGGACATGCTCCCTGGAAAGAAACGGCCTTCAGGGGAACGGGAATGTGTTCAGCTTCCGTGGACACAAAAACTCTGCGCCGGAAGACCTTTCAGGACCGCGTGGACATGAAAACCCTGCTGCGAAGGCCTTTTCCCCATGGGAATGTTTCCCGGGAGGGAGAGTGACCCTTGGATTCCCTCTCGAAAATCCCGCCCTTCAAAGCACATCCTGTGCGCCACCTGGTTTTGTGGCTCACCACCGCCTGCAATCTGCAGTGTGCTTACTGTTACCGCGGGTCTCAGAGGGCCATGACCATGCCTTTGAATGTGATGGAATCAGCCCTGGAGCTGGCCGCTGCTTCCGGTCAACCCTTTCACGTGCAGCTGGCCGGGGGTGAACCCACCCTGGAACCGGGCCTGGTGGCTGCGGCGGGCCGTTGGGTCCGCCAGAGGAAGCTGCCCTGCACTCTGGCCCTTCAAACCAACGGAACCCTGTTGGATTCTCATCTCGTAGAGGTCTGCCGCCGCTATGGCATCACCCTGGGTGTGAGCGTGGATGGCCCTCCCCGAGTGCAGCAGCGTCTTCGAGGAGGGGCTGCGGCCACCTATGGGGCCTTGGGGCTTTTGGCCCACCATGGCATCCCTTGAGGAAACGGGGGAAACAAATTTCATTCGGAGTCATGTGCTGGCAGACCGGGAACAGTACCGGCAGCAGGGTTTGAGTGAGGAAGAAGCCTGGAGACTGGCCACTCTCCGTGTTTTTGGATGTCCGCCGGGAACTTACGGAGCGGGTGTGGAGGAGCTGGTGGAATCCAGGCAATGGAAATCCCCCCAGGACCTCGGAAACGCCTACATCCGCTATTCGGCCCATGCCTACGGGCAGGAACACTACAAAACGGAGACTCCGGAGACTTACCGCCGTCTTCTCTCCCGCATGGACGTGACCGTCAAGAACGAGGGTTCCCGGGAATACGACATGCTCTCGTGCACGGACTTCTACAATTATCACGGAGGACTCAT
>SL_3KL_010_SEDDRAFT_10000461_pt1 | contig 33328 bp, 29 predicted proteins | sample SodLakKL_010_SED_2_FD_10381 | JGI IMG/M metagenome (IMG submission 10381)
TCTCGTTGGTCATCACTGCACTCCTACCACGTTCCCGGCCCACGTTCCCGGCCCACGTTCCCGGCGAGGTCAGGGCAGCGCGATCAGAACACCGCGGTCAGTACGGGTTGGCGCGATCCTCGAGGTCCGGGTGCAGCTCGTCCGCGCGTTCCGCCGGGAAGGAGATCGTGTGCGGGTCGCCGTCGGAGACGTACGGCCGCCAGGTGTCCGAGGACTCCATGACGTCGAGCCACCATGCGGAAGCGAACTCGGCCTCAGGGTCGGACATCGTCTTGATCCGTGGGATCGAGAGGGGCGCGAAGTCGACGTGGAAGGGTGACGGCGCCGGCCGGTCACCGACGAGAAGCACCGCCTCGTTCGTGTAGCTGCCGACGTCCGAGCTGCCCTCGGCGAGTAGGTCGCGGTCCTCTGGCGAGATCCCGAAGGGCAGCGACATCGTCACCACCTCGGCGTCGGGGACGATGTCGGTGATCTCAACGACGACCCGCGCGAGCTCCTCCTGTACCTGGTCGGCGTCGAGGGAGCGGAGGTTCGCGTGGTTGTGCGTGTGGTTGCCCAGCTCCACGCCCTGCTCGTGGAGCGCCCGGACGATGTCGGGGACGTCGTCGACCGCGCCGAACATCGAGCTGGTGATGAGGTAGAACGAGGCGATCGGTTCCACCTCGTCGTAGTGTGCCGCGACCTCGGTGAGGATGGCCATCGCGGTGCCGTCAGCCCAGTCGCCGTCCTCGTCCAACCGCGCCTGGCTACGAGGCGAATCATCGAAGGTCAGCACGACCGGCGAACGGCCGGCGGGGATGTGGATGTCGCCGCGGACCAGGTCGACGGTGCGGATCGGGACGAACCCTCGATCGAACAGCAGGGTCAGCTCCGCGCGGAACTCGTCGGGGGTCATGTCCCACTCGCTGCCCCCGTCCTCACGGATCTGGTGGTACATCATCACGGGGACGACCCCGAGCTCGTCGGCCCCGACCGCAGCCGGGTCGACCTCGGAACCGGTGGAGGGGTCCTCACCATCCTCCACAGCGGCTCCCTCGTCGTCACCAGCCGCCTCCGTGCCGTCCTCGTGGCCGGCGGCGCCCTCAGCGGCGCCCTCGAGGTCGTCCTCCTCCCCTGCGGGCTCGGCGCCGACCTCGACGTCGTCGGGTTCGTCGGAAGCATCCGGCTCCTGGGCGCCACCCGCACACGCGGCGAGCAGCAGCAGCGACAGCCCGACCGCGGCCCAGCGTGGGGAACGCGGACCCGAGCGACGCAGTTGCCTGGCCGAGCCCGTAGTACGGGCCGTGTGGAGGATGATCAACTGGAGCCCGTATCGTCTGACCGGTGTGAGCGACGGACGGTACCGTCACCGCGCTGACGCGAGGTTCGCGGACGGGTCCTGTCGGACAGCGGTCCTCGACCTCGCTCCCGATCCAGTGCTCGTGTGATTGCGACGTCCGACGTCGCTACCGACCCACCACTACCCCGCTTCTCCGCAGACCCACCGACACCCCGCCCCCTGCCAACCGCGAACCCGCGTCGCTGCGGTCCCACCGAGACCCGGCGTCGCTGCCAGCCAACAGGACCCCGCCGTGCTCGCCACTGCTCCGCGTCACCTCCGACACCCCGTCCTCTTCGTCGTGCTGATCGCGGTGGCGCTCCTCCTCGCTGCCTGCGACTCCGACCCCGACGCCGGCGTGGACCGCAACCTCGACTACGACGGCCCGGACACCGAACTGCTCAACGCCGAGGCGGTGCAGGAGGCCGGCTTCACCGTCAGCGCGAGCGGCGAGGACGCACACCTCGACGACATCGCGCTGCGCCTCGACGGCGACGACGTCACCGAGGATGCGGACGTCTCGGGCACCGCGCTGACCTGGGAGCCGGCTGGCCTCGACGATGGCAGGTACACGCTGACCGTGCTGCGCACCTTCGAGGCCGACGCTGAGCGCGACGGGACCAACGACGCGGCCGAGGGCGGGGAGGCGCGTGAGCCGGAGGTGCTGCACGAGTGGGCCTTCGAGGTCAAGGCCACCCCGCCGGAGATCGACATCGCCGCACCCGACAGCGCCGTGGTCGCCGGCGAGCCGCTGACGGTCGCCGGGACCACCGAGCCCGGCGCAACGGTGGCGTTCGACGGGGCCAGCACGACCGCCGGGGAGGACGGCGCCTTCGAGCTGGAGCTGGAGGCGGCTCCTGAAGGCACGATCACGCTCGTCGCCACTGACGTGGCCGGCAACGTCTCGGACGACGATCTCCACCTCGTCACCGTCCCGTCGCGGGTCACGCTGGACGAGTACCGCGCCGCGCACCTGACGGGCTGCGCATGGGGGTTCCCGGGTCTGCGTGACCCGGTCCTCGAGATGATCGAGGAGGGACGCCTGAACGCGGTCCAGCTCGACCTCAAGGACGAGGACGGGATGGTCAACTACGACTCCCAGGTGGAGCTGGCGCAGGAGCTCCGGCCGGAGATGACGGCCGGATGCACCTTCAACCTCGAGGAAGCCGTCGCGTTCCTCCACGAGCGGGGTATCCCGGTGATCGGCCGCATCGTGGCGTTCCGCGACCCGACCCTCGTGGGCTGGGCGTGGGACAACGACCGCCGGGACTACGCGGTCCAGACCCCCGGCGGTGAGCGGCTCCCGATCTACGGCGGGGGCATGGCGAACTTCGCGCATCCCGACGTCGCCGACTACAACATCGCGATCGCCGAAGAGGCGGCCGCAGCGGGTGTCGACCACATCCTGTGGGACTACATCCGCCGTCCCGAGGGCGACATCGACGCCATCGTGTTCCCGGGCCTCGAGGGCACGGTCGAGGAGGCGATCGTCGACTTCACCCGCCGTGCCGACGAGGTACTCGCACCCTACGGGGTCGTCCACGGCGCATCGGTCTACGGCATCGCGGCGACGCGTCCGCTGGAGATCGGTCAGGACATCCCCGCGATGTCCGACCACCTCGACTACGTGGCGCCGATGGTCTACCCCGACCACTGGGGCCCGGGCGAGTTCGATATCGACAACCCGAACGCCGCGCCGTACGAGATCGTCTACGAGTCGATGAAGACCTTCGAGGACGCCACCGAGGGCAGACGCGCACGCACGATCCCGTGGCTCGGGGACTTCGGATCCCGCGACATGGACGCCCACCAGTACATCCGGGCACAGATCGAGGCGACCCTCGACAGCGACGTCCGCGAGTTCCTGCTGTGGAACGCCGGAGCCCGCTACAACACCGACGCGGTCGAGCCCCTCGAGTAGCTCGGGCGAGCAGGTCCGGCGAGCAGGTCCGGCGACCCGGTCTCTAGCCGGGCGCCACGCCCGAGACGGTCCTCGGCCCACGAACGCATTACCGTGCGCTCGGGTCCGATCGACGAGAGGAACCGCGGTGCCCTTCGCTGAGGTCAACGGCCAGCACCTGCGCTACGAGGACACCGGCGGCGACGGCCCTCCGGTGATCCTCAGCCATGGCTTCCTGATGGACCACGAGATGTTCGCCCCGCAGATCGCTGAGCTCAGCGATACCTACCGGGTGGTCGCCTGGGACGCGAGGGGGTTCGGCGAGACCGAGTTCGACGGCGAGCCGTTCACCTACTGGGACTCGGCCAGCGACCTGTTCGGTCTGCTCGATCACCTCGGCATCGAGCGTGCGGTGCTCGGCGGGATGTCCCAGGGTGGCTACGTGGCGCTGCGGGCCGCCCTCCTGCAGCCGGACCGGGTCCGTGCGCTGATCCTGATGGACACCCAGGCTCCGCCCGAGACGCCGGACAAGATCGCGGAGTACCGCGAGATGATCGACACGTGGTCGGCCCACGGCTACCTCGAGGAACTCGCCTCGGGCGTCGCCGGACTCATCATCGCCGACCCGGATCTCGAGCCGGAGTGGAAGGCCAAGTGGCAGCGCTGGGACCCCTCCCGCCTCCGCCCGGCTGGCGGGGCGTTGCTGGACCGCGACGACATCACCGACCGGGTCCCCGAACTGGCGATGCCGGTCCTGCTCGTCCATGGCTCGCAGGACCTCGCGATCCCGGTCGAGCGTGCTCGAGAGATCTGCGCAGCGGTCGATGACTGTCGGGGCGTCATCGAGGTCGAGGGCGCGGCCCACGCGGCCAACCTCACCCACCCGCACATCGTCACCCCGGCGATCCGCACCTTCCTCGAGAGCCTCCCCGCCTGACCGCGACGCACCCCCCGCCCTGACCCCGCCCAACCCCGGCCCCCAACCCCACTGGGAGCCACTCCGTCCGTCGTGTCCCACCGCGTCGCGCCACACGCCGGAGGTCGCCCACGTTGGTCCGGACCAGCGGGCACTGACGATCTTCGTTGCAGGGTGCAGGGATCGACATCCGGTCTGATCGGTGACCACGAACGGTGTCGATCATCGTAGCTATCGACAGGGATCGACCTCCCCGAGGCCGATCGGCTCCCCGCAGGACTCCTCCCGCCCCCAGACATCCCGTCCCACCCCATGACGGCGCGCTGTGTCACGTCGCCCGGTGGCACCACCGCGACAGCAGCCGCTCAGTGCGACCGCAGATGCGGCGCTGCAACGCCGAGTTCGTAAGCACGGGCTGCCAGGGCGGCTGACAAGCTGGCCAACAGGGCCGCCTCCTCCTGCAGGTCGGACTCGGCCACGTAGGTGATGCGGATGTCCTCACGTCGCAGCTCACCGTCGCGCTGCTGGTCCGCCCGCCGGCCCACACTCGTCGCGTGGTCGACGGTGCCCTGGTACTCGACCCCATGCCGGACCGTCGGGAACCACCAATCGAGCCGACGGGACGGGGTCACCCAGTGCTGCGGGATTGGCGAAGGGTCGAAGAGCGCGAGGAGTTCACCCAGGCGCCGTTCCCCGTCACCGGTCTCACTCCTCAGGTCCAGTTCCAGGAGCGTCGCGAGTTCGACCCCACCAGGGACGCCAGGTCCGAGCTCCCGGATGCGCTGCGTCAACCGACCGGGTCGGAGCAGGCCTCGCCACCGGAGCACGTCGTGGGCGAGCCGGATGCGACGCGCACCGACCTGGTCGACGAAGGCTGCGCTATCGATCAGGGCATCGACCGGCGCGGCGATCCGCACCTCACCACGACGCGAGACAGGTCGATCGGGGTCGGGGTCGCGACGATGGGGGAAGTCGACCCCCCGGAGGCGACGTCCTGGCGGGAGGAGCACCTCGAAGGGCAGGACCTCGTTGAATGCCCCGAACCCGTCCAGATCGAGCAGGGTGAGCGCGACAGGTCCGGTCAGCGTCGCACCCCGTCCAGCGCGCAGGGTCGCTGCGAATGCCCGCTGGACGGGGATCCTCGCACTCCCACGGATGCGTCGCACGCCGAACTCGATCGCCTCGACCCACGCACTGCGCAGGAGCGCGTCCGTCCTGCTCGCACCTATCGCCGCTACGAGCTGCGCGCGGGAGACCACGCCGAGCTGTGCTTCGGCGAGCCGCACCAGATCAGTAGGAGGAGTCATCGCCGCAGTCTGCACGGCTTCCCTGGCCGTGCGGCAACGGGATGGTTCGTCGCTGTGGACAACGGGTTCGCACCCGCCGCTCCACGGTCGCGAAGGACCGTCGAACAGCAGGAGCGATGACCGACCACGCGCATCCCTGCGGATATCTCCGAACATCGTCAGCCCACCGCGAGGTGACGGCCAGATCCTGCGCATCCTTGCGGATGTCGACAAGGATCGTCACCGAGCCGCTGATCGGGATGGGGCGAGCTGGCCGATGGGGCGTCGCGATCGGTGGGTCAGGGGGTGGCGGGGCCGAGGGCGTCGTCCATGAGCTGCTCGTGCTCCTGCTCGTGCACGACGTGCTGGCCCGCCGCGGGCGAGGCGGACGGCACCCGCGACGCGCGGCGCAGCTCGCGCCCGTCGTCCAGCTCCTCCAGGAGGTTCCACAACCGCCCGTCCACGAACCCCCAGGGACCCATGTTCTCCGGCTCCTCCTGGACCCAGCAGACGTCCTTGGCGTTGGGGTAGGCCGCCAGGATGTCGCGGATCTGGTCCGCCGGGAAGGGGTAGAGCTGCTCCACACGCGCCACCGGCACGTCCAGTNCGCGCTCGTCCCGCTCGTCCATGAGGTCGAAGGCGACCTTGCCCGAGGCGAGGAGGACGGTCTCCACGGCATCGCGATCGCGCTCACCCGAGGTCCAGACGGGGTCGTCCAGCGTCTCCTCGAACGACCCCGACGAGAACCGGGAGATGTCGGAGAACGCCTTCGGTGAACGCAGCAGCGATTTCGGCGTGAAGATCACCAGCGGCTTGCGCACGTCGCGGTGCATCTGGCGCCGGAGCACGTGGAAGTACTGCGCCGCGGTGGTCGCGTTGACGGCCTGGATGTTGTCCTCGGCGCAGAGGGTCAGGAACCGCTCGATCCGGGCGGACGAGTGTTCGGGGCCCTGGCCCTCATAGCCGTGGGGCAGCAGGAGGACCAGGCCGGAGGTCTCGTCCCACTTGTCCTCGGCGGCGACGATGAACTGGTCGATGGTGATCTGGGCCCCGTTGACGAAGTCGCCGAACTGGGCCTCCCAGCACACCAGCGCGTCCTTGTCCTCGACCGAGTAGCCGTACTCGAACCCGACCGCGGCGTACTCGCTGAGCAGCGAGTCGTAGATGAACCACTTGCCCTGGTCATCTGACAGGTGCGCGAGCGGGAGGTGCTCCTCACCCGTCTCGAAGTCCATCTGCACGGCGTGGCGCTGCGAGAAGGTGCCGCGCCGGGAGTCCTGACCGGCCAGCCGCACGTTGATGCCCTCCAAGAGCAGCGACCCGAACGCGAGGGTCTCCCCGAGCGCCCAGTCGATCGTCCCAGCCTCGTAGCGCTCCTTCGCCTTCTTGAAGATGCGATCGAGCTTGGGGTGGCGGGTGAACCCCTCACGAGGGTTGAACTGCACGTCGGCGATGTGGTCCAGGGCCTCCTTGCTCACACCGGTCTCGACGGGCGGCAACAGCCCCGTCGAGGGTTCGGGGCGCACGGCCTTCGGCGGTTCGGGCGGGGCCGCCTGCTTGGTCTCCTCGAAGGCGGCCTCGAGCTTGCCCTCGAAGTCCTCGAGGAAGCGCTCGGCCTGGTCGAGGGAGATGTCACCGCGTCGCACGAGACGTTCGGTGTAGAGCTTGCGCACCGACCGCTGGCTGTCGATCGACTCGTACATCTGCGGCTGGGTGAACGAGGGATCGTCGGCCTCGTTGTGCCCGTGGCGCCGGTAGCAGATGAGGTCGATCACGATGTCGCGGTGGAAGCGTTGGCGGTAGGCGAAGGCCAACCGCGCGACACGCACGACCGCCTCCGGGTCATCACCGTTGACGTGCAGGATCGGCGCTTGCACCGTCTTGGCCACGTCGGTGGCGTAGAAGGACGAACGGGAGGCGTCCGGCGAGGTCGTGAACCCGACCTGGTTGTTGATCACGACGTGGACCGTCCCACCGGTCCGGTAGCCCGGCAGCTGCGACAGGTTCAAGGTCTCGACGACCACCCCCTGCCCGGCGAAAGCCGCATCGCCGTGGAGCAGCAGAGGCAGGGCCGGGTAGATGCCTTCGTGGCCGCGGTCGTAGCGGTCCTGCATCGCCCGGACGATGCCCTCGACGACCGGGTTGACCGCCTCGAGGTGGGACGGGTTGGGAGGCAGGTGCAGCTCGATCGTGTTCCCGGCGCGGGTCTCGTAGGTGCCCGAGGTCCCGAGGTGGTACTTCACGTCGCCGGAGCCCTGCACGGTGTCCGGGTCGATGTGACCCTCGAACTCGCCGAAGATCTGCCGGTGCGACTTGTGCAGGATGTTCGACAGGACGTTGAGCCTGCCGCGGTGGGCCATGCCCATCACGATGTCGTGCAGCCCCTCGTCAGCAGCGGCCTCGCAGACCGCGTCCAACAGCGGGATCACCGACTCCGCACCTTCGATCCCGAACCGCTTCTGCCCGACGTACTTGGTGTGCAGGAACGACTCGAAGGACTCCGCGGCGTTGAGGCGTTCGAGGATCCAGAGCTGATCCTCGGGCGAGACGTCCTCGGTCACCCCCTCGACCTGTTCGCGGATCCAGTTCTTCTCCTCGGGGTCGAGCACGTGGCCGTACTCGATCCCGATCGTGCGGCAGTAGGCGTCCCGGAGCACGCCGAGGATCTCCCCCAGCGACATCTTGGTCTCCTCGCCACCGACGTCGGTGAGGAAGTCCCGGTCGAGATCCCAGATCGACAGCCCGTAGTAGGTCGGGTCGAGCTCCGGATGCAGGGACGGGGGGATCTGCCGCAACGGGTCGAGGTCGGCGATCAGGTGCCCACGGACGCGGTACATGTTCGCCAGCTGACCGACCTTCATCTGCTTGCCCAGCAGGTCGGTGTGGCTGTCGACGTCGGTCGAGTCGGTCCGCCAGCGCGCCGGTTCGTAGGGCAGGCCCAGCGACGCGAACACCTCGTCGTAGAAGCCGTCCTCGCCGAGCAGGAGCTCGTTGACGCGGGCCAGGTACATCCCGGACTCCGCGCCCTGGATCACCCGGTGGTCGTAGGTGGAGGTCAGGGTGATGACCTTGCCGACCCCGAGCTTGGCGAGGGTGCGCCCGTCGGCGGCCTTGAACTGCGCCGGGTAGTCGATCGTCCCGACCCCGAGGATCGCCGACTGGCCGCTCATCAACCGCGGCACCGAGTGGACCGTCCCGATCGTTCCCGGGTTGGTGATCGTGATGACCCCACCGCTGAACATCGACGGCTCGAGCTTGTTCGTCCGGATGCGCCGGATGATCTCCTCGTAGGCCCGTAGGAACTCGTCGAAGGTGAGGGTGTCCGCCTCCTGGATGACCGGCACGAGCAGCGAGCGGGACCCGTCGTCGTTCTCCACGTCGACGGCCAGTCCGATGCCGAGGTGGTCACGGCGCAGCACCGCTGGCTTGCCGTCCTCGGTCTGTGTGTAGATGCGGGTCATCGCGGGCACGTCTTCGACCGCGCGGACCATGGCGTAGGCGATCAGGTGGGTGAAGGAGACCTTCCCGCCCCGGGTCCGTCGCAGGTAGTTGTTGATGATCTTGCGGTTGACCTCGAGCAGCTTCGCCGGGACGTCCCGCACCGACGTCGCGGTCGGCACCCCGAGCGAGGTCTCCATGTTCTCGACGATCCGTGCCCCGACGCCCCGGATCCGTTCGGGTTCGGGTCCGCCCTCCGGCACCGACGCGACGGCCGCCTCGGGTTCCACCGACGTCGAGGCATCACGGGACCCGACGTCCTTCGCGCCACCGTCGCTCCCGGGCAACGCACCATCGGGGCGGTAGTCCTCGAAGAAGTCCCGCCAGCCGGGCGACAGCTCGTCCGGGTCCTCGCGGTACTTCTCGTACATCTCCTCGACGAGCCACACGTTCAGCTCGGATCGCGAACGCGAAGGCGGTTGCTCTCGGCTGCTGGCCATGTCGGAGCTCGTCCTGGTGGCTGGGAGACGGGGTCGTCCACAAGGTAGGTCGCCGGTCCGTCAGGGTAGGTGGTCACCGTGCCGTCGGGAACCCGACCTCGAAGCTCATCCCTGTTCCGTCCCCGTGCCGTCCCCGTGCCGTCCCGGTGACATCGAGGTAGCCCGGGAACGAACCGGCTGCAACCCCAACGCACACGACGACGTCCGACTGGGCGAACGACGCACTGCCGCGACCCGAGCACGAGGCAGCGGAGCGGCGAGACGACACGCTCACCGGGAGGGACATCATGCGATGGACGACGAGGTTGTCGGCGGGGATGCTCGCCATCGTGCTGGCGGCGGGGTGCGCAGCCTTCGACGACGCGGACGACACCGGCCCCGCCGACCTCACCACCGCCGACCAGGACGTGGACGTTCCCGCCGTGGATGCTCCCGACAGACCGATCGAGGAGCCGGCCGACGAGGCCGACATGCACGTCTCCGAGGACGGGCTCGACGACGGCGGCGCACGGACGGTCGCGACCGGGGCGCCGACCGGCCAGAAGGTGATCCGGACCGCGGAGCTGGTGCTGGAGTCCTCCGACACCGCCGAGACCCTCGGTCGGATCCGCGCCGTCGCCGACCGCGCGGGTGGCTACACCGCGACCTCGGACCTCCAGCGGGACGAGGAGGGCGTCGTCCGAGGCACCGTCACGCTCCGGGTGCCGACCGAGGAGCTGAGCGAGGTCGTCGACGAGCTCGAGGCGCTCGGCGACGCCGTCCCGGTCAACCGCATCGACGAACGAGACGTGACCACCGAGCACGCCGATCTCCAGGCACGCATCCAGAACCTCACCTCGTACGAGACCGAGCTGCGTGCGCTGCTCACCGAGATCCGCGAGACGACCGACCGTCCCGAGGACCTGCTCCGCATCTTCGAGCGGATCCGCCAGGTCCGTGAGGAGATCGACCTGCTCGAGGGACGCCTCGCTGCCCTCAGCGACCAGGTCGCCTACGCCACCGTGACCGTCACCCTGCGTCCGATCGACGACGAGACAGGTCCCGGACCTGATGAGGCCGCGCCCTGGGCTCCTGGCGAGACGTTCCGCGAGGCGCTCGCGGCGACCGGACGGCTCCTGGCTGCGCTGGCCGACGGCCTGATCTGGCTCGTGGTGACCGGGATCCCGGTGCTCGTGAGCTTCCTGGGCCCGCCGGCCCTCCTGCTGTACCTCGTGATCCGGTGGTTCCGTCGGCGACCGGAGACCGGCCAGGGCCCGACACCGCCACCACGGACCGCGGCTGGCCCGGAGGTCACTCCCCAACCACCGGCCAGCTGAACCCCGGAACGCCGCATGGGCGAGGTACCGTCGGGGCCGGAGACATGCCGGCCCCGGCGGCCTGCGATGAGAGCGAGGAGACGGTGAGACGTGCGCATCCGTGACGTCCTCGCTGCGCTGGTCGGCCTCGCGGTGGTCGGCGCCATCGGGTACGGCGCCTGGGCGTGGCTGAGCGACACCGTCGACCCCGAGGTACCCGCGCCCCAGCCGGGAGCGGACCCGGCTGCGACCGCCGAGGCCTACCTGGACGCGTGGGAGCAGGGCGACCACCTCGCCATGGTGCGCTACGTGCGCGATGCACCCGACGACTTCGTGTCCCGGCACGTCCAGCTCCGCGACGCGCTCGAGCCGACGGGGATCGAGATCACCGCCGGCGAGGACACGTCGACCCAGGACGGGCGCGCCACGTTCCCGCTGCAGATCGCCCTCGACGTGCCCTACGCCCAGGAGCCGCTCACCTGGGACTCCGCGCTCGAGCTGATCCGCGAGCGGGGCCAGTGGGGCATCGTGTGGTCGCTGGACACGCTCCACCCCGAGCTGCGTGAGTCCTGGGAGTTCGCCACCGAGTCCGAGGAGGTCGGTCGCCAGGAGATCCTCGCCGCCGATGGCACGGTCCTGTCCGGTCGCCGCGACCTGGTGACCTTCGGGTTCGAGCCCACCGCGGTGGATGACCCCGACGAGGTGATCGAGGCCTTCGCCGAGGCGTTCCCAGGGAGCGAAGGTCGAGCGGAGCGGGAGCTCAACCGCGGCGACCTCGTCGACGGCTGGTTCTACCCCGTGGTGACCGTGCCGGAGCACCGGGCCGTTGACGCACGACCGGTGTTCAGCGGGATCCCGGGGGTGCTGCGCCAGACCGACACGGGGCGCGGCCTGTACGACGAAGGCTTCGCCCAGCACGTGATCGGCATCGTGGCCGAAGCCACGGCGGAGCAGCTCGAGGAGCGGGACCTGCCTGCCGACACACGGATCGACATCGGGCAGTACGGCCTCGAACGCGAGCTGGAGGGGCAGCTGCTCGGCAGCGACATCGTCCGGGTCGGTCTCCGCGAGCGAGATGCCCTCGGCGACGCGCCCCTCCGGGTCATCCTCAGCGAGCATCAGGCCGACCCGTCGAGCCCGGTCGAGACCACCCTCGAGGTGGCCGTGCAACGGGCGATCGAGAACGCGCTGTTCGGGGTCGGTGGGACCGTCGGGTTCGTGGCGATCGATGCGGAGGATGGCGCGATCCTCGGCTCCGCGAGCCGACCTTTGACCGGGTACAACCGCGCCTTCGAGGGCCGCTACGCACCGGGCTCGACCTTCAAGACCGTGACGCTGGAAGCGCTCCTCAGGGACGGTGCCGAGCCCGACGACGCGGTCCCGTGCCTCGCGGAGGTGACCGTTGGCGGTCTCCGGGTCACCAACGCCGGCGGCGCCGGTCACGGCACGGTGGAGCTGCGTGAGGCCTTCGCGCTCTCCTGCAACACCAGCTTCGCCGAGCTGGGAGGAGGACTCAGCGACGACGCTATGGTCGAGGCCGCAGAGCGCTTCGGGTTCAACGACGACTGGGCACTGCCGCTGTCCTCGTTCGGTGGTTCCTTCCCCGATCCCTCGGACACCGCGGAGCGCGCCGCGGCTGCGTTCGGCCAGGCTCGGGTCGAGGCCTCGGTGGTGCAGATGGCCAGCGTCGTCGCGGCGGCGGTGACGGGCCAGTGGCGTGCGCCCTACCTCGTCCGGGACGACGGACCACGCGACGCGCGGCAACTGACCGAAGGCGTCACGGATCCGATGCGCGAGATGCTGCGCCTGGCCGTGACCGACGGCACCGGCAGCGCGGCCGACGTCGATGGTCGCGAGGTGCTCGGCAAGACCGGGACCGCCGAGCTCGGCGGCGGCGTCGAGCACGCCTGGTTCATCGGCCACTACGACGGCGTGGCGTTCGCGGTGCTGGTCGAGGAGGGTGGAGCCGGCGGCCAGGTCGCGGCACCGATCGCCGCCCGCTTCGTCCGCGAACTGGCCTCACTGCGGAGCGCGGTGGTCGACCAGCCGGAGGAAGCGGACGAGGACGCGCCCGAGGCCGAGGGAGCAGACGACGGCGGCTCCGAAGGCGTCCAGGAGCTCGACGACGAGGAGGCCGACGGCTGACCTCGAGGCGCTCCCACGCCGTCGCTCAGCCCCACCGTGCGCGGTTCCGACCCACCTCTGCGAGCGGTTACGGTGGCCCCCTGTGACCACGAGGTGCCGTGATGCCGAACCTGATGCTGACGAGCGATCCTGAAGCCGATGCCCTGCTGTCCGAGAACGCGTTCGCGCTGCTGATCGGGATGCTGCTCGACCAGCAGATCTCCATGGAGCTCGCCTTCATCGGGCCACACCGCCTCGAGCAGCGCATCGACGGTCCGCTGACGCCCGAGACGATCGCCGCGATGAGCCTCGACGACCTCGAGGAGCTCTTCCGCGAGAAGCCAGCCCTGCACCGCTACCCGGGATCGATGGCCAAGCGCGTCCACGCGCTCGCGGTCCACCTCGTCGAGGAGCACGACGGCGACGCCGCGAGCGTCTGGGCCGATGTCCGGACGGGGATCGAGCTCAAGCGTCGGCTCACCGACCTCCCCGGCTACGGCGAGCAGAAGGCGAGGATCCTCGTCGCGCTGCTGGGCAAGCAGTGTGGCAGGCTGCTGCCGGTGACTACGGCAAGGAGGGCTACCGGTCGATCGCGGACGTGACCTGCCAGGAGTCACTGGCCAAGGTTCGTGACTGGAAGCAGGCCCAGAAGGCCGCCAAGCGCTCCGCCGACAGCTGAGCCCGCTGCGACTTCAGGTCAGCCGCCGGTCGCTGGGTCACTCCTGCCAGTCGTCCGCGGGTTCCACGGACGCGATGATGGCCTCCCCGAGGGTCTCGGGATCCTCGACCGCGTCGTCCAGGATGATGAGGGTCACCAGGAGGTTGCGACCCGCCTCACCGGCGGCGAGCAACGTCCAGGCGGACCCGGTCACGAACGCGTCGTCGTCGCCACCCGAGATGGTGGAGGTCTGGAGGAGCGCCCGCGAGGCCCCGGGCAGCTCGATCTCCTCGGTCACGAGGTCGTCGACACCGTCGTCACCGGCCTCGGCCCCGAAGAAGCTGACGAACCGGTCGAAGTCGTCGGGATCGCTGTGGACGGTGGGCCAGGCGAGCAGCACCGCCGCGAGCAGCGGGCCATCCGGCTCCTCGGTCAGTTCGGCGCGGACGCGCCCCTCGGCGCCTTCGGTGACCCGGAGGTCCCAGCTCTCCGGGTACGCGAAGCGCGCACGTGGGCCGTCGTAGGTGACGAGGTCGACCCCCGCGACGGGCGGGGGTGGTGGCGCGGCCGCCTCCCCGTCGGCGCACGCCGCGAGGAGGAGGGAGGCACCAACCACCGCACCCGCGAGGTGTCGTGTGATCTGCATCCTCCGCCCATCGTTGTGCTGATCGTTGCGCTGCCGCTCCCGGCTGTGCGGGGTCGATGTCGGCAACCCGCCACACCCGCGGACTATTCGGGGACGATCGTCAACGAGAACACGATGAGGGTGGCGAGCCCCATCGCCAGCATCCCGGCCGGAGCCCACCCCCAGCCTCGGCTCCACGGCCACACCGGCAGCGCCGCGAGCACGAGCAACGCGATCAGCGCAGCGCTCACCCGGAACACGACGCCTCCGACCGACGCTCCGGAGCGGACACGACCTCCGGGCCCACCTCAGTCCCTGGCATCGTCGACCGCACCCGCCGCTTGCCGTGCGGCGATCAGGATGGGGTCCCACACCGGCGAGAACGGTGGGGCGTAGGCGAGATCGACGTTGATGAGCTCGTCGACGGACATCTCGTTCCACAGCGCCGTCGCGAACACGTCGATCCGTTTCGCCGCCCCCTCCTTGCCGACGATCTGCGCACCGAGGAGCCGGCCCGTCCCCCGCTCGGCGATCGCCCTGACCGTGATCGGCGTCACGCCCGGGTAGTAGTGAGCGCGGGTCCCACCATCGATCGTGGCCGACACCACCTCGAAGCCCGCGTCCTCTGCGGCCGCCTGCCCGAGCCCGGTGCGGGCGATCTCCACCTCACAGACCTTGGTGACCGCCGTGCCGAGCACCCCCGGGAAGGCGGCGTAGGAACCTCCGAGGTTGAGCCCGGCGATGCGTCCCTGCTTGTTCGCGATCGTGCCGAGCGCGATCGATACCGGCCGTTGCGACACGCGGTGGAAGGTCTCGGCGCAGTCGCCAGCCGCCCACACGCCGTCGATCGGGGTGCGCTGACGTCGGTCGGTCTCGATCCCGCGGCTCGGGCCGATCGGGATACCGGCCGCGTCCGCGAGGTCGGAGAAGGGGCGCGTCCCGGTCCCGAGGACCACGACGTCCGCGTCGATCGTGCCGTCCGCGGTCCTCACCGCTCGGACGAACCCGTCGTCTCCGGCCTCGACCCCCTCCACGGGGACGTCGAGGTGGAGCTTCATCCCCATCCCCCGCATCGCGTCGGCGACCTTCTCGCCCATCTCGAGGTCGAGCGTGGCCATCGGCTGTGGCGCCATGTCGACCACGTTGACCTCCAAGCCGCGGATCTTCATGGCCTCGGCCATCTCGATGCCGATGTAGCCGGCGCCGATCACGACGGCGCGCTCGGGCTCACGGTCGGAGATGGCGTCCAGGAACCGCTGCCCGTCGTCGAGGGTCTGCACGCCGAGCACCCCGGGCAGATCGATGCCCGGCACCGGGGGCCGGATCGGGGTCGCTCCGGTCGCGACCAGCAACTCGTCGTAGCCGTGCTCATCCTCTCGGTCCGCGTCGAGGTCCCGCACGGTCACCGTGCGCGCCTCCACGTCGATCCCGACCACCTCGTGGTGGGTACGCACGTCGATGTTCTGCCGTTCGCGGAACACCTCGGGGCGACGAGCGATCAGGTCGTCGCGCTCCTCGATCATCCCGGCGATCCAGTAGGGGATGCCACAGGCGGCGTACGACGTGAAGGCGCCACGCTCGAAGACGAGGACCTCCAGTTCGTCGGGTCCTCGCAGCCGCCGCGCCTGTGACGCTGCCGACATCCCCGCGGCGTCGCCGCCGATCACGACCAGCCGCTGCATGCGCATCCTCCATCGAGGTGAACCGTTGGTGTCACCGGCGACGGTAGCGAGGATGACCGGACCGGGTGGACGGTGGCGGCCTCCGGTCCGTCCGTCGATCCGAGCGGGTTCAGATCACCGTGCCGTCGTCGCCGTCGCCGGTGACCAGCGGGAGGCGGGCCTCGACCCAGGCGAGGAGCCCGCCCTCGAGGTTCTCCGCGTCGTACCCGGCCTGTTCCAGCGCGCCGGTGACCGCGGCGCTGCGTTGGCCGGACCGGCAGATGCACAGGATCGGCTGGTCCGCGGGTAGCTCCTCCTGGCGGACGCCGAGGTGTCCCATCGGGATGTGCGTCGCCCCGTCGATGTGGCCGGCCTGCCACTCGGCCGGCTCGCGGACGTCCAACAGGAACAGCTCGCCGCGTCCGTTCGCGGTCACCGGATCCATCCGACACTCCTCATCGCCACGCCGTCAGCTCACCCGATCCGCGTGAGGGCCGCGTGGAGGTGATGCGTCTCAGGGGTGTCGCCGTGCGCCATCCACACGTCGTAGGAGAGCTCGTCACCGTCCAGCCGGAACTCGCGGCGCAGGGAGCGGACCGGCTTCGCGGTGGCGGTCCGGCCGACGCTCGTCGTCTCCAGGTGGAGGACACCGTCAGCGAGCGTGCCCTCCTCGACCTCCGCGATGCCTGTCGGGTGGGCGAGCACGAACTCGAGGTAGCTGGGCGTCGCCGCGAGGAGCGTGTCTCCCGCTACCTCGTCGTCACGGTCGACGGTGACGGCGGCAGCGACCACCCGGAGGTAGCCGACCTCGGCGTGCAGTGGCGCGCCGCTGTCTGCATCCCAGGTCCGTTGCTGGTAGGTCAGGAACGGCTTGCCGCTGTGCCCGAAGGTCACCTGCTCGTGGTAGCGGAAGGGTTCGATCGTCGGGTAGCTCCCGGCGCCCGACCCGTCCCAGGTGCCCAGCAGGTCACCGAGCGGTCCGAGTTCGGGATGGAGTGCTACGGGCTCGCCCATCGATGCGTCCTCACGTCGTGACGTCGTGGTCCTCGGGACGAGGTCGACCACGTCCACCCTACCGCCACGACCATCCTGGCTAGTCGGTGTCGATCTCGAGCAGGTCGATGATGAACACGATGGTCTCGCCCGGGGGGATCCCTGCTGCGGAGCCACGATCGCCGTACGCCAGGTCGGGTGGAGCGATCAGCACGCGGCGGCCACCGACCCGCATCCCGACGAGGCCCTCCTCCCACGCCGGGATCACCTCGCCCTCGCCGAGGGTGAAGGCGAAGGGCTGGTCGCGGTCCCAGGTCGAGTCGAACCGCTGCCCACTCGACCAGGAAGCGCCCACGAAGTTGACGGTCAGCCGCGCACCAGCCTCGGCCTGCTCCCCCTCGCCCTCGACGCGATCCTCGACCTGCAGGCTGGTCGGTGGATCACCACGATCGTCGGGCAGGACCGAGGCGAGGTCGGGCTTCGCCGCGAGATCCGGAGGCTCGGCCTCCTCTCCGGCGACGCCGCCAGCTCCGCTCGAAGCGCCGTCGTCGGTGCACGCCACGAGGACCGATGCCAGCGTGGCCGCAACGAGCAACGCGATCAGACGGGCCGGATTCCCCGCCCGGAGGCCACCCCGCATCGGAACCATCCCTCCTCGGCGTCTGCCAGGTCGCGCTGCGCCGGCCGTCGTGGCCGAACCTCCCGGCATGGCGACCGAGGGTATCCGCGGGCGTCCATGACGGGTCCCGAGGGGGTCGGGAGCCCGGCGCCGGGTAGCGTTCCCCGTCATGCTGATCGCCATCTCCGGGGTCCTGCTCGGCCTCCTCCTGCTGACCTTCGCTGCCGACCAGTTCGTCGTCGGGGCCACCCGCGTGGCGGCACGACTGCGCCTCTCGACGATCGTCATCGGTGCGCTGGTCATCGGCTTCGGCACCTCGGCGCCCGAGATCGTCGTCTCCGGGCTCGCCGCAGGTCGGGGGCAGATGGATCTGGCCGCAGGCAACGTCATCGGTTCGAACGTCGCGAACCTGACCCTGGTGCTCGGTGCGGCGGCGCTCGTCACGCCGATCGCGGTCCGCTCCCGCACGCTGAAGCGTGAGGCTCCCCTGTCGCTGGCCGCGGTGCTGCTCTTCGCGGTGCTGCTCCAAGGTGGACTGTCGTACCTCGACGGCGTCGTGCTCGGGATCGTGCTGCTCACCTCGCTGGCGATCATCCTGCTGTCGGCGCGTGGTGGTGACCCGGTACTCGAGGGCGAGGTCGTCGGCTACCTCAGCGATGCGTTGCCGCACCTCGGCACCGAATCGACACGTACCGTCCTGGCACTGATCGCGGTGCTGATCTCGGCGCAGACGTTGGTGCTCTCGGCGACCGAGATCGCCGAGGCCCTGGGCGTCGCCGAGGGGTTCATCGGCCTGACGGTGGTCGCGATCGGGACCTCGTTGCCGGAGCTGGCAACGGCGATGCAGGCGGCCAGGCGGAAGGAGACCGGCCTGATCGTCGGCAACCTGCTCGGCAGCAACCTCTTCAACGCCACGGCGGTCGGCACCGTGATCTCGGTCGCTGGTCCGAGCCACCCGGTCAGTGCCTCCCTGGCCGGTCCCGCCACGTGGATGATGGTGGCGGTCGCGACGATCGCGTTCGTGTTCATGGTGACCGGCACGCGCGTCGCCCGTACCGAGGGCGCCGTGCTGCTGCTCGGCTACCTCGTCGTCCTTCCGCTGCTCGCCTGATGCTCGCCCGCGGCGATCGCCAGGTGCGCCCCGCCCACGAGTAGCCTCGCGGCAACCGAACCTGCGGAGCCTACGACCGTGTCCGAACTCCTCGTCCTCCAACACACCGCGGGGGCCGGCCCATCGTGCTTCGTCGAGGTGCTCGACGCTCGCACCAGCATCGCACCGTGGCGCCTGGTCGAGGTCGCGGGACCCGACGACCTGCCCGCCGATCCCGGCGCGCTCGCCGGGCTGGTCGTCATGGGCGGCACCATGTCCGCGATCGAGCCCGAGGCGCAGCCGTGGATGCCGGCCGAGTTCGACCTGCTCCGGCGTGCCGTCGACGCCGAGGTCCCCGTGCTCGGCGTGTGCCTCGGCGCCCAGATGCTCGCGGCTGCCCACGGCGGGACGGTCGAGCGGCGCGCCACACCCCAGATCGGCTACCGCCCCCTGCTGCGCACCGACGAAGCGGCCGGTGACCCGGTCTTCGGGGGGTGGCAGGACGGCGCGACGCCACTGTTCTTCCACGAGGACGAGGTGGTCGAGCTTCCGGAGGGGGGTGTCGCGATGCTCGAGGACGAGGGGCAGGTCGCGGGCTGGCGGCTCGGCAGCGCTTGGGCCGTGCAGTTCCACCCGGAGGTCGATGGGGCCCAGCTGGCGCAGTGGCTCGAGCTGGAGGCGTTGCATCCGGTGCTGGACCGTGCTGGCGTCGACGGCGCTGCGCTGCTGACCGAGGCACGCACCCGGGACCGCAACGTCGTCCCGATCGGTCGGGCGCTGATCGGACGCTTCATCGACGCCGCCGTCCGCCCCCACCTCGAGGCATCCTGAGGTCCCTCACGACGTCGATCGTGGAACGAACCGGCCAGGAGCGAGCCGTTCCGTTACACGATCCCATGCTCAGGCCTCGAGGACGACGTCGATCGTGCAACGAACCGGCCAGGAGCGAGCCGTTCCGTNACCGNCGACCTCCTGCGCCGTGCGTGCTCGCGACGTCGCTACCGCGACGTCACTGCGCGCCACCGGCNACCTCCTGCGCCGTGCGTGCTCGCGACGCCGCTACCGCGACGTCACTGCGCGCCACCGGCGACCGCCGGCACGATCGAGACGACGTCGTCCTCGCCGAGCTTGGTGTCCAGTCCCTCCTGGAAGCGGACGTCCTCGTCCCGGACGAACACGTTGACGAAGCGGCGCAGCTCGCCCGAACCGTCGAGCACACGCTCGCCGAACCCGGGATGGGCCGCATCGAGGTTGGTGATGACGGTGCGCAGATCGGCGCCTTCGACCGTCACCTCCGAGGCGCCATCGGTCAACTTGCGGAGGGGGGTCGGGATCCGGACGGTCGGCATGTGCGGCCTCCTGGGGTCGGGTCGGGGTAGCTGGTTCGGCACTCAGTCGGAGCGGGCGGCGAGCTGGGACTGGAAGTCCTCGAGCGAGGCGTCGACGTGGAAGCTCGGGCCGACATGTGGTTCGACCGCGTCCAACGTCTTGTAGCCGTTGCCCGAGATGACCGCGACGACCCGCTGGCCCGGCGCGAACCGACCCTGTTCCGCGAACCGGGCGAGGTTCGCGACCGTCACGCCGCCGGCCGTCTCGGCGAAGATGCCCTCGGTCTCCGCCAGCAGCCGGATGCCACGGACCACCTCGTCGTCGCTGACGTGGCCGATCGCGCCCTCGGTCTCGGCGGCGACCTTCAGGGCGTAGTAGCCGTCGGCCGGGTTCCCGATCGCCAGGGAGCGAGCGATCGTGTCGGGGATCTGGGGGTGGACGTCGAGGGTGTCGGCCTCGAAGGCGGTCGCGACCGGCGAGCAGCCGGTGGCCTGCGCCCCGTACATCGCGGGGAGGTCCCCGTCGACGAGGCCGTACCGGAGCAGCTCGCCGAAGGCCTTGCGGATCTTGACGAACATCGCCCCCGACGCGATCGGCGCGACGAGGTGATCGGGGAGCTCCCAGCCGAGCTGCTCGGCGATCTCGAACCCGATCGTCTTCGAGCCCTCGGCGTAGAAGGCTCGCAGGTTGACGTTGACGAACCCCCAGCCCTCGCGGTCGGCGAGCTCGGCACACAGGCGGTTGACGTCGTCGTAGGTGCCGTCCACCGCGACGACGTTGGCCCCGTAGATCGCGGCCCCCAGGATCTTGGCCTGCTCCAGGCTCGCCGGGACGAAGACGTACGCCGGCATGCCGACCGCGGCGGCGTGGGCCGAGACCGCACCCGCGAGGTTTCCCGTCGACGCGCAGGCCACCGTGTCGATGCCGAGCGCCCGGGCGGCGGAGACCGCCACGCTCACGACCCGGTCCTTGAACGACCCGGACGGGTTGCGCGTGTCGTCCTTGAGCCAGAGCTCATCGATGCCGAGCCGTTCGGCGAGCCGCGGCGCGGGCCGCAGCGGTGTCCACCCCGTGCCCAGGTCGACGCGCAGGGCCGGGTCGTCGGAGAGCACCGGCAGCAGGTCGGCGTACCGCCACAGCGACGACGGCCCGGCCGCGATGCCCTCTCGGGACACGCGCCGTCCCACCTCGTCCTCGTCGTAGGCCACCTCGAGCGGCCCGAAGCAGAACCCGCAGACGTGTGCGGCCGCCAGCGGCTCGGGCTCGCCGCACTCCCGGCAACGAAGGCCGGTGACGTTGACCCCGCCCTGGGCCGGCGTGCGAGGTGGTGTGCTGGGTCGTGCGATCGTCGACGAACTCACGTGGGCTCCTGTCCTCATCGTCCCCGTCAGCCAGCGGGCGGCCGAACGGTTCGCGGAAGGCCGCCACGGTGGTGGGGCCTCCCCATCGACGGGGTGTGCGACGATGGGTGGACACGCGGAGCGCCACGCTCATCGACCACGCCGTCGCCGACGGGTCCGGGTTTGGCACCTTCCCGGCCGAACGTTCCCCTCCACGGGTTCGCGGGGTTCGCAGCAGCGCGAGGGTTGCCGAGGCTTCGACGGGCCCGAGCCCTCCACCTCTCTGGATGAGCAACCAGTCCCACGAGCATGCCAGCACGTGCGCGTCCGCGCAAAGTTCCGGACGGGGTCGTCGGTCCACGCCACGGTCCCATCCGAACCCCGTGCGAGCCCCCTCCGATCGCCGACCCACCGCTGCGGCACCACCACACCACCCTCCACACCAGCCTCGCCTCGGCACCGACGGACCCGTTGCGTAGGCCCGGGGTGGGCGCGTGTCACCGGGCGCGGGCTCGCACCGCGACGCGAGACCCGGCAGGATGCGACGCACCCGACCCAGCAGACACACCCAGCCGCGAAGGCGGCGACCCAGCCACGGCCCGAACCCGCCCGAACCCGCCGCACGCACACCACAAGGACCCCAGGTGACCCTCGACGGCACGACGGGGCGCTTCGCCACCCGGACCTGCCACCACGGCGAGTTCTCCGCCCAGGGACTCGCCGCCGAGAAGCGTGCTCGGGGGTTGACCGCCTCGGTGGTGATCCCCGCCCGCAACGAGGTGGCGACCGTCGGTGAGGTGGCGGGCACCCTGCGGCGACGGCTGCTCGACGAGACGGGCCTGCTCGACGAGGTGCTCGTCGTCGACGCGGACTCCGAGGACGGCACCGCCGCGGCAGCCCGGGCGGCTGGCGCTCGTGTCGTGCGCCAATCGGACGTCCTGCCGGGCGCGGGAACCGCCCTGGGCAAGGGCGAGGCGCTGTGGAAGGGCCTCGCGGCCTGCGACGGCGACCTGGTCGTGTTCGTCGACGCCGACATCGTCGACATCGGGCCCCGGTTCGTCGTCGGCCTGCTCGGGCCGCTGCTGCTCGACCGCTCGACCCGCTTCACCAAGGCCACCTACGACCGCCCCCTGCAGGTCGGCGAGGAGCTCCACACCTCCGGTGGCGGACGGGTCACCGAGATCCTCGCCCGGCCCGTGATCAGCGCCTTCTGGCCTGAGCTCGCCTGGCTCGCCCAGCCGCTCTCCGGCGAGTACGCGGGCGATCGCGCCCTCCTGGAGTCCCTGCCCTTCGTCCAGGGCTACGGCGTGGAGCTCGCCCTGCTCGTGGACATCCTCGAGCTCCACGGTCCGGATGTGATCACCCAGGTCGACCTCGGGCGACGGGTGCACGACCACCAGCCCATCGACGCGCTGGGCCGCATGGCCTCCGAGATCCTGCACGTCGCGATCGACCGACTCAGCCGGCAGGGACGCCTGGTGCTGACCGACCCCCTCGCGACCGAGCTGCTCCAACCGTCCCGGGACACCGACGGCCAACTGGCGATGTCCGCGACCGAGACCCGCCCGCAGGAGCGTCCACCCCTGCGCAGCTGGCGCGCCACCGGTTGAACCGGAGCGCTTGGTGTCGGGCCGACCGTGCCGACAGACCAGGTGACACCGAGGTAGCCCACGGCAAGGTGGCCCGTCAGCGGACACCACCACGACGCGACCCGGTCGCGGCCGCCAGGGTGGACGACTGCGGGAACACCCGACACAGCTCCACCCATCGGACCCACCTCGCGAGGTACGGTGTCACGGACGGTGGCGAGTTCCACCGGAAGGGAGGCAGCGGGCATGAGTGATGGACGCAAGGTGCTCGTGGTCGACGACGAGCCGGACGTGCTCTTGCTCTGCCGCGTCAACCTCGAGTTCGAGGGCTACGAGGTGATCGAGGCCGCCGACGGTGAGGCCGCCATGGACAAGCTCCGAGATGAGCAGCCCGACGTGGTGTTGCTGGACGTCATGATGCCCAAGATGGACGGCTGGCAGGTCCTCCAGGCGATCAAGAACGACGACGAGCTCAGCTCCATCCCGGTGGTGATGCTGACCGCCAAGGTCCAGGACCAGGACCAGATCCGCGGCTGGTCCGAAGGGGCGGCCGACTACATCACCAAACCCTTCTCACCGCTCGCCCTCTCGCAGGTGCTCCAGGACGTGCTGGCCACGGACAGTGAGGACGAGGAGCGTCGTCGCCAGATGATCCTCGAGAAGCTGCAGTTGCTGCAGAACCCCTGACCGTCCCCGGACACCTCCCCGGTCCCGAGGTCGTCTCGCGCCGTCCGACCCGCTCGAGCGAACCGCTCAACCGGAGGCCGTGCCCGGCCGATGGTAGGGAGGGACGTTCTCTCCACCCGCGTTCTCTCCCACGCGGGGCTCCCCAGCGCCCACACCCCACGGCGGTGTGGGCGCTGTCATGTGCGGCGGCGAGCCCCGACCATCAGGAGCGGTCGACCGAGGTCCGGTCACGGAGCAACCCGAGCCCCGCGAGCACACGGGACCCGCGAGGAAACGGGGTCGGCAACCACACGAGGGCCCGCGACCACACAGGGCCCGCCACGCCGGCGACCTACCCCCGATCGGCGCCGACCACGACGTGGACGTTGACCGACGTCGACAGGTTGCCCGGCTGTTCCCGCGCCTCCGGCGCACCGATCTCCTCCGCGACCTGGCGACCCTCCGCCTCGTAGCCGGCGGTCCACAGGACCGTCGTGACCTCGTAGGCGATGGCCGGGTTGCGGGCGATGATGCGGTAGCCGGCGGCCTCGAGCTGCTCGAAGACGGCATCCGCCGCCGCGCCGCCATCCTCGCGGTAGCCGTCAAGCACCTGGACCGAGATCTCGGCGGGGTCGATCGCCGGGGGGCTGGGCTCCTCCTCCGGCTCCTCGGCGGGCTCCTCCTCGGCGGGCTCCTCCTCGGCGGGCTCCTCCGGCCCCTCGTCGGCGGGCTCCTCAGGCTCCTCCTCGGCAGGCGCTTCGACCGGTCCCTCGGGCGGCGTTTCGGCGGGCTCCTCTACCGGAGCCCCCTCCGTTGCGACGTCCTCTTCGGGTTCCTCGGGACCATCGGCGATGTCCAGCGTCGGATCGTCGCGACCGATCATGCCGAGGACGCCGAAGATGGCCGCGACCAGCACGACGAGACCCACCCCGCCGGCGGCGTTACGCAGGAGCGAGCGCCGGAAGCTCCGATCGCGCGGCGAGGTGTGCTTCGCGGCGGTCACGGGCGATCAGCGCGCGTCGGCGCCCAGACGCCTCGCCGCCCGCTGCCGCTGCCGCGCCGCCCGCAACCGGCGGAGCCGTTTGACCAGCATCGGGTCATAGGTCAGTGCTGCCTCGTCGTCGATGACACGGTTGAGCAGCTGGTAGTAGCGCGTCGGCGACACATCGAACCGCTCGCGCACCGCCTGCTCCTTGGCGCCAGCGTACTTCCACCACTCCCGCTCGAAGTCGAGGATACGGCGGGAGCGCTCGTCGAGCTCCGGTTCGATCGTGGCGGTGTCGGCGTCGTGAGCCATCGGCGGTTCTCCTGTTCCGACGACAGCCTCGCAGACGAACAACATCGGTGCAACTACGCCGAGGTGGTCCGCCGTCCGGTACCCGCGTGCCCGCAAGCCCTGCGAAGCCGAGAGACGACGAGCGACGCCCGGGCCGTGGCTGGCTGCCGGCTGGACGGCCCCCGCGCCAGCCCGTCACGCCCGACAGAGGTGCCGAACCGCCGTAGCGGGGGCGGCAGAAGGCCCTGCCTCCCCGGCGGGTCCCAGCACTACGCTTGGGGGTGTGAGCTCGCGAGACCCGCTGAGCTCACACCGACAGCGCCGACCCGGTCGTGACCCGACCAGCCGCGGCGGATATCCGGTCGTTCGTTCGAGGCAGCGGCCACACCAGGAAGGAGCATGAGGTGAAGGGACCCTTCGCCCGGGACGATGACCACGAGCAGGTGGTCTTCACACGCGACGATGCCACGGGCTTGAGGTGCATCATCGCGATCCATTCGACGGCGCTCGGCCCGGCCCTCGGGGGCACGCGGTTCTGGGCGTACGCGGACGAGGACGAGGCGCTCACCGACGTCCTGCGACTCAGCCGTGCCATGACCTACAAGAACGCCTGCGCCGGGCTCGACCTCGGCGGCGGCAAGGCCGTGATCATCGGCGACCCGCGCGAGCTCGGCAGCGAGGCGCTCTTCCGCTCCTACGGGCGGGCGGTCCAGAGCCTCGGTGGTCGCTACATCACCGCCGGCGACGTCGGCACCACGCCCGCCGACCTGGCCATCATCCGGCACGAGACCCCATGGGTGACCGGCGCCGACGAGGTCGAGGGCGGCTCCGGCGACTCCGGCGTGTTCACCGCGTACGGCGTCTACCTCGCGATGCATCCGGTCGCCGAGGCGGCGCTCGGTTCGCCGTCCCTGCAGGGCCGCCACATCGCGGTGCAGGGCCTCGGCAAGGTCGGGTGGCGGCTGGTCAACCACCTCGTCGAGGAGGGAGCCAAGGTCACGGTCGCCGACATCTCGCAGGAGGCGATCGATCGCGTCGCGGACCTCGAGGGTGTCGAGGTGGTCGGCGTCGACGAGGTGCTGTTCACCGATGCCGACATCGTGTCGCCGAACGCCCTCGGCGGCGTCCTCGACGAGACGACGATCGCGAGGATGCAGGTGTCCGCGGTGTGTGGCGGCGCCAACAACCAGCTCGCGACCGAGGAGGACGCGCAACGCCTCCACGAGCGCGGCATCCTCTACGCACCGGACTACGTGGTCAACGCAGGGGGCGTGATCAACGTCGCCGACGAGCTCCACCCGATGGGCTACTCCGAGCAGCGCGCACGACGGCGCATCAACGCGATCCCGGCGACCCTCCGGGCCATCGTCGACGTGTCGCGCAAGCAGGACGTCACGACCGAGAGCGCGGCGATGCACGTCGCGGAGGACCGGATCGCCGCCGTCAGCGGAACCCGCCACTTCTGGCTTCCCTGACGGACCGACCCTCCTCCGCGGTCAGGCCGATGGCCGACACAGCCGTCGGTCTGCCCTGGTGTGGTCACGGCTCGATGACGACCCGAGGCCGATCATCGCTGGCCGGGTCGACCGCGCTGCCCTGCTCGAGAGGCGGGGCACCGAGCTCGTCGGTGGTCACGACCTCACCGAGCTTCCACGCGGAGACCCCTCGTCCCTCCAGCAGGCGGATGGCCTCGTCCACGACGTCCGCCGCGACCACCGCGACCATCCCGACGCCACAGTTGAACGTCGTCCACATCTCATCGTCGGTGACCGGTCCGGAGTCCGCGAGCCAGCGGAACACCGGCGGCCAGGTCCAGCTCGTCGCGTCGACACGGGCCGCGAGCCCCGTCGGCAGGACCCGGGGGAGGTTGCCAGGCAGCCCCCCTCCCGTGATGTGGCAGAGCGCGTGGACCTCCACCTCGGCGTCGAGGGCGAGGCAGTCCAGGGCGTAGATCCGCGTCGGCTCGAGCAGCTCCTCGCCGAGCGGTCGTCCGAACCCGGGGTCCTCGGCCAGGTCCCGCCCCTCGATGATGCGCCGGACGAGGCTGTAGCCGTTGCTGTGCAGGCCCGAGGAGGCCATCGCCACCAGCACGTCCCCCTCCCGGACACGGTCGGGGCCCAGGATCCGGTCCTGCTCGACGATGCCCACCCCGAAGCCGGCGAGGTCGAACTCGTCGGGGCCGAGCAGGCCAGGGTGCTCGGCCGTCTCGCCACCGACGAGGGCGCATCCGGCCTCCGCGCACCCCTCCGCGACCCCCCGCACGAGCGCAGCGACGCGTTCGGGATCGAGCTTGCCGACCGAGACGTAGTCGTTGAAGAACAGCGGCTCGGCACCCGTGACGACCAGATCGTCGACCACCATCGCGACCAGATCGCGGCCGACGGTGTCGAGGATGCCGAGTTGACGGGCGAGGTCGACCTTGGTGCCGACGCCGTCGGTCGAGCTGACGAGCACCGGACGGTCGTAGCCCTCCAGGTCCAGCGCGAACAGCCCACCGAAGCCACCGATGCTGCCGAGGACCTCCGGCCGTGTGGCGCGCGCAAGTACGTCGGACAACAGCTCGATGCTGCGGTCGGCCGCGTCCAGATCGACCCCTGCACCGGCGTAGGTCAGGGGCTCTGCTGCGGACGGGTGCGTGCCCTCGCGCGATCCCTCGCCGTCACCCATCTCGGTCGCTCCTCGTCGGCTGGGTCGCGTCGTCAGCTGCGCTCCCGCGGCAACCGCCAGCGTCGGCGCCACTCCCGCTCGGCGTCAGCGAAGGTATCCAGCGGGTCGATCACCCCCTGGAGGGACTCGAGCAGCTCCTCGAGCTCCGAGGTGGTCGCGGCCACCTCGTCGACCTCCTGGAGGCCACGCTCCGCGTCGTCCAGCGCCTCCTGACAGTCCTGCCAGGACGGCTCGAGCTCGTCGAACCGCCACTGGTCCATCCACTCCCGGGCGTCGGCGATCGAGCGACGCACCGCATCGGTGCCGACGCCGATGGGCGCCGGTTCGACACGACCGGTCGGCAGCGTGCCGAGCAGCACGCGCCGGCCCGCTTCGATCACCTCGGCACAGTCGACGAAGCTCCACCACGCGGTGTGGAGCTCCTCGGGCAGATCGGGCTTGCGACGGAACATGGCAGGGAGTATGACCGGCGCCGCGCCGCGCCGCGAACCGGGCAGCTCGCACACGATCCACGCGACCCACATGCGACGATCACCGGACCCACGTGCGACCGTCAGCAGCCCCACGTTCGGCGCGAAGTCCTCCCCCGCGGGCTCGCACGCCTACGCTGAGCGAACCATGCCTGCATCGCCCCCACCACCCCTCCCCCTGCCACCGCTGCGCAGCCACCCGCTGCTCGCGACCCTGCGCGAGCGTGTCGTGATCTTCGACGGCGGCATGGGGACGTCGCTGCAGTGGGCCGACCTGAGCGCCGACGACTTCGGCAGCGACGACCTCGACGGCTGCAACGAGATCCTCGTGCGCACCCGGCCCGACGTCATCGATCGGGTGCACCGCAGCTTCCTCGAGGTCGGTGTCCATGCCGTGCAGACCGACACCTTCGGTGGCGCGCCGTGGGTGCTCGACGAGTACGGGCTCGGCGCCGACACCGAGGAGCTCAACCGACAGGCGGCGGCGCTCGCACGGACCGCCGCCGACGCGTTCGCGGCGCCCGGTGACCCGAGGTGGGTGATCGGATCGATCGGCCCGGGGACGCGGTCCCCGACGCTGTCGCTCGGCAAGGACCCCGCGTCCGCCAAGGACTTCATCGACGTCCCGACGATGGAGGAGGGCTACCGCCGGCAGGTCCGGGGGCTCCTCGACGGCGGCAGCGACGCGGTGCTGATCGAGACCTGCTTCGACCTGCTCCAGATCAAGGCCGCCGTCGCCGCGACCAACGACGTGTTCGTCGAGCGGGGTGAGCGGGTGCCGTTGATGGTGCAGTTCACGGTCGAGAAGGACATCAACACCATGCTGCTGGGCACCGAGCCCCTGGCGGCCGTCGCGGCGCTGGACCCGCTGTCGATCGACGTGCTCGGGATGAACTGCGCGACCGGGCCCGAGGACATGCGCGAGCACGTGCGCACCCTGTCGCGGTCCTCGCGGCTGCCGATCAGCGTGATCCCCAACGCCGGCATCCCCTACCTCGAGGACGACCGCACGATCTACCCCCTGTCCCCTGATGGACTCGCCGAGGCCCAGCGCGAGTTCGTGACCGACATGGGGGTCGCGATCGTCGGCGGCTGCTGCGGAACGACCCCGGAGCACCTGGCCGCGGTCGTCGCCGCGGTGGACGGGCTGCGCCCGCGCCAACGAGCCGTCGACGAGCCGGGGTTCGTGCGACCGGGCCCGGCCGGGGAGCTGACCGACCCGGCAGCACTCGATCCGGACGACGAGCGGGAGACGATCGAGGTCTCCTGGCGCCCCAGCCTCGCGTCGCTGTACTCGAGCGTGACGATCAAGCAGGACACCGCGTTCCTGGCGATCGGGGAGCGCGCCAACGCCAACGGCTCGAGGGCGTTCAAGGAGCTGCTGCTGGCCGAGGACTGGGACGGCGCCCTCCAGCTGGCGAGGTCGCAGACACGGGAGGGTGCGCACGTCCTCGACGTCTGCGTCGACTACGTCGGTCGCGAGGGCGTGCCCGACGTCATCGAGATCGTCGACCGGTTCGCGACCCAGTCCACCCTGCCGCTGGTGATCGACTCGACCCAGATCGACGTGATCGACGCGGCACTGGTACGGCTCGGGGGACGTGCGGTCATCAACTCGGTGAACCTCGAGGACGGGCGCATCAAGGCCGACGTCCTCCTGCCGCTGGCGAAGCGGTACGGCGCGGCGGTGATCGTGCTGGCGATCGACGAGGAGGGGCAGGCCCGCACCGCCGACTGGAAGGTCGAGGTGTGCGAGCGGGTCGCTCGGATCGCGGTGGACGAGTACGGCCTCGAACCGCACGATCTGATCTTCGACTGCCTGACCTTCCCGCTCGGGTCAGGGCAGGAGGACCTCCGCCGCGACGCGGCCGAGACCCTCGACGCGATCGAGCGGGTCAAGCAGGCCATCCCCGGGTGCTCCACGACCCTGGGGGTCTCCAACGTCTCCTTCGGGCTGTCCGCCGCCGCACGGCAGGTGCTCAACTCGGTGTTCCTGAAGGAGGCCATGGACCGCGGGCTGGACTCCGCGATCGTGCATCCGGGCAAGATCCTCCCGCTGCATCGCATCCCCGACGAGCAGGTGCAGGTCGCCAGCGACCTGATCCACGACCGGCGCGGCACCACGGGGATGGGCGGCACCGCCGACGCGAACTACGACCCGCTGCACCGACTCATGCAGCAGTTCGAGGGCGCCTCGGAGGCGACGGGCACCTCCGAGACCCGTGCGGCGCTCCCGGTCGAGGAACGGCTCGAGGAGCGGATCGTCGACGGCGATCGCGACGGCATCGACATCGACCTCGACGAGGCGCTCCAGGAGCACCCGCCGCTGTCGATCATCAACGAGTTCCTGCTGAAGGGGATGGCGACCGTGGGGGAGCTGTTCGCCTCCGGCCAGATGCAGTTGCCCTTCGTGCTGCAGTCCGCCGAGGCGATGAAGACCGCGGTCGCCTACCTCGAGCCGCACATCGAGGCGTCGGGCGAGGGCGGGCGCTCGTCCAAGGGCACGTTCGTGGTGGCGACGGTCAAGGGGGACGTGCACGACATCGGCAAGAACCTCGTGGACATCATCCTGCGCAACAACGGGTTCGACGTCATCAACCTCGGCATCAAGCAGCCCCTGGACGCGATCCTGCAGGCGGCCGACGAGCACGGCGCGGACGCGGTGGGCATGTCCGGGCTGCTGGTCAAGTCGACCGTGATCATGAAGGAGAACCTCGAGGAGATGAACGCCCGCGGGGTGGCGCACCTGCCGGTGCTGCTGGGCGGGGCGGCGCTGACGCGCGGCTACGTCGAGGACGACCTGCGCGCGATGTACGAGGGCGACGTCTTCTACTGCAAGGACGCCTTCGAGGGCCTGCGGGTCCTCGAGGCCGTGCTGAAGGCCCAGGCGGCTGGCGGGTCGCCGCCGGAGGAGCTCACCCAACGCAAGCCACGCCGGACCCCGAAGCGGACCCGGACCACGGAGGAACCGCCAGCCCGCGACGCCCAGGGGCGGCCACGTTCCGCGGTGGCACCCGACGTCGACGTCCCGACGCCGCCCTTCTGGGGCCAGCGTGTCGTCCGCGGTCTGGCGGTGGACGACGTCGCCCCACTGCTCAACGAGGTCGCGCTGTTCCGCAACCAGTGGGGGTTCAGCCCAGGCGAGATGTCTCCGGACCAGTACGCCGAGCTGTTGGAGACCAAGGCACGGCCGGTGCTGCGCGAGTGGTTGGCGCGGGCGAAGGCCGAGAAGGTGGTCACCCCCGAGGTGGTCTACGGCTACTACCCCGCGAGCGGTGACGGCGACGACCTGGTGGTCTGGGAGCCCGACGCACCGCTCGAGCGGGAACTGGTGCGCTTCCACTTCCCGCGACAGGACCGGGGACGGTTCCTGTGCATCTCGGACTTCTTCCGCTCGGTGGACTCCGGCGAGCCGGACGTGCTGGGCGTCCAGGTCGTCACGATGGGACGACGCATCACCCAGGTCGCGCAGCAACTGTTCGATGAGGACCGCTACCAGGACTACCTCTTCGCCCACGGGTTCGGGGTCGAGATGGCCGAGGCGCTGGCGGAGCTGTGGCACCGGCGGGTGCGTGAGGAGCTCGGGATCGCGGATGACGACGGCCCGACGGTGCAGGACTGGTTCCGGCAGGGCTACCGCGGGTCGCGCTACTCGTTCGGCTACGCGGCGTGTCCGGATCTGGAGGACCAGTCAAAGCTGTTCCGGCTCGTCGACGCCGGGTTCATCGACGTGGAGCTCACGGACGAGTTCATGCTCTACCCGGAGCAGTCGACCTCCGCGATCGTGGTCCACCACCCGGAGGCGAAGTACTTCAACGCCCGGTAGCGCGACGATCCCCCCGTGTGATCGCGTTGGGAAAACATCGCGCTCCGACCGTGACAGCAACGAGGCGGTCAGGGCTCTCCACTTAACCGGAGTGCCGGGGCGACGCCTCGACTCACGAGGCCGGGATGGCGCCTTCGAGGGTCTCGCGCTCCACTTGGATCCCGCTGGGGAGTGACGGCGGTCCCGAGTGCGCCACTACTCCGGTCAGATGGAGAGCCCTGAGGCTCGAGAGACTCCCAGAGTTGGGTTAGAGAACGGCGGACCTCTATCACGATCTCAGACGCAGAACGTGACGATGTGCGGGTTCGGTTGGAGTGGGCGGCGCGCAGAACTGCCGCCGCGGTCAGATTGGGCGGATGGCCAGTCGCTGGGCGATCTGCTCGACATCGAGGTGCCCTTCGGCGGCGGCCATGACCAGCTCGAACGTCGCATCATCGTCCAGGTCCACCGTGTGGCCGTTGAGGTCGAGGAAGACGACGGCCGCGAGCCAGGCGAGACGCTTGTTGCCATCCACGAGGGCGTGGTTGCGCACCAGGGAGTGCAGCAGTGCCGCGGCCTTGAGCCCGAGCGTCGGGTAGGCCTCGTCCCCGAGGACGCTGGCCCGCGGTCGGGCACACGCCGCCTCGAGGAGCCCGACGTCACGGACAGGGCCCGCCCGCAGCAACCTCGTCAGCCGGAGCAGGTCCTCGAGATCGAGGTGGTCGAGCTCGCTCACACCGACCCGAGCCGATCGAGGACGTCACCCCAGCGGTCCACCATCCGCTGTGCGCTCTCATCGACGCGAGACCGATGCCCGGCACGTTCGTAGCGCTCGAGCACCGCCCGCCGGATGATCTCCTGGCGAGACAGTCCTTCCCGTTCCGCCAGGGTCGTGAGCGCGCGTTCGAGTTCCTCGTCGGTACGCAGGGTCAAGGCCATGGTGCGACGGTACCACAGTGATACCGTCTCGGTCGACGATCGACAACCGTGACTGCGGGCGCGAGCAACCGCCCTCCCGGGCGCCCATAACAACACGGCGGTTGTGCCTATGTAGGTCGGTTGACCGCAATCGTGTGCGGCAGCGGTTGTGGTCTACCCGTTTGGAGAAACTGCAACGCCCGTTCTCCGCCCTGGCCGTAAGCGGTGGGGCGGGTGCCGCGTGCCGGCCCGCAGCCGTGGCCGCGATGCTTGTGGATGGGGCGAGGGTCGGTCGGACTTGGGGGTGCGCGGCTGGCGCGCGGGCGCTGGTTGGCCGTTTACCGGCCGGGGTCGGGCTTCGTCTGTGAGTTGCACGGTCGAGTTCGATGATCGTTGGGAGGCACCACCATGTTCAGCGCGGTGATGTCCAGTGCGTATCGGCGTCGTCTGCTGGTCGCGGCGGCAGGCGTGCTGGTCGCTTTGACTGCGGTCGTGCTGAGCGGCCATGGCACCGCGGGGGCGATCTCGGCGTCGGTCACGCCTTCGCAGCAGACGGTGCAGAGCGGACAGACCGCGTCGTGGGGCGCGGCTTGGGGTGACCAAGCTCCGTACGCCGTGACCTTCAGCTACGGCGACGGTGGAAGCTGGTCGACCTCGTCGGCGTCGACAACGAGCCGGCCCTTCGAACGCACCTTCATCACGTGTTCGACTCGGTCGTACACGCAGCGGCTCGATGTCCGCGAGATCAACACCTCCGCCACGGTCATGGCAACCGCGAGCACCTCGGTCATCGGGGGCGCCTGGTGCCGTTGATGAGCCGCGTGCTCGGCCCCGGTAACGGGGGG